>Ga0163217_1103956_pt1 | contig 15962 bp, 18 predicted proteins | sample SynspAceP_FD_185933 | JGI IMG/M metagenome (GOLD analysis project Ga0163217, IMG submission 185933) | Saline lake microbial communities from Ace Lake in Antarctica - Synechococcus sp. Ace-P (PacBio error correction) | ecosystem: Environmental > Aquatic > Non-marine Saline and Alkaline > Saline ... | reverse complement strand
CAGCCAGTAAGGCAAAGTGCGTGACCATCAAAGCGTTGAATATGATGGGCATAGGCATGTTCAGCGTCTGCGATGGCCTGCTCATGCAGTATTCGAGTGTTGCCGTCCAGTAGGAATGCCGGGCAGGTTGCGCTGATTACCCAGCGCGTTACGTTCGGCGTAATCCGCATCATCAGCCAGTAGATGCCGCGCACATACTCGCGCCAACGAGATCTGCCGGATAAAAACCCTTCGGCGCATTCAACGGAATATCCGGCCGCTGCCAGGCCGCCTGAACATCCAGAACGATACCCGCTGCGGATCCAGCAATCCGATGTTCATCGCCGGCAGCAATGCGCGCATGGAACAGGTATGGCTGGTTGTCCGCCATGGCATCCTGATAATTCACCAAAGGATGCATACCCAAAGCCAGAGAAATCTTGCTCCCAGAGCGGACTCGGCGTCAGCCGCGTTACCGGATAGTCAAAGCCCTCCAGCGTGGCCGTAATGTCGGCAAACTGCTCGGCCACCAGCGCCTGTACTCAAGCGTTGATGCTGCTCGGGGAAAATTTTGCGGTTGTTGTTTGGGGATCAGTCACGAAGCGGGAAGCAGGCCTTGCGTTATCCGCGTCATAGTTCCAGGCGCCCCCGGCGGCCGCATCGGGGGTCCATCAAACAAACTGGGTGTGTTTGCGCATCTCGCGGTAGAACAGCTCCATGCGAAAGCTGCTTGCCGACCCTTGGCCCAGGCCTCGAACGCGCCCGGGAGCAAGAAAAAAAACGGTCATTCGTCGCGCAGCTCCAGCTCGGGCCGAATCCTGCTGCGCTTTTGGAAAATCGACGTAGCCGCACTCACCAGGTTTGCACAAAACCATACGCTCTGGCTGGGTGCGCCTCTAGCGCGTGCCAGCCTCACCCTGCCAGCGAGCCGGCTGTTGTCCTGCAGTCATCGCAGCTGGATTATCCACGTAAAACCATCGGCGCGTTAACTGCTCGGCAAAGTGGCGCATTGCGAGAGGATAAACAGGATTTTTGCGGATGATGGGCTACATTAACGCCTCTTCCTGGCACCTCGGCCTCAGGACCGTCGGCTGCGGATCCGCGTCGCCGCAGCGAGCCTATTCGCACCACTTAAAACTTGATCCCCCAGATCAGAATCAGAATGGCGGACTTTCATACCAGTACCCGCAAGACCAAATACGTGCACTCTTATCAGCCCCAACGCCCGAACCGGACGGCAAACTTTACCTCAGCTCGGCGGCGGGCCCGGCCTGGCTCTGCTAACCAGGAAACCTTGCAAGGGCTTAGAAGCTTGTCCAGCTTTGCCGGGCTTTCTACCTTGGCAAAACTTGTCGAGAATACCCATACCAAAGCCGAATAAACAAAGGTCATGTGGATAATCAACGTACCACATCATCTTGTCGTTGGGGATGTTCTGCGCATTTCATGAACACTTCAAGCGAAATGAATGAAAGAGATGGCCACGATGGAGGCTGCCACTTTTTCAGTTTTCAGCGAGCCAGAATCCATCTTGCGAGCCACTTGAGCTTTTCCTGGGCCCTCATCGATATTTCATTGGGATGTACGAAGTTCTCGTAGCCGGAGATCATCACCATTACCAGCAGCCCGGCCCACCCAGGGGCCATTCCCACCAGTGACAGAACCACAGAATCAGACGCTTCAGCGATAGCAAAACAGATTGCGGATCAGGTGAATCACTTCCTGGAAAAAACTTTACCGCAGCGCAAACAGCGCGAGGAAAAAGCCCAGGTTTAAAGGCGCCAGAATCCAACGCGCGAATACAACATATTTTCCAAAAAAACCTTTCCATTGCCACTGCCACCCCATACTTCCAATTGGGGACGTCCGAAAACAAAACAGCGCACTTGTTTTCACAGTATCTGTGCGATAACTCTGTGGCAGTCAGCTGACAAGCATCCGAGCCCATAGTACGCAGGGGCCTGGCTTAGCAAACGAGCAAAAAAAAAACAACCCATCGCCTCGCTAAATGCACATAACCTGTACAGAGCGGCGGCATGTGGCGCTTTACAGCGCAACCTTATAGCAAAAATAACATCAGTTGGCGTAACTATTTAACGGTAATCGCTTATTGACAATGTCAGAAAAATCGCTCCCTACAGAAACTACCCACAAAATCTGTGGATTAAACTCTGTAGATAGATCAGGAGAGCTACCGCCCAGGGCCTGCAACCTGCGCTCGGCGGACATGATACGCGTTGATCAAGTAGACTGTCGGTTCGCCTCGCTTTTGCCAGATCTTCGCTTTCTTCTTTCCTCGGCATCGCGCTCGGCAATCTCGCGCAGCCGATTCAAACAACCCGTGCATTGATGGTGCCTCAGGGAAATGCCTTCGCATCCGCGGAGGCCGGCTCGGCACCCGCCAGGAAGCCAGCGCCTTGGTCCACGTGACTGACGGCGTAGATATTGAATTGCCCGTTTTCGTACAGCCTCCAGGACAGTGTCGTCGAGCATCAGGTGGGCACGTTGGATCGCGGGATATAAGCGCCCTGCTCACCGGTCAGGCCGCGCGCTGGCACAGCGGAAAAAGCCCTCGATCTTCATTGACCCCACCGACGGCCTGCACCTCACCAAAGCTGGTGATCGAAACCGTAATGGCAAAAGCCTGCTTGACGGGAATGCGGACAGCGCTGAAATCAGACGCAGACCTCACCAGCGAGGCACTGTCGCCCGTCCACATAGCCATAGGATTGCTCGAGCGCGATGCTGCGGAGATTTCAGGGGGAAGTGCTGGGCAGTACGGCTAACCATATAAACGTCAGGATCATCACGCCTTGAGATGAGATGGGCTTGCCCAGATTCACTTCACGCTCAATATGACAAGCCGCTGCGCCAGGTAGGACCGTGCACTGATCCGCGCCGGCACCACCCAAACACCGAATCACGCACTTCCAGTACGGTCAGGCCATTACACTTGCCACTTCAGCGCCTGGGTATCAATCAGAATGACGCCGACAGCATGGTCCTCGCGGAATGCCGCGGCGCTGACGCGCCCGCGTACGGGTCTCCCTTGGGCTGCAGTGCGCGCTTCGATATGCGCGTATCAATCAACGGATCATTCGCCAGTTGGCGAGTAAAGTCCGCCTCGGGACCAGCTGAAAATATACTGATGCGTGCCGACAGACGTTGTTGATCTCCGGCACCTAGCGCTGTGCGTCAGCACTCCGAGGGACGGCCGCCACGTAAAGCGGCGCAAGGCCTCCTCGGAGTACGGGTCTTGAGCAAACTGCGCCATGCTCTTCCCGATGCTGTCGAGGTGCGTGGTCAGATCCTCGTCGAATCACCAGCACGGAACATCTCCTGAAAGTCAGGATCCATGTCCTGCAGGTTGTATACAAGTGGCGGGACCGCAATGATGACAATCTTCACGCCAGAGGGAAATCACCTCCGGCGTCAGCGTGACAGTGGTCAGCCGGCCATATCCGCCCACGCGATTTCCATCTCAACTGGCGGTTGATGCCAAGGCGCGCTTCCAAGGCTTTCCCAGGACAAAGGGCTCGCCAGCAGTTTCTCGCCTCGAAGCAACCAGATAGCCGCCATTGGCGCGGTGCAATGCACCAGGCGGATATACCGGTAGTTTGGTGATCAGTGCGCCCTGCTCGGAGCTGTATTCGATTCGCCGAAAGTTGTCGGTAGGACCGGATGCGGCTCATGCAACTACCGGTTGCGCCACCCATTGTCCGGATGCCTACCACCAGGCTTGGGGGAATTACTGTCGATCAAACATCTGCTTCTTGTAGCCTCGGGCCCGCCTCAAATGGGCGCTCCTCGACCAGTTGATCAATCACCGTCTTCCAAGCAGGTTCTGGCGCATTCGCATGCAGATAATTCACAGATCGCCTCGTTACCGGCGTACTGCTCAATCAGCGGATCCAGAATGGGTTTGATCGCTTCGGTATGTCAGCTCGTTCAGTCGCCGCAGTTGATTTGCTGGTTTTCCCTTTTCCACTGCGGCAAGCTGGAGAAAGCGCCTCATTCAAAACTTTCCTCAGCGCGGAAGATATCCACGTGGAAGGCGTTCACGCTTCCGTCCTACCGGGCAACTGGGCGAACTCGGCCTCGTCCGCGCTTGCCATCCTTCATCGGCGCTAAAGGCGATATTCTGCGCGTCGCGGTACACGCATGTTTCTTTCCTAGCGCCTTGGTTCCACGATGTCGATCGCCCGGTCTAGCGCTGATTGAAGCCACCGATCTATCGCACTTTTTTTTCTTGCTGAACGCACGGATGTTCGAAACCGCAGGAAATGTTGCCCAGCAGATTGTCGATCAGCTTGTCCACGCGGCGCAGCAGGCTCACCTGCAGTACCCGGCGACAGGCTCAGCACGCGGGGCTCTCGCGGCTCATCGAAGTTGTTCACATTAAACGCAGTCCGCGGCAGTGAAATCTGGCGCTTGGCCTCGCCTTCAGGTATACGCATTCACGTAGGAAAAACGGCCCGGTGCCCGGCTCGCCCATGACGACACGTTATACCCGGCCGATGCATTGGCACCCGAAACTGCATTGGCTTCCACCGCACGGTCCTGGCCGAGAATGCGCGGAACGGCTCCAATCAATCAGGGTGACCAAAGCCGAGGCTGTCGCAGATGATGGGAACGGTCAAGTGTGTGATTCTGGGGTCAGGCGCAGGGCGCAGCTTTATTGGCTTCATCAAAACATCTGGAAACGGGGTTGGCTTGCGAACGCCCATTGTTTGCGCCGGCTTGGCTGCGGGTGACAAAGCCTAATTCCTTCCGAACGCAGATGCGATCAGGGGAGACCCTTCAAGAAGCCTCATAGCCAGCCAACCACCACAGAGCTGCCGTTAGGAGCGCCGCCTGCCGCGAAAAAGCAAAAACCACCCTTCGCGCCGAGGCCGCGCTCCCACCAAGATAGGTACGGCGTGCTGCACCCACTCAAGAGAGGCCTTCATAGCCAGCACACCACAGAGGCTGTTGTAGGAGCGGCCGCCTGGCCGCGAAAGCACAACCGACCCTTTCGCGCCGAGGGCCGGCGCTCCCACAAGATAGTACGGGCGTGCTGACCCACCTCAGAGAGCCTCATAGCCAGCATACCACGGAGCTACTTGTAGGAGCGGCCGCGGGCCGCGAAGGCAAAAACCGACCCTTGCGCGCCGAGGCCGCTCCTACCAAGGGGGGAAGAATTGAGGTGCTGACCCACCTCACTCAGTGGATCGCTCATCCTCAAACGCCGGGCGGCGAGCGACTTGACCAGCTCGCGCACCCCAAAGGCTTTCATGGAAGAAGCTGCTTCGGCATCAGATCAACCTGCACCCCACGCTCACGAAGCCATCCGCCACCACAGGCCCGACCGCGCTACTTGAGCGCGGCCCAATGCCGCATCAGGCGCGGGCCGCCGCACTGTTTGCGCGCCAATCTGAACAGACGGCGTAACCTGAGTTGCACTGGTGAAAAGGCCCCGCATCCAGTGGCCCGGCCCAGAATCGCGCTGACCAGCTCTTTGCCACCGCGCATCTTCTACATCATCGGCATAGACATTAAGGTTCGACCGTACGACATTGGGCGCCAGCACTGGTGAGGAAATCCACCAAACAAGCCGATTCGGCTCGGTGCCATTAAAGCTTGCACGGCAATGCTTGCCGGACCAGCCAGAATCGCGGCTTCCAGGGTTTTAATCACGCCTTCAGTAGGTCGGCTCGAGCGCGACCAGTCGGCTTTTGAGCCTATTTGCCGTAGCCGCAGCACCCGGTTGGGCCCACGGCGTCAGCTTGGCGTACTTCGCCAAGCCGGGCGATAAAAATCGTCCCGTAACGCCCCCGGCGCGCTCGGCGGTTGCCGAGCCAAGCGGCGCAAGCCTTTCACGGTCAACAGAAATTAAGGTCATCGTACGGTGGGCAATAAAATCCGACGAATCCAGTTCGAAGTACGGTTGCTGATCAGGGCATCGTGAATGGACACCAGCGGCATCGCAGCACCTCGCGCCCCGCTTGACAGCATCGCGGCAACAGTCCAGTTCGCGGCTTTCCGCAGCGCAATATAACGCCGGTGAAGAGGTAGGGGGCTGTCTCGGTCATGGGGCGGCCGGCATCAAATGGACTGCATGTGCGGCCGCAGCAAGACGATTGAAAAAGCCTTGCCGCAACCTCAAGCCAAGTTACTTTTTCCCAGCCCCGCCCATGGCAGATGGTATCAGCTTGCGGCGGATCGCCGTGGCAATTGCGGACCATCTCGACCTTCCAGGGTCGAGCGTCGCCCCATGCAACCAGCGATGCATGGCCTCGCGGATGGCGCCAGCCATGTGCCGCAAAGGGATGATCCCACGGGTTACGCAGGAAGATATTGATATCGGCGGTGTATTCCTGGCGCAGCACGCCGTAGGTAGATGTTGCATCAGGCGATCACCGGCGGATTTGATGCGAATACTGATCGCGGCTGAAGCGCCATTGGCTTTCGGCTTTTGGTGATTTTCAAAAGCGTGCCTGATAGGGACATCAACGTACGTCATTGGGTTGCTCGCGCATCCGGGTCCGGAGTCATCGCCCAACACCGCGGATTGGTCAGCTGGAGATAAAATGATTTTACCCGAACAGCCTTCGCGAGGCGCTTGGCGGGCAGTTTTCATCGGCAAAGGAGCCATCTATCCATTTCAGATCAGGCAGATAGGCACCGTCTCGCCCGCCCGCATTGCGACACAGCAGTGACGGCGGGTAATACCGTAAAATCGGCGAGGACGCGGTGACCGCAGGAACGGATCAAAACATGGGCGAGGTGATGGCGTTTTCAACAGCCTTGGTGCTGGGACGCGGAGAAAGACCCGTTACCGTAATATTCAGCTTGCGCCCGGTTCAGTTCAAACCGCCTCCTGAAAGGTCAAGAATCAGGAATTGATCTCTGCCAGTTACGCGCAGATTGTCCCGAATCATGCGCGGGGCCTGGGATTCCCGACAGTGACAACGCCGGGCGGGATTGCGGTGGTTTGTTCTACCTCGTGTGCAGGTTGTCCAGGCTAGCGGTGCTGCAGTTTCATCATCCACATGGGTGCAGGCGGTGGCGGCGATAATCGGCCGCGCTGAGCCGGAGATGATTCTCCGGCCAATAATCCATGACAAACAGCCTTGACCACCCCCGGCATGGAAAAACCGAGGCACCGCGCCGCCGCTGAGCATCAGCGCCGAGCGGGCCATAAACAATGGCTGCGCGCAAAAAGAAAGGTCGCTGCTTTTCCTCCAGCGAAATGGACACTTGTCATCGACCTCGTTTCCAGATCGTTCACAGCGCGCCACAGACTTCTTCCACGTAGCGGGTAATCAGATCTGGTGCCCAGTTTGGCCTTGTTGTACAAAGCCGGCTTGCCCATGCCGCCAGATCCCGTGCAGACCTTCGTTCAGTACAAACCAAACAGGTCGGTGATACTCACGGACGGAAAGCGCAGGTCACGTATTCGTGTCCCAGCCGCTGGCGTATCGAGCGGTAGTCATAACTTCTTCGCACGCGTCGTTCTGCTTCCATTCGTCCAGCCCGTGCTCCTCATCCAGGCAAAGCCGCCAGCTTCGGCCCAATCGCTGATAAATGCTTGGGCCTGCTCCATACCTTACCAGTTGCTTACTTCGTGGGCGTTTCAAAGAGTTTTCATGGGCTATTCCTCAGAGGGGTGCTCGGGCCAGTGTCAGCCTTGGCGGAAAGTGAACGGCTGTTGGCGCACGGATTTGGTGGCGGTTTGGCTAGTCCGCGGTTTCGTGCTTTTCTTGCCTTGCGGCCTTGTCTGGAGTCTTGTTTTGGCGGGCTTCGTCAGAAGCGACGAGTTGCCTGCTTGCGCTGCGTTGGCCTGCGCGCTCCAGTACTGCCACGCAATCGCAGGTATTCTGGGTCGAGGCTCAATGCAGGGCATATAGAAGTCCATATCGGCACTACCTTGCGTCAAGCGGAACTACACCCAGGTTAAGGCGATCATAGATTTTCGGTAATACCGTGACTGATTGGCCATGCCATCGCAAACGGGGTACCAGGAAAACACATCCCGGATAGCCGCGCCGGGCAAAATAGCGGGTATCATGCCAGGGATGCCCGGCACATTGGTGATAAACCGTATTGTCAGTGGCAGGCTGCCGGCCATGTGGGTGCGGTCTGCAACCAGGCACCGAAAGGCACAAATAGCCGGCGGCACCATATCCACCGGGCGGCATTGGCCAGATCACAGAGACTCGCGGGCCAGCGGTATACCTCGCTGTGCGCCCTTGAATCGCGGCGAGGCGCTTTGGCGGGGTCTTCGATATTGGTACCAATAGCAATGACGATGGCCGATATTCAGATCCCGGTTGTCAGGACATGGCTCCTCAGGCCTGATGGACACCGGGCACATGATACCAGCGAATGATTCCATCGGCAGCTGTTTGTGCTCAGCCAGGTAGCGACGCATCCCCCCTGCGATCACCGCCAAATCCACATCGTGAGGCTGGCACCGGGGTGACCTGGCGCATCCTCTTGATTCGGAATCTGCCCAGAATGCCCCGCCTAGGGAACGGGCGGCCGGAACCGGAATAGATGGGCGCGGCACGCTGCCGCTGTTCAGGTAACGTCGTTTTGCATGCGGCGCGCCAGTTCAAACTGTTTTTTGCGCCCGAACAACAAGCCTGCGCGCCACCCACTGCGTACCGGACGCCCGAGCATCGCGGTGCGTGCGCGCCACATTTCCAGATGTTGTCGGCGCTGCGTCAGGCGACTTCGACCGATTCGCGCCGGCCATATTCATTGACGGCGTCTCTTCCATCATCGCCGTACTCAGCTCGAGGCTCGACTTGCCATTCAACGTAGGGCATGGTGAAACGAATTCAAGAACAGCGAAGCTGTTAGTGGTACACCCTCGACGTTATTAACCCCCAATGATATAAATCTCCCAGGGCGCACGCTCCATGTCCACGCTGCGCGACATGGTCCGCGCTGTAAAATGCATAGCTGCCCGCCAGTTCACCCGGCTGGGCGCCAACCGAAACATGACGGACGTGGTATTCAAGGTTCGAAAAATTTTCGTCCTCCAGCCAGTTAAGGACATCAAGCTGAAAGGGCCTTGCTCAAGCGGCGGCGGAAATAGGAGTGGTATTCAAGCGGGTCTGATTACGTACTGGCAAGAATTCCTTGTTGCCGGCAACAAGGCCATCCGGCGCGGTTAGTCTGATCGCTATAGCCACAGGCTGCCGATCATCATGGGGCTTGTTGGGGCCTTCGAAATAGTTAGAAATGCGAATCCATGGGTACTGTTAGTTTGCTTATTACCAATCTTCCTCGGTGCCTTAGCTTCAACGGGTTATGACCTCACGAACACTTCGGGATAAATGGGCTCGGATTTAAAATACGGTATAGACCCTGATCAACCAGTAGTAAACCCAATAGCAGAAAAAGCCCTTTAGACACCGAAGCGGCTTTAAAGCCAAACCGGAACATGAGACATGTAAGAAATTAATGCCAAATTATATGACATACAGTTCACAGGAAGGAAAAAAAGAATCCAACACAAGACAATGCCAGCGACCTCGCATAGGCATTGCAGCGCTCTAGGGTAAAAAGCTCAGCGACCCAGCAGAAATAAACGGTTTGGAAGTTAATCAGCAGAGGGGGCAAAGCGACAGACCATCAAAAACGGATGCACCAACAACGGCGCAAAAAGGCAGAAGCGTAAGCGGCTGCCCTTTTCAACTACAGCCAATCTGACTAGCGTAATTCGGCCTCAATGCCGCTTGAGGAGCACGCGCCACCAGAATGACCAGCAGCGTCACCGCCCGTGAGCGGCATGGACATAAAACAGCATTGCACTTGCAAGCCCGGATGCCCTGGCACCCGCATCGGGGCACAACGTGCACGTTGTTACACCACGACAGTACGCCATAAACAGCAGGGACCTTCCCAAGCGGTTGAATACGCATCCCACTGATGAAAATCGGTAGGCAGGCCAGCGCCACAAACAAACATCACCAAATATTCGAAAGCAACCACCGCTTCGGAACACAAGCGATAACCGCAGGAGCCAAAAACGAGCGCCACGCCAACACTTGCCAGCAGGTTGAAAATATTACTGCCACCACGTTTGGCCCACGCAATATCGCGCTGGCCACGGATACTGCTATGACGAAGTCGCCCACTTCGGTAACGAGGTTACCCGCAGCTACGATAGGCAGCGCCCACCACGCGCTCCGATACACCCAAGTGGTCGCCATTTGACAACAGCGCCGTTTACCAAACCAGCGGGCCCCCAGACCAGCATCACCAACCACCGAAAGACGAACAGCAGGATGACCAGCGCAGGACCCGCTTATGGCTGCGTCCGCCAACCCAGATCAGCGGCATCGGTTAGGCGTATTCGCACGCCGGCTGTGGATAATCAAGAACAGCGTGCTAAGCTGACACCAGCGGCGAACAGCAGGATGCCATCAAAGCGGACCCAGGCGGACGGTCCAGCGACAGCAGAATCACCAGGCAGGCTGCACCCAATCAGATCGGCACACCAGGCGAAATCAGTTGGCGCGAAAACAACCAGCGGTGCGATGCAGCCAGACAAGCCCAGAATGAACGCAGCACGTTTGAAGATGTTGCTGCCCAAGCACTTTACGAGTTGCAATTATCACCCTTGCCCATTCAGGCGGGCGCCAGTGGCTGACGGCCAGCTCAGGCGCGCTGGTGCCCAAAAGAGACCACGGTGATGCCGATAACCAGAGGTGAAATTCCCGGAAACCGGCGCCAACCGCCGAAGCGCCGTTTGACAAGCACTTCGGCACCCGCCACCAATAGGAACAAGTCCCAACATAAACAGGACAATGACCATCAAACTCATGATGTAAAACCCCTTCCTTACGGAGCGGCAGCGCCAGCAGATGCAGGCATGTCAAGCTAGCATAAGCTGCGGCATGTATTGTGGCGGATACAAAAATATTACGCTGCTTCATAACCGCCATCACAGCGCACATCTCGCCCGGTGTATCAGCAGATATTTGGGGCAGATGGTTTAACGCAGACCGTCCGACGCACTCAGGGCAAGCCTAGACTGAAAAACCCCATTCGCCGGAGCCGGTACATCCATGACAACACCAATACCCACTTTTGTGGTCGATTAGCAATCTGGACCTCTGCTCAACACTACTGGTGCCCGCCACCCAGCCGCGGACGATCATGGAGGGAAGGCGAGGTACTTTCTGGCCGTCGATCACTTTGCTTCACCGCCAACAACAATCACCTTACGCGGTCTGGGCAAAGCGTTCAAGTAATTGGGACTTCTTTCCGCTCCAGCGCCCTGGGGGCAGATACCTGTGTGGGGTTTTTGCCGACGTTGTTGCCTCCAGCACCCAGAGTAGCAGTCGCAAGCGCCTGTTATGGTTACTTGCCGGGATGGCCAGGCAGTTGCTCGTGAAGCCCGCAAGCGTAAGCAAGAGCAGTTTTGTCGATACCGTCAGAAACACCGTCAGCACCTGGCCCTGCTTAAACAGTACCTGTTCAACCCATAGTGACCCAGCTACCAGCCGGAGCACGAAGCGCTGCAATGCTGCTGCGCCCATTGCGATCACCTCGTTCCTCTGGATGATTTTCTGGCGGTGGAGAATTTCTTCAATGCCGAGCAGATCATACTGACCAAGCGCCCCAGCAAAACGGGCGCTGGGCTGGCCTTTATGCTTCAAGCACCAGCGCAGCCAACGTGGGCAAGCCGCTGACCATCACCGCACTGACCTCGCCTGGCAACACCGCCTTTGTCGAAAGCCTGGATATTATGATCGGGTGGCAGCTATTGCAGACATAGACCAAGCTGGGATGCCAATCAAAAAAACAGCGTATCGGTAAGATTTTGCCGTTAACGCGAAGTTGCTCGCAGCCTGCATAAACACTTTGCCGAAAAATATGCTGTTCAGATTCGCTGAGTTGGTGCTGCACATTGGATTCACGGCGTTGGCGAAAAAAAACCTGCCCGGCGCAAGCTGGAGGTCTTCTTCGGCCCCGGTTACTGGGAAAAGCGCTGGCAAGGAAACTGGGCAACGCCCAATTGATGGCAGAACTTCGCTCAGCTTTCTGGGCGCCCCGTGGTTGCCTCAGTGCAGCAGTGGATGGAAGATCACGCAGTAACAAAAGGTGGCGAGGCGGTCGAGCAGGCTTAACAAGGATACCTTGCAGGGCAAGTGCAGCCTGATCAGGGGTTGATACTCAAGATGTAGCGGCGCCGGCCACCTGCCCTCAAAGGTTCTGATAACGGTTCACGATCCAGCAAAGCGCAGCCTCGACTGGCTTGGCTTGCTCATTACTGCGACGGCAAGTCCCCATGATCTCCCAAGAACTGGGGAATGCGGTGCGCGCACACCCCAGCGGTCAGCCCACAGCATGCAAAGCCTCCTTGCTCCTTCACAGCAGAAAGCGTCGGGCTATAAGTCTGACAATTCAGACAAAACGCACATTCAAAAACTGAAGTTGGGATTAACTACCCTGCGTACCTTCAAGCAGCGTCAGGGTGTCTTCTTCCGGGCAGGAATCGCGACTCCTCACCGTACATAAAAGCCACACTGCATGCGCCCGGTTGTGCAGTTAGCGTGTAAACCCAGCGCTGCTCGCCTTCGGTCACTCGCAAAAAAGTAAATTCTGGCAGCAGTGGAATCACGGCAAAAACTGGCACCGTCGGCACGCGGCGAGCGGTTGCCAGCCAGCGACTTCGCGAGGTTGCCTGCTGCGCGTCACTGATATTCGGCCGAGGGCAATTTCGCCGGATGGGCAACGGTTCAGCGTATCGGCTGGGCCACTGTACCTGCGCGTGTGCTGCATCCAAACAAACTTCACTGAGGCGCCATCACGGCAGTATTATCCGACGCCTCAAGGCATAGGATCGCCAGACTGGGTCTGAGATCCGGGATCGACATAGGTTATCTCAGTGCTTGGCTTTCGCCCCGCCCTGCGTACCAATGGGCGTATAGCGCTTTCGCGCGAGGCCGGCGGTATAGAATCGCAGCATATTCTGCTCGGCGCCATTGCGAATCAGGTCAAAAACCAAGCGCGTTGGCCCTGGTGGGAGACGCGCCAAAATACATTGAAATTTTGTCACCAGCTTCGTTAATAGGGGTTGCGCTCCAGCAGCGGATAGTCCATCACCCACGCGGTGCGCGGTATTGCGCCCCTTGCAGCCCACGCATGACGAGGCGCTATTCGTGATGGCGGAAGATAGTCAAAGGCGTCCTGATTGGAAACCGTTCGCCATCCCATAACTCGTCCCAAGCGTCGCCCCCCTCTGGTTTGCGGGCGCGTAGTGCCCTCGGCGCAGCTTCAGATAGTCATTGCGCGCGCCTTGTACTCCAGCCCAACTCCGAGCCATGGACAACAAGATCGCTTTCAGCCCGGCAAAAAACCCAGCAGGTGGGCTACCTTGGCACGCATAATCAGCATCGTGACGTAGGGCCTCCTGCTCGGGATTCTTCAAACACCACCCAGAACTGCATCACGAATCACGTCCGTGGGCAATTCTTGCCCCGCGACACACCGGCCCGCGGATAAAATTGCGCCACGAAAAACCTCCGTTATCGAGCAGAACTATAACGCGCCGCTCGCAGGAATCGCCGCAAAGTCAGGAAACGGGTCTGGCAACGGTCTTCATAGCTATAGCCGGCAACGCCTCGGACCTGCCATTGCGGCTGGAAAAACAGCGTTGGTAACGCTCCAGGCGCGCGTCATCCAGGCGCAACGGTAAGTGCGTTCTTTTCCACGATACCTGCCCGCAGCGGTTGCAGGCGGTTAGTGAAAGCCTGCCAGGATCATCATTGGCGCACCGTTCGCAGTGGATTCACGCCGCTCGCCGGGCCAGTGGTGGAGCGCACCAGTTCATAGAACTGGCTGGCCGCGTCAACTCGGGAAAGTGCAATGGGCAGCAACAAGTGCTCGAACAGGGTAGGCGGGCGGACCAACTGCTCGCATTGGCCTGTTGATTAAAAAAGGTCTCCCCACTGCGCTATGGCGCCTGTTTCAGCCTCATCAGGCCGGTACTCTATAGGGCTTGAGCACCGACCCTCGGTTATCCACTGGGAAACCCGGGCAAATTTCGTCATCAGTCGCGCCGGTGGTGCCGTAAGGCATGCCGCCGTGGGGTGTTCAGCAGCATAATCGTCAAACTCGCTGACCGAAGGGGCAAGTGTTGCTGCGGGTTTATCCCCCACGGTACATCTTCGGGCAGCGAGCTATTGGCGGTAAAAGGATTGGACCTTGCCCAGCTCGATCATCCGGTACACACCGACGCCTCCAGCCGCCCCAGTTTCACCTCCGTCGGTATCATGCAGTACCGAGAAAGAACCCCTTTGCACGACACTCCGCCGATCGAGCCCTGCATCCACACCCAGCCGCAGTGGGCATCATGTCTTCAACGCGGAGTTACCGTCGTAGACCGGCAAACATGGACGCCCCCGCTCCAGGCCATCGGCGCTGTTTCAATTTCAATGGCAAGGAGCGTCATAAGCAGCCAATGGCAAGCCATGCATTTGTGTTCAAGAATGGGGGGCAATATCGCGCTTGATAGTCGTAGGTCTGATAGCGGCCACCAGCCGCTTGCTCCTAACCTTGTACTCAGGAAGCGTCCGTACAGGATACGGACAGGCAAGGCTATCCAGCAGCCCAAGTTAAAGGCCCCCTTCCATTTAATTCCATGCTGATCCTTCTGCACGACTCAATCCTCAAACACGCCTGCGACCCATCTGGTCTATTGGCCGTATCGCCCAGGGCGTCGCGACATCCACTTTGTTGCCCTTGAAATTATTCCAGGCTATTCTCGAGGGCGGCGGATTCTAGCATTTTGATTAACTCTATTCCCCCCCAGTCAATTCCCTCGCGAACGCGGGGATTCCATTTTTAAAGGTCACACACCTAAGCCGTATAGTCACGTCAAAGCTGGCAAGGCTTCACGTCAAAATGGCATTCCCGCCTGCGCGGAATGGGACGAGGGGCGCGGGTGGTGGACGGGAGATTGCCGCGTTTACTTGCGCGGACCTCACAGGCGATGAACCCCTTGCTGTAAATAATTTTGCTAGTATTCGGCGCCATACCCTTGAGCACCTGCACAGGCAATTGCCGAGGTAAAAACGGAAACCATCCGCCGCCTTGGCCCCGGCACAAGGCCGTCAAAGTACCAAAATGATCGTTCACCGAGAAAAAACACGGAAGTCGCCGAGTTGCGGTTCATTACCTGGCGACTGGTCGAGGACCGCTGGCGGGTCATTTTGCTGTGAATTACGGTTATTCCGTTCCCGTCTCTGCCACCAGGCGCCAATTGCAATACCAATCCGCATCGACGAAGGGTGCCTTGGCAAGCCGCCGTGCTGTACGCCGTCGACCCACCTCGGGAAAGCACACCCTTTTCAGCGCCCCAGCCACATCAAGCATTGCATTCACCTTGCACGGCCCACTTTCATCCGGGGCCGTTCCAAAAAACGCACCTTTCATACGGGCGTGCCGGCAGCAAAAAAATTGCAGATCGTTGATGCGACCGACTGCGAAGCGCAGGGCCATAGTCTGGATCACCCCCATCAGGTTTTCGGCCCAAAGCCGCAGGGGCCGGTTCGCCAGAACTTGGCCCAGGGCAGGCCCAATGACGGGGCACCAGATGTTCAAAGGGATAAACCCAGACGCTTCCAGCGGCCGGTGCAACTTCCAGAAAGGCTCGACCTCCAGGCATGGTTACGGAATGCGCGGGAGTCCGCCGGCGCTTGCGATGCCGAAGTGCGGAAAACAAACCAAAAAGCATTAAAACCTCCTTGCCGCTCGGGCCCTTTTGACTAGCCAGAAAAACAGCCATCGCGGAAAAAACTGCCTCTGCGGGATTGGCTGCGCAAAATGGCCTAACAGCCAACCAAATTTCCAGCGGATTTTTTGCCCACTCGGGGGCAAATAATTAGGGGCCCTGAATTCCGGGCCAAAAAAAATCGTAATTTTTTTTTTTTGCCCGGGGGGGCCCGTATTTTTCTCCTTTTCCCCCCTCCTTTTGTTGT
>Ga0163217_1029160_pt1 | contig 15964 bp, 16 predicted proteins | sample SynspAceP_FD_185933 | JGI IMG/M metagenome (GOLD analysis project Ga0163217, IMG submission 185933) | Saline lake microbial communities from Ace Lake in Antarctica - Synechococcus sp. Ace-P (PacBio error correction) | ecosystem: Environmental > Aquatic > Non-marine Saline and Alkaline > Saline ... | reverse complement strand
TAATGCATTGACTGTGGCCATTGGCTAGAAAACGATGGCGGTCATCTAGTGAGCCAGCCGCCACCTCTGCAATCGCTGGCAAGCCCATCTGATCCGGCCTGTGGCCGTGCTGAGATCGGGGCCGCTGATGTCGATATCGCCTGTGGGCTGTGGCCGTGGCGCTTTGCGGATGAATTCCGCCCACAACTGCGCGGCAGATCAGGTTGGGCCGCTTGCCGCCACAGATCCGACAGGCGCCTGCCATGCAATCCGCGACCAAGCGCGCGTTCGGCAATCAGGGCGGCGCCCCGTCCGACCGTCATTCAACGTGTTCGAAATTCTCTGCCGCTGTTTCAACCGCTCAGTCAGCGAGGGAATTGACGCGGGCCAATCGCGGTGTCCGCTGCTGTCTCAGCAACGACTCCCGCCTGTTCAGACGCGCAAAGGTGGACACTTGTTCCCGGTATCGTTCATGGGCCGCCAACATGCGCGTCTGCCTTGAAACCCGTGGACAGCCGTGGTCGATCGGGCACGCAGGTCGGCAACAGTGCCCTGCACCTCGGCAGTGGCAGCGGTCAGATCCTGCCGCCAGATAGCGAACTGCCGCTCGGATATCATCGACTGCGGCGCACCGTCCCTCGTGTCGAACCGGCCCACCGACCACAGCCCCGCGCGCGTTTCCTGCGCGCCCAGATTCCGGCATGCGCGATTGGTCGGTCTCTGCTGTCTCCCAAGCGCATCACCGTCAGCGATACCCTGTCAGCACGTTCAGGCGTTTCTGTGAAGCTGTCGACTGGCCTGCAAAATTCGGACCACTTTGACCCGCCACATCTGAAAAATCAGGTCATGGCTGTTGCAAAAGCCCTCGCGAACGGCCTCTTCCACGTTTTGACAGGATTGCGCTCGATCCGTCGCGGTTCGGGCCGCTGAACACGGCGCTGGAGTTTCCCTTGGACGATCACCAAACGCCTCAGCCACAGTTCCGGCGCATCCTCGGAGAGGCTTGCCAGGAACGAACGGCCCTGCCTCGATCCGGGAACCGGGCCGGTTCCTTCGGGTTTCAGCCAACGGCGCATCCAGCCGTGCCGGGACTGATCCCGACAAAAGACACGCCCGTGACGGCCCTGCGAATCAGATCGTGGCGATGGAAATCTGTTGCCGGTACAGGTTGTACTGGCCTCAATTTCGACAACAGCAACCGTGACGGACTATACGCCGGCAGGAGAGAAGGCCGACAAAGACGACCCGCCCGGCGAAAGCAAGGCCGGCAAACCGCACGGTCAGAGGCATTGCTCAGGCCGGAACCGAGGTGGAAGGAGATGTCGTTATATTAGGCAAAACTGCCGGTCAAGTTCGACCCGGCAAACCACAGGAAGAAACCCCAGCCAATCCCAGAAAACCGGCAAGGGTTAAATGCACCGATCAGGACATTAATTTCGCTTTGGTTTTCCATCTGTATGTCCTGTTTCTATTCAGCAGCGGTTCCCGGCATCAAGGGCCGCGGCGGCGCGCGTGGCCATGGAAATTTCGTGCACCCAAGGTGTGGTCGACTTTCAGCATGTCCTGCATCGTGCCCGACACAACACCTTGCGCCCTCGGCCAGGCACCCGATCCGCGTCACAGACCGCATCAATGTATCAGATCATGGGTAACCCAGAAAAACCGTCAAACCCATGGCCCGGCTTAGCCGGACGAATCAGCGCGTCAAAGGCGGAGGCCCCCGATCGGGTCAAGCCCGCGGTGGGTTCGTCCAGAAACACTATTTCAGGGTCCAAAGCGCCAGTTGCGCGCGCCAGCCCTGCCCGCTTGCGCATTTGCCGCCCGACAGTTCAGACGGGTTATTGTCACGGCCAGAAAGGGCAGACCGGCCATGGGAAATCGCAGATCAGCCAAAGCTGCGCGGATTGTCGGGATCAAGGCCCTTCAATTGCGCGCATCGGCACCCTCGGACATCTTCGCGGCACAGTCAGGGACGAGGAACAAGGCTCCGTCCTGAAACATCACGCCCCAGCGGCCCTCCGAGTGCGGAAGCGGGTTTCCTCGTCAGGCCGTTCAGGACATCGATCGCCCAGCACATCCACCTGAACCCGCCGCCGGTTTTTGCAAGCCTGCAATGGTCCGCAACAGCACGGATTGCCAAGTTACCAGAGCGCCGAACCCACCCCAGAATCTCCCGCCGGCGGGTAGGACATCAAGGTGCAGATCCAATCGTGCACACAATGGGGTGCCGAACGGTTGCGCCAACCTCTGACAGAAAGATTCCACAAACTTCGGGCGAATCTGAATAGGTGTTGTACTGTGCTGGTCGTGCATGTCAGATCCCCAATTGCGCGGAAAAAGATCGAAAACAGCGCATCCTTGCCACGATCACCGCAAAAAATTGCTGAGCCACCACAAGCCTCCGATGTCATGCGGCCCAGCGATTCTGGCGTGCTTTCCGACCTGCAATTCCAGCACCGTGACACCCCACCGATCGATAGATCAACGCAAAGGACCCGGATGCTTTGGGACCCACCCCCACCATTCAGGATGGCCTGATCTATCCTAGTGCTCTCAACCAGTCTGGTGCGGAAAACATCGCAGGGCCGGAAACTTGCCCAAGCTCGACTCCACGACATTCAGCGTGACACCGAAAAGCCCTGCGATATTGGCGACAAGGCAAGGGATCGGCAGCCATCAGCAGGCAGCGCGCAAGGAATACGCGGACACCAAACAGCACACATGCGGCGGTCCAACCCGAGGGTGCGCATTGCCGTCGATCTCCTCGCGCATTTTCATCGAACCGAGTCGCGGCGGTAAAGGCCGATTGCGGTGCGCCCTGCAACAATGATCGCTGTCAGCAAATCCCCAAACTCGCGCAGGATAGAGATGGCAATAGATTCGACAACAAAGACTTCGGCCCCGAAAACTGGCGCAACTGGGCCGAGCCTTGGAGGCCAGCACACACCGATCGAAAGGCCATCAGGCGATACAAATCGGCCACCGCCTTGAGCCGACCTTCCTGGCGTGATGCACAGCGAGGGAAATCGGAACTCGTGCGGGTTGCCGCCAGTGACCGGCCAGACGCGACAGATCCCCAGATAGGCCATCAGCGCAGACAAAGCGCCAAACGCCGCGAGCCACTGTGCGGGAATCCACGATCACGTCCAGCCTTTCGCGTTAACCCTGTCAATGCAGGCTCGGGCACCGTGATCTTTGGCATGCATTTCTAACCGCCGCGCAGCCAGGCTGTCTGCCTTGTCATCCAGCACCGAGTCATTGTCAGCTTGGAAAACGGCGTCTGCCAAAATCGCACCGGCTTGGCCTCACCACCAAGCCCTGCCTATCGGCAGACCGGCGTTATTACCGGACAGGGATTCAATGCGATGCATCGGCGCTGGCGCCCTGCGCTTGGCAGGAATGTTTGTGACCTTGGTCGCTTGTTAAATGAAGGGTCAATTTTCACCATGCAGATGGATCGTCAGATCGCCAGTCTTCGCCCGACAATCGACAACAGGCAAGGCATGTGCCGTCTTTGCCATCTGGCATCTGCGGGTGAATTCAACATAGTTAAAAGCTGCGACCATCGGGCAATTCGCATCCCGATGGAAAATAAGCCTGCCAACTCTGCATGCGCCTGCTGACAAAGATGTCCATGACGACGCGAGCAATTCGCAGGACAAACATATCCTGAGGTTGTGATGGCGGTATAAGCCGCCAAATTTGGTTGTGATGACGGGGCGGGCCGGCAAAAACTTCGCGATGACCTCGTTGAGAAAATGGCGCCCCCGGTCAGGGCGGCCAAATTACTTGTCCTTACAGGCGATTTGTCACCAGATCAGTCGTTTGCCGAATTAACGCGGACATCGGACTTCAGCTGCCTCTCTGTGACCGACAACATAGACACGCATGTCATTTTCTTCCGTTTTCAGAGATGGTACATTCTCGAAGGTTCAGCGCAACCATGCGTTGAACCCAGAAACCCAAGGAACCACCAAAGTCGATGATCACATCCTTCGCGACACCAGAGTCGACGACGATTTGACGTCATCCACGGTCCCGAGTTCGAATCCTCACATCGTATAATAAAAAGACAGATTGTTTTGACCACGATCAACTATCACACCGGCACACATCCGCAACCTACGACCATGGTGTAGCCTCTCACGTTCGGTGCGGGGCGCTGTCAGCAAACCGCGCTGCGTCGCATTGTCTGTGCAGCGGGCAGTTATCGCTGCTCAGCAGGTGACATCCGCCGGCCGGCTGCCGTTTGATTGTCGCCCCTAGTTCATGCCGCCAACCATCAGCCGTGCGGTCCATACAGGGGAGGATTGCAGCATTTCACCCGACGTGATGACCACGATATAGGTCTCTTCCAGATTCATCCTGCATTTCAGTGGCAAAAGCTGACCTGATCCATTCGGTTCCACAAGGCAACGTCCTGCTCGCGACACCCAGAAAGCCACCGAACCGATCACGACGGCAAGTACCGTTCCGTCATTGGACAGGGACCATGTCGTTGATCTGACCGATTATGTCCATGTTTTCAAGGTTCGGCTGCCGCCATCGGTGGACTACGCGGCCGGATGCTTCCGCTGGTGGTTCCGGCGTGCATTAGACGTCTTTTTGCCGATCCAGGTCGGTCGCCAGCATCTCGTTCATGCTGCGCTCGGCCTAAAAAACCCATTTGCGCGCCTGTCGATGTCGACGTTTTCGGTTGTGGTTGTTTCGCAGTCTGCGGCAAAGGTTGCCACGGGGCATGCCCAGTTGCGGGATTACCATTGCGGGGTTGTTGTCATAAGCTTTTTCATGAGTCTCTCTGAGGCTGCGGGCCCTTCGACCATCGGCCGGACCCATCATCCTTTGATTGGAATTCTGCGGTCGGCGATTGACCGCCTGATTCAAAGGGGGTCTCAGCGCGGGAATAAGAAGGGACGGCGAAGCGCTCTTATCACCCCGCTCCTGCTTCAGCCCGATGGGCCTTATTTCAGAGTCGTTTGCTCCACTCGTCGACTTAGGACGTTCGGTTCGTCTTTCGCGATGCCGTACTTTTCCTGAAACTTTTCCGACAAGCATGGTCGCGGCTTGCCCTCAAACCTGATCCAGTTCGTCATCGGTCACGCTTGCCCCAGTTCTCTTATGGCGCTGCCACGGAAACTGCTTCACTAACCCTTGGATTTTAGGATCCCAGTTTCAATCTTCACGTCTTCCTATGATGAGTGCTTGGCGAGGCAGGACACATTGTTGGGTTCAGGCTCTGCCAACGCGGCACCCTACGGTATCCGCGCGGTACGATGCCGTTCCTTTCCGCCGTATCCGTGCCTTGTGCGCCGACACATGATGCGAAGGAAGCCCGTCTGATCGGACGTTCTCCGCTTTCCAGCGGCCATGCAGAAGACACGTGAGAGCTTCCCCAAACTGTTCCACTTTTTTGCAGTACTTTCGAAGGAAAACCGCCGCCGCCATTTCGGCGGATTTTCGGCCAATCTGTGGCATCGACATTCCTTGGAAAAGGTGCCGCCTAATGCATACCGGTGTTATGCGTTTGTTAAAACATCCTGATACCATCCCCACGGATGGTAATTTATTGGAGAAAACATGCCAAAACTGACTGTCGTGCCAACATCCAAATCACCCGATTTCCGAGAAAGATCACCATCAATCTCGGTTTTGATCGATCTGGGTCAGAATCGAGCTTTTTGTGTTGCAGAAGGGTTTTTATATCGACCGGACGATTTCAATCCGCCACCGCCATCAGAACCAGATCGAGGCGCCATGCTGATACGGTTCAAGCAGGTTGCACGCGCAAAAGCGTGGATCTTTGGTGTGCGCCATCGGCAGCGACGAATTTTGCTGGCCGCGCGCGGGCGGGCCAGATGCTTTGATAATCCGTGTTCTGAGGGCCTTGCGGTCATCGCACAGGAGGTTCCGGCCGATTCTGGCGCGGGACACGATCGCCGCGCTTCAATGTATGGGAGCGTTGCAGGCCAGCGAGGCTTGTCAAGGCCGGCCTTTAGGCCGAAAGGATCAAGCTGATTCATGGCAGAGCGTTCTTGCGCGACTAGCGGCCCGCACTATATGCGTTTTTCGAAATTGCTTCAGAATTTGGACACCACACATGCAACGATAGATTTACACGCGGCATGGGCCCAAAGCCGCCCGCATTGACCCGCGCGGATGGGCAACTGCAAGAACCCGACCGATTCTGACCAGTCCCTGCTGGACAGGGCTATCGGCCTGCCCGCAACTGCAGGTGGAAACCCCGCCGACACGAAGAAAAGGCCAAAGCCTGCCCCTTCCCCGCGTACTGTCTTTGCAGGAAACGCTACGCAAGATTGCGCGGCGCGAGATGCCCTTGCCAATGGACCTTTGTCAAGACGCCGTGGCGGTGCCGCCAGGGGGGCATCTTTTTCAATCGCTGACTTATCGCGGCCCGCATGGCCACCGCGAGTAGTGCGTCTTAATCCGGCACGAGTCCGATGCGTCGATGCCGCTGATTCGTATTGCTGCACGGGCTTGCCCCAGACGCCGAGGGATTTCGGCAACCGCCCGCATGAACCGCCTGGCCGAGGAAATGGGCTTGGTCTGATCGCATCCGGCGCAGCCATCGGGTGCGAACGCGCAAAAATGCGATGGAACTGGTTCTGGCCCGAGGGATCAGGCCCGAGAACCGTGGCGAGCCTGCCCTGATCCCGCGGAAATTTGACGCGTGAGGTGCTGAATCGCAAACCATCCCGCCGATGCGGCTGCGCACCTATATCGCGGGGCTGACGGCAGGCCTGCGGCAGCCATCATCACCGCTGCGGGCCTATCCCGAGATTTTCAGCAGCGGTGGGCGTTTCATATTCCCGGGCAACGCGGCAGGCAGCGCGCAGGGAGTGTGCCTTCGGCCTTTTCGCCATGCGCCAGTGGCACCTCCAGCCGCCCGCATGACAAGATTGTTCCGACGATCGTGTTCACGGGCAGGGCTTGACCGACGGTGGCATCCAAACCAATGCGTACGGCCGTAATGGAACAGGCGCTGCCACGCCATGGCAGATCTGGAAAAGTCACTTAAATTCAGGTACTTCCGCTGCGGGGCGCAAGTATTCGCCGCCACCGCGGCATATGGCTGCGCAGAACGGTCGCAGCTCTGCCGAGCATTGGAGATCGAGGGCGCGGGCCGCCTGGGGCGGGCGGACCATCCGGCGGGGCAGCTTACACGATCCCGCAGGCCCTGATTGCATCCCGCGTCATTGGTCACGTTCTTTCTGCCAGCATGGTGCAAGCGGCAGAGATAAGAAAAAAGGAGGCGGATGCACCGACCTCCCTTCCAGTTTTGCTGAATTCAGGCTTCGAATTTTTTCACGCTCGCGAGTGTTCTGGCCTGTGCCTGATACGCCCGGGGCAAGCGCAACCTGCCCCGTGTTCTGTTGATGGTGGCGGCGGTTCAAGCCCGCCCGGCCACCTTTGTCAGCTTACAAACCGCTTGTCGCGCCGCAGGTGTTGCACTTCATCAGGTGCCGTTGCGGACCAGTGTGTAATATTGGCCGCAATCGCCGCAAGCCTTCTCGCCCTCGCTAGCCCTGAAGCCATTGGCTTTTTTGGTGCGCGCGTCCAGTTGATACTGTTGAACCGCTCTGGACATGGCTAGTTGTTCGTTCGTCACGCTGGCAGATGCGGCGGAAGCTGGGCGTCAGGCGCAAGAGTGTCTGGCAAGGGCCGACACAGCCACCGGTGCCAGTGCGGCATCAACTCGTTCATGCCGTCGTTCTGGCCAACCCTTGAAACACCACCGTTCCGTGGCCAAAGCGCGCTTTGCGCATTATAGCCGTCGAGCTGATCTGCTTGAGACAACCTCAAGGCTGCGCGATGCCGCGTCTCTCCGATATCTCGGAGACATTCGACACGCCCTCTTCCTCGCCACGGGCCCAGATCGTCAAAGGCTGGCGCCTTGCGGCTTCACAGGGCAGATCGGTACGGTCCAGAAGGACACGGCCAAGTTCGCGGAAAATGTAAATCAAGGATCCGAGGTCGCGTTCTGAATCGAGTCGTTTGCCCTGCACCAGACCTGCAGGGCTCGGATTTGGTGAAGGTGAAGGCATCACGGATTCCTCCAGACGGCACGCTCACTTGAGGCCTCACGGATATCGCGATGGCCGAAGTTGTTCATTCATCGGCGCGGAAAACCCCGCACTTCCCTGTTGCATGTCGATGAAGACTCTCACCAAGCTGGCCGTCCACCAATATTACCGGGTCCGCAGATAGACCTTGTGACCGGCCGACGATTGGCCTCTGAGTGTAGCCCTTGCGCGCTCAGGCACGCTTTCGCGGCCACGGGCGATTTCCTTGATGATGATCTGCTCGACGATCTCTCGGCGATCACGGCGCCTTTTCCTGGCCGATCCGCTCTCCAAGATATCCATCGCCTCGTTCATCATCCTCGACCAGCGCCGATGCCAGCGGCTGGCTGAGTTATCGATCCGTTCACGTTAGAGGCGTTGGCTTTGACGCCCAGTTTTCCAGCTCGCTCAATAGGCTTTCGGCAATCGGTGATCGTCGCATCGTTGGGCATGTGATCGTCTCTGGAAACGCGCCCGAGATGAAAGCTTTGCGCGGCAGCCATCATGTAGATGTGGCTGTTAACACCAAGATAACGCTTGCCTTTTTCTTACCGATGGGTTGGGCGCCAATTCAAAATTGTTGGTTAATGCTCGGGGTCCAGATTGCGGGGCGCCAATCTCACAGGGTCCATGGTGCCTGCAGACATGGTCGTTCGCCGCCTCGATATCCGCCTTGGGTTGTAACCAAGATGGGCGCAGCAGATCGAAGGTCGGATCGTTCAGGCTTTTAACCGGTATGCCCATCACGTTCTGCAGAATTTACGGTGCCACGTGTCCACTGGTTGAAGACAAAAGCGGATGTCAAAGGCCTGAAAGCCAGCAGAGGATTCCACCTTTTCGATCTCGCGCGGGCCTGAGGCCGTGAGGCCGACCAGGCTGGGTAGTGTATTGATTGGCCCGGTTGCGTTGCCGATGCTTGCCCGTGGACCGACGCATAGAGACGATTCCTCGATTATGAGCCGAGCCATAGCCCAGGCTTTTCCAGCGGCAGGCCACCGAATGGTTGATTTGATCTTGAAGTAACCGCCACGCCCAGTTTCTTGAATTTTCACCAGCGGGCAAGTCAGCTCTGATTCCCTTGGGTGTCGCAATCCACACAGACCGATTGGTGCCGGTTGGTGCAATCACAGAGGGTCCTGCGCCGTTTGCTCGGTAGCCGTTCTCTTTGCCAAGCTCAGCGCCAATCGGTCCATGCGGCAACATAGGCCAAATCGACCAGACGCGGATCGGAAGGCAGTTGGCCGTGATCCAGGCGGCACGGCTTGGTCGCCCAGCCACCTCATAGCCATCGTGGCGCCGATAAGCGGGCTCGTTACGATGGTGCGGATGACGCAAGACAAGGCATATGGTCTGGCAGTTGGCGCTTATAGCCGTCAAAAACGCGCCCGCTCGACACCGCCATCTCGGCAGGAATGTGCGGCCATTTAGGATACGCCGGTTCATGATCGCGGTCCAGAGGCACCGGCCATTCGCGCCACGGGACCTTCTCGGCTGTCATAGCCAAGAACCATGTTCATATCAGGCAGACACGATATTGGCATAGGCCCAGAACACCAGCAGATGCGGGAAACCCGTAGGAAAAGTTGCGCGATTTTCCTTGGGAGGGGATTGCGCCATCATCACGCTGATCTTTCCAGCGTATACAAGTCCCAGACGGGTGGCGTGCATGAATAGTCTTTCGACCTGAAACACACGCAACCGTCACTTGGATAAAAAGGTTCAGGCAGGTAATAACTCGAGCACAGATTGCACGGGACTTGTCGTCCAAGGAACATGTATTACCGAGGCAAGGGTTCGATCCACGGATCGCGCCATCTTCGGGCATGTTGTGCCAGTCGTTGACTGGTGTCCATGGTACTGGATGCGGATTCGGCGCAGCGCCCAAGCAGCGATTGACGATATCTTCCCACAGATCGGCGGCGGCCTGATCGTTTGGCGACCGGATCCATCGGTGCGGCGGATTCAGTTCCCAATCGCCATTTGTTCCTCGACAGCCTTTGAGGAGGCATCGTTTGACACGGGACCGAGTTGTTGGAGTTCTTCTGGCCGGCAGACAGAACGCATAGGATACCGGAATCCCAGTCGGTAATGTCATAGTCGGGAATCGATCGGAGCACATAGCCTGCTTGCGCGTATCGAGCACGCCGCTTGACGTAGGTCGGGTTCATGACCAATTAATTTCGCCCGACCGACGAAGATCGCATCATGTTGAGCTGACGGGTTCTCTGACGAGGGATCACACCAACAAGAACATCCTCAGGAACTGCGCAGTCCATGCCTGATTGCCGCAAAAGATCGCGTTTCAGCTTTTGCTCCGTGCATTTGGAGCCTTGCAACGATGCGGCGACCTTCTGACCTCTATCTTTGACCTTCGCAATCCGTTAGACTTCATGTTATTTCCATGGAAAATATTCGGAGGTGATCGGCATCGACGATCACCATCTGTTGGCCGCGCCGCCGCGTTCGGTGCCCGCCGAATTTGATCAGGCACCTCGCTCGCACGGTCACCGATCTCTGAGGAAAACCTATCAAGCCCCGAACGCAGAAGGTTGCGCGCGCGCGCCTCTCCGTGCACACTCTCCATATGAGACGGCGGCAGCTGTGAGATAGTTGGTATCTCCTCCGCTGGCTTCGCTCCTCTCTCGCGCGTCAGCAGTGTCGCTTTCGCGCGCCGCACCGCGCTCCTCGCGTCAGTGCCGCTACTCCACACCCACCAGATCATCCTTGACCGACTGGATTTAAAGCATAGTGCATGCTCGCGCTTCGGACGTAGACTTCTCGGCTCGCGTTGGTATTGTCAGTGTCTTTGGTCTAGGTCTAATCTTATCCACTAGTACATGGGACCCCTTCTCGCACGCGGCTAAGGCTCTCAGATGGCCGGTATGCGCCCCAAGTGCCTAGCATTGGGACCACGTCAGTCCGCATCGGAATATACACACAAGCCTGCGTGAGCTGCTATAGGGGCGCTAGAGATCAGCACAAAGACAAATCGACAGCAGTCGCGATTTACGATCCTCTTCTGAGAGCCAGCGCCCTGATGGTCGGCATCGGCGTGACGCTCGGTCGGATGAATCATTCCAACCGCTCTCTCAGCGCCTCTCCAATAGGCCCAATATAGCTCGCACAGCGGTACGAGACACAGACATATATAGCTGGTCGTTTGTCGATCGGGAACCGAGCGCCACTCATGAAAATTTCTTCGCACGCGCCTTTCTCATGACTGACTGATTCTACGTGTGTTGCAGTCCAGCGCGCTTACATCTCAGTGCCTTCTTCGCGTGGAACACTCTTTGCGCTCATGTCTCGACACTCGGATCGGCGTAACCTCAGCAGCTACCACTATGGCGGTCGCACCCGCGCGCTCCTCTTATAACGTCTCCTCATCGGTCAGTCACAGCACTTCCCGGATCCGCGGTTACCGCAATTGCGGCGAGCGCGTGGTCCGACGAAATTTCGCTCGCTCACCTGTCTTGCCCCAGGCCCTTTGTGAAATTTTCGTGGTCGTAGACTCGTGCGCTAATACTCTTGTGGCAATAGTCATGCGTTTCATATATTCAGTCCCTCCGTCATGCTTTAAGGCGCTCGATCGGGCAACCACAGCGCCGAAAGAGGCCTCGCATGGGCAGAGTACTGTCCGCCTATTGCTCGCATCTGGACCCCGCGCTCCGGCCTGCGTCGCGCGAAGCACAAGATTGGACTCGTTTTTGTGACGTCTGGCCTCTGCCCGATTACAGTTTTATGTTTTTGTCCCTTCGCCGCGGACCCCCGGGTGACGCACACAACATGTAGTGAGGTCTCTCTCTCGGCTCACACACTTGACTTTGATTCCAGTACCATATCGTCAACGGAGAATTATTGGCTTTACACAACAAAAAATCCTTGACCCATGTTTCTTCAAGACGTTGCGGCACTCGCGCAACTAGACGCCCATGCTATTTTGCCTTGGGTAGGTTGTGATTGCTGTCGAAAACGCGTTTGCATTCGGTCACGCTATAGCCAGCCTCTTTCATTGTGTGATGCGTGTTATCATTCTGCGCCGCACAGCCGCGCGCGCGGACGAGTATACCGGACTGTTATTATACCTGGAAAAGCAGCCAGCGCCAGCAAATGATTTGCTGAAAGGTCAACGGGCAACACGCAACATGATGTCACGCAGCGATTCTTTTTGACCCTGTCCCATGCAACAGTTGCGCTTCCATCGCACGTCGTGGGAGTTAGCGCCACCTGTCATGTGCCTCGTTTTGGACAGCTTGCGCCCTCCCCTGCTCCTGCAAGCTTTCGGATCAACCCCGCCAGCAGCAGCGCCGGCGCTTTTTTCACCAGAGCCGGGCCCGCGGGTGGGTTGCTGGGAGGGCGTTGCCGCAGATCGTGTTACCGCGCCCACACAGCCATTCCTCAGACCGTGCGCCGGGCACGTGCATTGATTGAATGGCCAGAGATGTTTTTGCCCCCTGATGCCACTTGCAGGCGCGATTACTGCGCTATGCGGGACAGTCATTACGGATTGCCGAAAAAGCGTTAGCAGGTTGCGGGCTTGTGCCAGATGGTGACGGACTATATTCTTTGCCGCCGCCAATTACCTTGAGGTGGCCCGCGCATTCTGGACCGGTGTTCCTCCTCGCGTGGTGTTCCCGACGCAGCGTATCGAACAGCGATGAGCGGGTGATGGTCCGCTTGGCGGAACGGCTTTCTGATAAAACCTACGGGCATTTGCAAGCGTTGGCGGGGCTTGGGAGCCGTTCGCCGAGAATTGGTCGGGGGCGGAGAGATTCGGAACTCCCGACCCTGTTCCCAAAACAGATGCGCTACCAGACTGCGCTTACGCCCCGGACGAGGGACTGCATTTCTAAAACCGCCCGCCTGATTTGAAAAGCCTCCTACGGCGAGAATGCAATTCCGTTTCAATGCTGGCAGTCAGGACCCGCCCTCACAGGACCCGGATCCAGCAGGCCAAGCGGCGCTTGCCGCGTTCGAATGCAGGGTGGCGCATCTGGCTGCCGGCACGATTGCCATGGCGGCGCAATGCCCGCCGTTTGATTTCTCACGAACGGTACATCAGAACCGCCTGCCCCGTCAATCGTGGTCTCAGATACGCCGGGAAACCGCCTCGTGATGCACATTGCTGCACAGGTGCCGGTGTCATCGGTTAAAAATCATGGTCTGAGCGGATTAAGCGTGTTACGCATCAGAAAGTAGCGCGTTGCGGACTGTCATAGATAAACAGCATGCCCGCACCTGTCGGCATGGAGTTCCCGAAACAGCAGCCCCCGGCTTGCGCGTGTCTGGCGTATTCGCAAGCTCGGACCCTGACCGGGCCTTGCCCCCAATCGCCACGCAAACTGGACCGTGTTCATCGCGGCAACTGGCAGCTGAGCTGCGCCATACCGGCGTCCCAGCATCAGGCAGAGAAACAGAATGGCGCGTGGATTCATTCAAGCGCGGGCTTTAAGCAGTCTTCCCTAAGCACAGACTTCCTGGTGGCCATCCGGCCACGCTTGCCCTCGATCACCCGCAGCAAACCGCCTCGCCGGGCTGCAGATCGGCAAGACCCGAACGGGCGCAGCACCTTCGATATGGATTAAAGAACGTCTTCTTCCGGCCAAAAACATTGCCGAAACCAAAGCCTTTGGCCTTATCGAACCACTTGACGCGCGGACGGCTTCCACGGTGCATTACGCATCACCTCGGGATCAATATTCCTCGAAAGGCAGCCAGATCCGCTGGCCTCGCTAACCCACGGGCGATTCTATGCCGAATACTTCTACTGCCTGCACGCCGCCGGGCTGTATCCTGCAACAATCTAATTTCTATCTTCGCACCGTCGGCTACAGAACTCTGGCCGAAATTAAAACCGTAGTAAACCGTAATTGCGCTTGCAGCCAGAATGTCCGGTGCCCACCTTCTCGGCGAACTACAAAACCGAAACCCTTTACAGGGTCAAACCACTTAACCGCATCAACAAGCACTCATGCTGGTCGGTTGTAACGTCGTTTGTCACCGGTACATCACCACAATTACTTCTTTCTCGACTATCTTTCTATGATCTGTCTGCCAGCTTTCCCATAGTTCAAGCAAAAAAGGACTATGGTATACTTGGGTTTTCGTTCACGTGACGTGGAGTGTTGCACGGGTTGAAAAGCCGCTGGGTTGACCATGAATGGGCGGCGATTTCGGCGTCGCCAGCCAAACCTTGTCGTGCAAACCGAATTGTCGTTCCGCCCACGAACTCGAATCTCGGACCGGGTTCGATCCTGTAGCCCCCCCAGAGGGTGGGCGGTCCGGGTTCGTGCCCTTGGTCGCCGTTGCATCTTGGCAACCTCGGCCATCAGGGGCAGTGCGCGACCGTTCCAATGGACTGCGACTTGCCCCGATGGCCAAGCACCCAAAGCGGCTTTGACGATGCGCGATGCGGGTAATACTCATCCGCCATGCGGCCCCTCTCCTTTGACTGACCAGACCGGCGCACGCGGATCTGGCGGCGCAAGGATTTCCAATTGCATCAACAAAAGCGGCCTTGCCAGCGCACTGTCAACTCGCGCGCTTTTGGCCGCTGTCATAGTTGGTATAGACAACAAAGGCCTCTGCCTCGATTCCTTCAACAGGGACCAATGCGCGCATGTGGGTTAGCCATCACTTATCGAGACGGTCGACAGCGCGGTCGCGTTGGGGTCATCGCTTCGCTCTGCTCGGCCTAATACGGCCAGCCAACGCCGCGCGATCACGAAACGATCATCACGCCAAAAATACCGTCTTGTCACTCATATGTTGCAACCCCTTTTTTTACCTTTGGTCATTTTTTACGTAAAGAACATAAACGACATTCCCCAAGTGGGCCTGCCGTCTGACGTCAATGATCGCCTGATTTTGCCCTATTGATCACAGCGTTTTCGCCCTGAGCCGAGTGTTCTGTGGTCGCGCAAGCGCCTGATCTGGCCGGGATCGGGGACCGCGAAACCCCGCATCTTCCATGGCCCCAGTATGCCGTTCTTCAGGCGCGGTGGGACAAACTGTTCCTGTCGCTTTCGTTCAGTTTCTGTCAGGATCGCGGTCACGCACATGACGGAGGCGCTCGAAGGCGGTGGATTGCCACGCCAGAGTGAGGATGGCCCTGACCATGGGGCCTGTGGACCGCCACTCGGGCAAGCTGGAAGGTGATGGGCGGCGGTCGCTGACGCATCGACGCGGGGCCCCCCATTTCTTGATCAGCTTCAGGTTGTAAAGCTGGTCCAAACGGACTCAGTCCCGGCCATGCGCCTCGGGCAACGCGATGCAGCGCAAAGAAGGTGGCCAGGTTGTAGGCCAAGCGTGCAGTTGCCAAGCCGCACCTCGTTGGTCGCGGGAAACTTCCGGACGATAGGGCCCGCGTTCTAGCGGAAGGACGTATTTTGCCTTCCTTGATGTCCTGCTTCGCGGTGCCACGACTTGGTTGTAGAAGCGCCACCATCCCGTCCGGGTTCCATCGGCCATATGGTTGACGATGAAAACCGACTTTGCGGGAACAGCTCGCCCGGATGCCATTTCGATTTCTTGGCGAATCACCGGCGTTGCGCTTATCCCAGCTTTCGCTGTACTCGATGTCCTCTCGTAGATGCGCTTGACCCTTGGTAGCGACGGACGTACCGACCGGTCGGGTCAGCCGATGCGCGATCTTCTCTCCCTTGAGCACTGCATTGGAGGGCAACCGGATGGTGTAGAAATAGCCCGTCTCTTCGAGCCGCGCGTAGGAAGATCGCAGGGATCGCATAGGCGGCGTCGGCACGGAAGAAGCGGCATGAGGTCGCGCTTGGCATATCGGGGAGACAAGGATCGAGCAACATCCTGCAGCGTCAGCACTGTTGGACGTTGCCATCGCGCAGGGTGCAGCCCGTTTCCAGCATGCCGAACTGGTTAAACCAAGAAGTTCG
>Ga0163217_1026073_pt1 | contig 15964 bp, 26 predicted proteins | sample SynspAceP_FD_185933 | JGI IMG/M metagenome (GOLD analysis project Ga0163217, IMG submission 185933) | Saline lake microbial communities from Ace Lake in Antarctica - Synechococcus sp. Ace-P (PacBio error correction) | ecosystem: Environmental > Aquatic > Non-marine Saline and Alkaline > Saline ... | reverse complement strand
GGGAACACACCCGCTCCAGATAAAACTCTGGGGACCGCAGAACAGCGCACGATAATCCAATGCGATCGCTGGTGTTTCCGGAAACCGCAGGGGAAGCGGTGACACAGTTACGAAAGGCATCTTCGAATGGCTTCATCAAAACCCATCAATGGGCGTGGAGCGTGTGGTCGCGATGGCAAGTCCCAATCGGCCTTTTCTTAGAACTTATGTGCTGGCTCAGAGGCTGCGCAGGGCCACGATCGGATTCGAAGGCCGGCGGTCGCGGCGGGCCTGGCACCACCCGAAGAAGAGGCACGAATTCCGCCCGAGAGCGCAACGGTGAAACACCACGCGTTTCATGGCGATCGCCTGCCGGAAAGGCTGTGAAGCGGGGCTGTGCCCCCCAACAAAGTGGCCAGTCCACCCGCACGCCGATTCAGGCCACAAGGGCTGGCGAGACCAAGGCGACCTTCGACCAGAAACTGGAGAAGCAGCATCGCCCACTGCGGGCGGCCGAGTTGCCTTGCGCCAAGCCGATCTTCCTGGGTGCGCTCACTCACCGAGACCAAACATTTGATTATTCATGATGCCGATGCCACCCACCGCAGGGAGGACCCCGCCGGATGGCTCCCAGCATCCAGGCGTCAGGCCGCCTGGTGATAAAACGAGCCCACGATCCGAAGGAAGCGCATCCTGTTTGGGAGCGCACGGCGATAATTCGTCTCCCGCAGATGCCGGTGGCGCTGGGCGCAGCAGGTTGGTTTGATCTGGAACTGGCCGCTCCGCGTACTGGCCCTCCATGAGCGCCCGACGGCTGATGAAGGTTGGAGGCTCACCGCCAAAGCGGTGCGTCCCCCCCAACTTGTTGACCATGGGTGCTTCAGCGGGGATGTAGGCAGCCTCGTCCTGATTGCTGCAAACGCTGCGCCTTTGGGCGCCATCACCGCCGATTCACCTCGAACGACTGCACGGCATTCGCAGGGGTCTGGCCGACGGCGGCTCCGGACCGGGCCAGTAACCTTGTCGCCAGGGCGGGGGCCGATCACGGCCACATTGCGGACGGATGACATGTCATCCGGGCTGAAAGAAGAAACCCCCTGCGGCCACCTCAAAGCGGCGCACGGGCAGCGAATTCGGGCGGCTGATCCCCATACCGACGAAATTGACGCTGTTCGAGCCGGCCTGACCCCTTCGTTCAAAGGGTGATCTGGGGCCACGCGGCTGACGCTGCGGGACCATGATTCAGCAATGGCGGTCGGCATCGTCGAGCACCAGGGTCCGGTGGGGGTGCGATTCCTGCCTGCAGGTATCGTTGCTGCCGGCACGTATTGAACAGGAACATTGGCCGCCGAGGGTGTTGAGCTGGTTTTTCCGCCAGGTTCTGGGGCCCCTGCCGACCCCCACCAGGGAGTGATTCACCGAGGTGCGTTCGATAACGATGCCTACATGGGGTGAGCAGGCTGCGGCAGGGCGGTTTGGCCTTGAGCGGTGGTTCAGGGCCATCCCCACGGTTTCGGAGGGGGCGAAAGGTTTTGCAGCCATCAATACGCCAAGCAACGGCTTCCGGGCCCCCGCCATCATGGCCAAGATCAGATCCTGCCGTTTCCTTGGATCGGATTCGTTTGTTAGCTGCGTTGCGCCTCTGGTGCACCAGGGCCCTCGCGCAGCTCATGGTTACGGAACTCGCCATGGCGCATTGGTCGTTGGTGGCGTTGCTGGAACACGACGATCACCGGCAACTCCAAGCCTCTGGGCGATCACTGCGGCGTGGCTTTCACTGCCCGCGGCCTCCGGCAATCACCGCCTTGGCTTTGCGGATCGCGCTGAGGTAGTCCGGCCGTGGTTTCGGCGCACCACCAGAATCTCGCCGTGGACCAGGCGGGCGGCGGCCTCTGGGTGGTGGCCACCCGCACCCTAGCGCTGACGGAAGCCATGGCCGATTTCCTAGCCCCTGCCCAGCACCGCCCAGACGATGCCCAACCTGACCAGATTCCGTTGGAGGGCCGCTCACCCCTGACAAGTCTCCGGCGGTCTGAACCACCAGACCCTTCCTTTGGAGCAGCCCCTGCTCCCTGCGGCAGATGCCCATCGCCGGGTTGAAGGTGCTGGAGGTGGACTCCTGGTCTGTCGATTCAGCAGGGGGTTCACGCCCCCAGACCACTTGGAAAGCTTGCGGGGCCACATTTCACATCGCTGGTCATCCGCCAGGATTGGCTGGTGCAGGGCCGGAACTTGCTTGACTGTTTCTGGCGGTGGCGCCGCTCTGGGAGGGCAGGATCGCTGCGGCCCTCAAACTGGCGGGCCAATCGTGCTCCACCGCTTTGGCGCTGACGCGTTGGGAATTGGTGTCCTGGCCAGGGGCTGTCCACGGGGCGGCTGGATATGTCACGCTCGATCCGGCAGGCGATCCGCGCCATCGTGGCCACCGCCTCCCACCGGGTTAGTCGCCCACGGCCGTTTCGTTCGAGAGCATCACAGCGTCAGTGCCGTCGAGAATGGCGTTGGCCACGTCACTCACCTCGGCGCGGGTTGGGGCGGGGGCAGCTGGCCATGCTGTCGAGCATCTGTGCCGTGATGATCGGGAGCCGAGCGAGTTGGCCTTGCGGGTTATCAATTCCTTCTGCAACAGCGGCACTTCCTCCGCTGGCATTCTCAACGCCCAGATCGCCCGGGCCACCATTTGACGCCTCACAGAAGGGGCAAAGATCTGAATCGATCTGAATCGATCGCCTCGAAAACTTCTCGCATCTTTGGCGATCACCGGAGTGGTGTTGGCCGCTGGCTGTGATTTCAGGTCGCGGACTCCTGCATGTCCGAGGGGATTGCGCACGAAGCTGAGCGCCAACCAGTTCGAACACCCTGTTGCAAGCCGAAGGCCAGATCGTTGGCGGTCCTTGTCAGCGTCAGGGCACGGATCGAAGAGCTGGACATCGGGGAAGTTCACACTTTGTTATTGGAGAGCACACGCCCACCACCACGGTTGACAAAATGCAGGGTTTTGCTGGAGCTTGTCGCACCGGTCGACGACCATCTTCGACTCGGCCGTTTCGTCGAGCAAGATGCGGCTTGCCCCTCCATCACCTCAGGCGGAGAGTTTGTTGTAGGTGACGGTTGGCGATCTCCTGGGTTGCAGGCCACATCCGCGTGAGGTGACGGTCGAACTGGACGCCATTGGGTCCAGGGGTGATTGGCCCGCCGATGAAAGCGACCCAGACGGATCTTGGGCCCTGAACATCCTGGAGAACCTATCCTGTGAAATGGCCCAGGCTCATGTGCCACCTGGCGGATGGTGCGATGCGCAGGCATGCTCGCGTGGTCGCCGTGCGGAAAAAGTTCAGCCGGTAAGTGTGGTTTCGCGCCAGCATGGGATTCAAACTGCGGAGTCGCTCGGGTGATTTCCGTGGCGGAACCGATGGTGGCCACGATCTTGGTGGCCGATCGCCGACAGAATCGGGTGGGCCGATCGGGGGGCCAAATGTTAAGCGGAAACTACCATCCGGTCCTGCCCTGTGCGCTCGGGCAACAACGGACCGATGGAGCTCAACCATTACCAAGTCCAGGCCCGTGCAAACGGGCCCGTTACCCCCAGGTGGGGGCAATCCTATTTATCCCACCCTGGGCTGTGCGGTGAGCCGTGTTGAAGTCGCTGACAAGCTCAGAAGTCCTCGCGACCAAGGCGGCGGTCTTCGACAGCGCGGCACTCGAGAGTTATTCAAGTTGGAAGCTTGGCGGATGTGCTCTGGTAACGTCGCCCAAGCTCTCCAGTGAATTCGGCTTCGACTTGCCGAGGTTGCGCCAAGCGCCCAATTTGCTCAAACTGGCCAGCCGGGCGAGCGCGACGTGATCGGCGGCCTGGCAGCGGCGACTTCAGCGCTGAACAACAAACTGCAGAGCAACCACTGCAGAAAGCTTTGATTCCGCGAAGAGGGCCTGAGGTGGGCCAGCCTGCTCTTTCTTTCGCTGGGCCTGACCCTTCTTGCGCCCGATCGATGCCTGCTCAAAAGCCACCCAAATAACCGTCCTTTGGGGCTTTCCCCCAGCCCTTTCAGCCGCCTTTTGTTTACCGTTTTTGTTGGCGGCTTTCTAGGCTGCTGGTAGTGCCGATTGGCACCGGCGCTGGCCGGCCCGATTCTTGCCGTCACTGAAGATCACGCCTTTGAGCCTTGTCCTGCTGAGGCATGCCGGGGCCCACCGTAGCTGCGGCGCCCGGGTGGGTGCAGTTGTTATGCCCTGCGGGGGGTGGTTGACTAACCCAGTTCAAGGCCTGTGGTGGACAGCCGACTTGTTCGCCCCAGATCCTCGATGCCAGTGGCGAGCCCGTGCTGCAGAACCGCAGCAGGGGGGATCGATCGGGATTGGCCACAGGGCCAATGTCGTTCGCTTTGCGCCGGCGGTGCCAGGCAGCGACTTCCAGGCCGTTGCAGGTGAGCAAAGCCAAGCCCGGGGCTTCAAGGAGCCGGGTTGGCGTGCGGCGCCCAAAGCCGGTTGAGGAAAGCTGCTCCCTTGGAGCTCGATGTGTCTTGAGCTCTGAGGCCTCAGGAAGCAAGGACCACCAGAGGGCAGCGAGGCGCTGAGGTACCGAAGCAAATCCTGCGGCAGGCTGAGGGTGATGAAGGCGATGACGCGAGAGGTCAAGGCCGCCAGGGGCGGGATCAGACTGCGGAAGGGCATTGAGGTAAGGACTTCGGTGATCGAGCTGACTGTGGCCAGCACCGCGATTGCTCCCAGTCAGATTGGGGAACCAAGCCTTCAACAGCACCCCTGACCAGGAGCACCAGGTGTAGCATGAATCAGGGTCTGGGCCAGGGACGGCAAAATCGACTGGAGAATGGGACACGTTCTCGTCAGAACAAAAGTTTCAGGCTCCGACTCTATGCAGGCTTTGTTCCCCATCCGCTTTGGCAGCCGAGTGATTCAGGCCATGGCAGTGAGGCTGATGGGAGAAGGCCACAGGCTTGGCGCGCCAAGGCTTCCTGGAGTTTCGCTTTGACAGCGAAGTGCGATGAAGAATTTTCGCTGAGGGTGACCCAGTTAGGACGGCCCCTCACTCTGGCGGCGCCGTCCGATGAAGTTCTGGGCCATCAGTTCCTTGATGTGGTCGTAGGGCCCCCGACCACCCTCAGTTCACCAGGGCGTCGGATTGGAAGAATGCGCTTTTCAGCCGGCGATGGTGGCCAGGGGGCGCAGTGGCGGTGCTCAGTTCCGACGGGAAGCAGATTGCGAAACCAGATCGCCACAGGGCTCTCGCGCAGCTGCAGGCTGTAGCGCGGGCCCCTTCCTGGCTGATCTCCAGGCCGTGTCGCGGTGGGCGTAGTCGGCCATTCGGGTGTGATCCAGGGCCAGCTCCACCTCTTGCCTGCGTCACCACGTCTGGCTGCGCGGCTGGCGAATCTCAGCCAGGCTCTTCGCTTGATGGCCATTCGGCCTGCCTTTTGAGGTAGAAGGCATCGCCTCCAACCGGGCGGGCCAGGGAGATGACTCGGCCGCTGACCCCGCTTTGATGCGGGCGCCCCAGCCCTTATTGGCCAGCCAGTGGCTGCTTTTTGCGACGGGCTGATTTGGGCTCCTTCGGTCTTTGCTCCGCTCGACACCGCCGTTCACCCGCAGAGCTCTGCCGGCAACGTTTTAACCGCCAGCTGTTCCGCTGCAGGCCACCACGGAATCGGGCGGTGGGGTGGCCCCGAGAAACAAGGCATTTGGCGGGATTGCCGGTTTTCCTCCCAGTGGCGGTAGCCCAGTCCAGAGAGGGAACGCCTGCAGGCGTCGCGCGTTCGCCATCTTGCCACCCTGGAACGCCACCAGATCCGGCCGACGTCGAGCGCCCTGGTTCCTGTAATGGAAAATGCTGTATCGTCCAGTTGGCGGTGGATGGCGCTGACGAAGGCCATCAGCGCCCCCCGGGCCCTCCGGAAGAATTCGAAGCGATACAGTCAGCTCTCACTTGTTATTTCGGGTGGGAGTGTGGGCCACCGCTTGCGGGGCAAGCGGACCGCCCACCAATGTGAGCAGGTGCAAGCTTGGCCAAGCTTCGTTTGCGGCTCAGATCCAGGCAAGGCGAAGCCTCCACGCGCAGCTGTTTCGATCGGAGTTGACTTGGTGTCGCTTCTGCCGCTGATCTGCACCCCCAGAAGATCTGGGCCACGTTGGGATCCGCCATCCGTAGCTGAATTCAAAGTCAGGCTTGCGCTGGCGCGAGTTGCTCACAAAGAGCCGGCTGAAGACTGCCGGTGCGCTTGGGGATCTCCACCGCCAGCATTCGCTTCGCGTTCTTCGCCCAACTCGGCCGCTCGGCTACGAAGCGCAGGGCGATCGAAATTCATGTTGGCCGCCGCAGGCCACCGCCCACCAGAGTGCGGCCCTTGCAGTCCACCGCCGCTGCCACAATCGCCTTCAGGCCGGCCACGGGCCAGGGCACCGGCGGCTCAGGATCGAGCGGGTGTCCTCGAAACACGTCCTTGATCGCCGCACAGATTCGCATCGGTGTTCACCGTCACCATGAGCGTTCCACGTAGCGCTGGGCCAGGCTCACAGAGGTCGTTGAACGCCCACTTCGCGCCCACCGCCCACGCCGTCGGAGAACAAGCCGTACCTGCCTTCTAAGCACACCCGCTTGCCGGCGGCCAGCGAGGCGGGTTCATGGCGTCGGCATTTTCCAACCGGCCCACCCCGATGAATCTCCACCCTGCGGCCAGACGCTCTTTGACATAGGCCGGCCAATGGCCGGCGATCAAGCCCCCGCCGCCGACAGCCACGTAGATTTCGCGTCAGGGGAGGCGCAGGCCTGCCCGCAGGATTTCAAGGGCCTAACGGTGCCCTTGGCCGCGATCACCTCGGATCATCAAAAGGGGTGGAGTGAAGCTGAGCGCGGCTGGCCTCCAGCCGCCGGGCTTCCAGGTAGGGGCCTCGTCATAGGTGTCGCCATGCAGAACCACCTCGGCCTGCGGGCCGTCCACGGGCGCGGCACTTTCATCTCCGGTGTGGTTGGAAAGCGGCATCACGAATCACCGCCCGGCAACCGCAGTTTGCCGGCGGGCCAAGCTCGCCACCGCCTGGCATGCGTTGCCGGCCATGGCGGGCCGCATCACACCCCGCTCCAGCTCACTGGCAGAAGAGGTGGACCATGCGGTTGTAGGGCGCCGCGCAGCTGAACGAAAAGGACCGGCGGCTTGGAGCGTTCCCCCGCTTGAGCAGCACCGTGTTGCCCAGCCGAAGCGAACAGGTTCGGGGCCGGATCGAGTTGGCCGACTCGATCGCCACGCTCGTAGACCCGCGGCCCGCAGGCATGCGCTGCAAGATAGTCGTCCATGGGCCCAGTGTGGCAACGCCGCTTCAGAAAGAGTGACCAGGAGAACCCCGACCCCATGAGGCAACCCGTACGATTGGACTGTTACAAGAACAGGGCGGGGCATGCATCTCAGTGAGCTGAGGCCATATCCAATCAACTGCACGGGTTGGACCATTGGCGAACTCGAAGCAACCTTGCCAGGCAGATTCGGAGAAACACCTGGGAGTTAGGTGTTCCACAGCGGTGGTTCACTGCGGACCGGGCCTGGGGGTAGCGTGGAACTCACCCTGGCCCTCTACCAGAACCCTCGATCTCGACCATCGACCGGGTGGCCTGGATGTGGGCCATCAGGGCCTATCCCCCACAAGCTGATCACGGCACATACAGCCCAGTTCCACACCCTGCGCAAGCAGGGGGCGGGGTAGGGTCGCGGGCTACCTGAAACGCGCCGAAGAGCCGCCTTCGAACCATTTCGGGTGCTGGTCATTGCCTCCACCAGCATTTTCGGCGGCCCTGGGGGCCATGGGCCCTGGCCCGTGACCGCCGTGGCGAAGACTTCAAAGCGTGGCCGTGATCCGGCGATGGTTGCCCTCACCGGTGGCATGGCCCTCGAGGCGATCAACCATGCCGGCCACCTGCCCAGGACCGGCTGCTGGGGTGCTCAACGACAACGACGTGTCGATCTCACCGCCGGTGGGCGCCCTCTCCACGTCACCTCAACCGCAGCGGCTGACCCGCACGTTGCAGTCTTCTCCGGCAAGCCGCTGAGGAGGCGGTGAAGAATCATGCCTTTTCCTGCACGGGCGAGCTGCCGACTGAGCTCAAGACGCTCAAAGAGAGCGATGAAGCGGCTGGCGCGTGGCCCAAGGTGGGCGCGTGTCTTTTGAAAAGAACTCGCGCTTTCAACCTATATGGGCCCGGTCGATGGCCACGACAATCGCCGAGATGCGTGCGCGACCTTCCAGCGCGGCCCACCGCTGTGATAGGTGGCCGGTATCTCGTTCATGTGCGTCACCACCAAGGGCAAGGGGCTACCCCTTACGCCGAGCCGACCAGGTGGGCTATCACGCCCAGTCGGACCGTTCGATCTTCAAAAACGGGCAAGGCCTTCCGGCGTGAGCAAGCCGAAGCCCCGAGCTACAGCCAAGGTGTTACGGGCCAGACCCTGGTGGAAGCTCTGCGAGCACGGACCCACGGTTGTGGGGATCCACCGCCGCGATGGCCACCGGCACTGGCCTCGACCTACTCTGAGAAGGCAGCTGCCAAAGCCGAGTACTTCGAGGCGTCCGGCATCGCCGAGCAGCATTGCGTGGACGATGGCCGGCCGGCATGGACCACCGCCGGCCTCAAGCCGTCGGTGGCGATCTACAGGCACCTTCTGCAACGGGGCCTTCGGACCCAGCTAGATTCCCACGATGGGGCATCCAGAAAGGCTTTGCCGTTGTCACCTTCCGCTGCTCGAATCGCGCCGTGGCATGCGTTGGCCGCCGATGGGCCCCACCCACCAGGCTCCAGTACGACATCAGCTATCTGCGCGCCGCCCCAACTTCACGGTCGATGGCCCCAAGGATGAGGCAACGAACTGCAGCGCATGCTTCGTGCACCCTCGATTTCACCACAACGGCCCCTGGCGCGGTCTGCGCATTCCCCGCGGGAAAGGCGAGAGCGTGCCCCTGCCGAAGAAGCTGGGAGCCGCTGGAGATCTGGCCGCGGTGAGGCAGCTGGCTGATGGCGATGACCTTGGCTGAGTCGTCGCCTAACGGCGCCATGGTGGGCCTCCGGCCATGGCCACCGCTGGGACTGCTCCAGGAAGACGGCGTGCGGGCGGAGGTCGTCAATTGCCCGCTCCTGCGCCCGTTGATCAAGACCCTGATCCTGCCGCTGGCACGGCGGCATCGGCGCCGCGTTGGTGACCATGAAGAAGGAGCCTGTGCCTGGCGTTTCGGTGCCGCAGTGGTGGAAAGCCTCCAACGACCAACGACGGTTGTTGGTGGCCTGGTTCTTGCGTATTCGGCATTCCCGGACTTCAGCTGTGTGGATCACCGCCAGCCCCTGACCAGAGCAAAAACAGGGGCCCTCGGGCTCACCCCGCTCCCAGATGGCGGAGCGCATCCTGCCAGCGTTTCGGCCTTGCCTCAAGCGCCAGCCGTTGGCGGTTTGAGCCCAGTGAGCAAACTCCCGTTGCCCAGGTTGCTGGTGTGGGGCTGTGCCCCGGGCCGGTGGCGAGCTGGCCAGGGGTCTGGCCAGACATCAGCTGGATGTTTGCTGCTAGTCGACAGTGTTGCCCGATCTGCGCCGGGCTGCCTTCAGTAGCGCCGCCTTGCCGATCGGGCCATCGAGCAGTTCGGCCTTGCCAGCTGAACTGGTGGCCAGTCGCTGGAAACGGCTGGCAGTTGCGATGGCCCGCCGGCGGCCCGTTGGCGCTTGCGCAGGCCGAGCGAGCCCTGGGGGGCTTCTCGATTTCGGTGCGCTTTGCCGGCCAGTGGCAGTTGCGGGCGGATGTGTGGCTGGGGCGGGCGCTGCGCCTGGGAACCCAGGCCCTGGCCTTTGGCGCGCCGGATCAGGAGCGGATGGTGCACCAGGCTGCGTCAGGCCGATGGTCGCAGCCTTGGAGGTGGACCAGCGATGGGGGTTGGATTGGCAGCGGTCCAGCAGCGGTCGCTTGATCGTGGAACCGGGGCTGACGCCGACTCCCCTGGTCTGCGGTCTCGGACGACATGGTGATGGAAGTTCCGCTGAGCACTTGGCAGGGCTTGGTCGGAGCGGCTGAGCTTCTCTTCCTTGGCAAGCGACTGGATGCCCAGGTATGCTGAGGTGTTTCCGATGCAGCCAGGGGCGCCTGAAGCTTGGGGGTCTGCCGGTGGAGAGTGAGAGAAGCCGAGGTTCTGGGGCGGGAGCCTCCAGCGCTGCGGGCCCTGGATTTGGAGTAGGGCTGTTGCGGAGCGCTGCGGCCTCGAGGAGGCTCGCTGTGATCGATCGCCATTTGGCGGCCGAATCCCGTTTAGCATCGGGCGCCGGGGATCGCCATCGCCGCGGTCGGCTGCTTGGGCCCTTGGGGGATGGCATAACAAGCACCGCCAACCTGCTGGGCGGGCGAGGGCATTCGCCACGCCAGACCATTGGCCGCCTGCTGGTGGATCCGCTTGCGGGGAGGCCCTGGCTGGTTCGCCGGCCCGGTCGCTGAACAGCGTATTCCAGCTCGCTTTCTTTGCGCCAGGAAACTGGGTTGCGTTGGGGGATCTGAGGGCCGATTGGCCCGCCGCACCTGGCTGGGCCTTGGTGGACCCAGAGGGCCGACCGGCGGCTTGGAGCGACTTGCTGCGGGGGCTCCATCAAACCAGCAGGCAGAGGCAGGATCTCTCCGCCCTGCTCGTTCGGACTTATCGCTTGTGAATCGCTATGGCCTCAAAGGCCTTGCTCCTACCTGCTGGGGCGTGGCGCCTGAGCGCTTTTGCGCCCGTTGGAAGGGGTTCCCGGTGAAACCGTTAAAGGGGGTTCGTCGTGTTCAGAGCACGCCGCGAGAGCGAGGCCGCTGGATCACCAGCCGATGCCGAAGATTGTGTCCGAGGCTGAGTGGGCGACACGGCCCCGATTCCCGACAACTTCCGAAGAATTGCGAGGGTTGGCTGGCGGCCCTGCTGGACGGGGAACATTTGATGGTGGCCTTGCCGATCGGCGATCGCAGCACGACGTTGCAGACGATCATTCACCAGGCCACCTTGGGGGAACCATGTGAATGGAAACGGGGCATGGCAGGAGGCGGAGCTGAGCATCGCGGAAGCAGTGCGAGTGTCGGCCCATCTTCCGGGGTGAACTCGGGCGGCGTTCACGGCCGCTTAAAGACTTGTTCATCGGTGCAGTGCTCCGCGCTGGCTCCGTCGCACGGGCTTCACGCTGCCTTGGCCGGACGCCCCACTTGAACCCAGCAGGATCATTCAGGTTGCCGACCCGTCAGCAACGATTCGGCGCCGCCGATGCGAGGGCGTCCACATCAGCCAGCTGCTGCCCGAGCGCTGGTTCAAGCGACCACGTGCGGCCCACGATTCGTCACGCGCCACGGAAGACCACCCAAGGTTGAACGGAACCCCCCGCAGGGCCAAGCGGTGCCAATCCGACGCACTACGCCACCGCCCAGCGCAGGAACTGTCCAGGTTAGGAAGCAGCGAGATCACGACAGAGGGCCAGGATCAACTCGCTGCCAGAGTATTCCAGCAAGCGATGCCCGGTCCAGCTGGAAGCAGGCTCATGGCTGGGGCTCGGCGGGCAGCAGGTTCCAGGCGCGGGCGGCAGAGGGCCAAAAGTTGCCCCATCAGGGTGGTGAGCCTGCAGCACCACCAGGCCCTTGAGGGCATCGGATTGTCGAAAACACGGTGCCAGGTGCGCAGCCGCCATGGCGCTGACACTGAGTGGCCGCAGCATCGCCAGGGCGATCCAGCCGCCATTGCGGCTCATTCCCGCCTCTCCCCCCAGGAAGGTGGGATCGCACGATCGCCAGAGCCCACTCCAAGCACCGAAGGCGATGTGGATCCAACCAGTGTGGCAGGGACAGGGCAGATGTCTCCCGCCGTCGAAGAATCCGTAATGTACCGAACGCCTTTGAACTCGGGCTGGCGCGCCCGCGAGCGGCCAGACAAGCGGATGCGATGCTTGCGCCCTCCCACATTCCCACACCCAGCCTGGTTGGGACCCCGTCATCCTCGCCCGACCCGACGATGGGCTCATCGTCCCTGCGGCTTATCGCGCAGGCGTTGTCTGGCTTTGCCGGCTACTACGGGCGAGCACAACGCTGCGATGACGCCCGTTGGAGCCCTGTTTAGGCCCACTCCCGGCTGGAATTCGTGCCCCGGTTGGTCACGGGCGTTCGACCAGGCTGAGATCGAGCGCTGTCTTCGCACTAGGAAACCACCCAGGCGGCGCCAGTTGCCGGCGGGCTGCTGGGCAGCCCTGGGCTCCTGCCGGGCCTTTGGTGCTCGGCGGAGCGCAGGCCTGACTTCCAGGAACTCCCACCAGCTTCCAGCCAAGCTCTTGCCTGTATTACGCCGCCTTGATCCTGGCGGCCCGTTTGAGACGCAAACCGCGTTCTGGCTCTGGGGGCCAGGGTTGCGGGCCCCTGAGCAGGGCGCGCAGCCGCCTGTTGGTTCCGCTCTTTCGTTGCCCTTGGTGCAAGGCGATCAGCTGGCGGCGACCGCCGCCTCAGGCGCAAGTTCGTGGCCTCAAGCTGGGGCCTCCAAGGAGACGTGGCCTGCAGAACCCTGTCTGGTCCGCTGCCGGCCCAGGTGTGGCAGGGGACTGGGGGCCGATTGTGCTCTGTCTGGCGACCCAGCCGTTCTACTGGGGGCCCGCCAGTGGAGCCCGCTGCTTGGAGGCTGTGGATAGCTTGGCGGCAGGCGTGCGGAGCCGGTCAGGTGATCTGGTTGCCACCTTCCACCGCGGATCAGATCGCGGCCTGACCTGTCTGCCGCCTGGGCAGCGAGGGACCTCGTTGCCCCGAACGGCTGCTGCAGACGCAGCGGAAGAGCGCCAGATCCGATCACCCTGGACTGCTGCTCAAGACCTGATATTCAGTGGCGCTGGGCTGGTTGGTGGCGATGGCGCTCGCTGCATTGCCTGATCCCTGGCCGCCTGCTCGCCGGCGCCCCCTGCGTTGGCGCTCAGTTACGACCCGAAGGTGGCTTGCCGCAGCCGGTGCAATCGACTCCCTGCCAGGATCTTTGACCAGCTGTAACGGTCCAAAGACTTGCGCGATGAGCTGGAGCAGCATTACTGGACCGGCCGTTGCATTACCAAACAAAATCGTTGAATTGCGAGCCAGTACCGCCATTTTCCACGCAAAGCTCCTGAATCGCTGGCTAAAACCAGACGTTTGTGAAGCTGATTAAAAACCAAACAGAACCCAAAGACTAATCAGGTGCTTGTTGGATCGTGGATGACTGCAACTCAAATCAGGATTTTGGACAGGTCGATTGCCCAGGCTCGCGGCTAGGCCCCGAGACCTTTTTTCTGAATTGGTGCGTCAGCGTGCTGGGTGGCGACGCGCAGCTTCAACCAACGCTTGCCTTTCAGCCACCAAAGGCCGGCGCTCCTTGAAGGTTCACCTGCTTGGAGTTTCTTTGGTGTCGCACGTGGGGGAATGCTGACGGCCATGCCGTTGTTGCGCGCTTTGCCGGTGACGTTGACAAACCCGGGGACATGACAATCAATTCAGGACACGGGACAACTGGGCACAAGCCCAACCAAAAAAAAAACCCCCCAAAAAAAACTTTTATTCCCAAAAGGTGGTGGATCTCTTTCTGGAGTGCCCGAAAGTCCGGGCAAGAGATCCTGCCGGCGATCAGAAGCCTCGTTGCATCAAGCTTACCGCACCCATCAGATCGGGCGCTGCGCTGCTGGAAGCCAGCCGCTCCTGGGGTTCCAGGACCGCCCCGGAGAAGACGGGCCATCTCATAGATCAATGGCGCGGTAGCTCGTCAGCCAGCTGGCGTGACCGGTGGGTTTTAAGGGCCGCCGCCGGTGATCACGGCTCGCGACGAAGCTTGAGGCACCCCTTCAACGAGCGCGGTGCCGGCGCCGTTGATTTCAGGCAGCACGTGATGGTCGGGCTAGGGCCCCGGCAAATCCGTTGCTCCATCAGGGCCTCCCATGTCGTTTGAGGCGGCCCGGCATTCCTGCTCGGGCAACAGGATCAGGGCCGCAGGGGCGCTTTCACCCTTGGAGTGGCCTGCACCTGCGAGGCGTCACCTTGTCGGTTGGCCAGGGCTCTTTGGAAACAGGACTGCGCAGTTTGCTCGGAACTGTTCCTTGCCCTCGGCGTCGCGCTAGGTTGATTGGCCGCTGGTCTTCCTCCTGGCAGCGCTCTCGTCAAGTTCGGCATAACGAACGCGCCGGAAGGTTGAGGTCCTCATGGCGCGCTTCGAGCCAAGGGGATGAACTGCGGGCAGTCAATGAGTGAAATCGGCCAGCAGCACTTCGCCCCCGCCCTTCCACCAGCGCCACGGGGGTCCGGCCTTGGCTCGGCCTCATCCGGTGCAGATAGAAGCACCCGTTTGTCGTTGTCTGCCGGGCATGGCGGCGTGCGGTAAATCGGCCAGGGTTGGTGAAGGCCGACTCCGCGTGGCTGCGAACAACACCAGATCCGCTACCTGTCGGCGAACTTTCTCGTCTTCCATGTGCGCCGATCTGCCATGAACGGCGCATATCCCCTCCACAGATTTCGTTGTGTAACGGCTCGGGCTTCGCGCGATGGCAGCTGCTTGAGGCGTACGCCCCCACCTTCTAATGGCCACGAAGCCAACCGAATCATGAGCGAACACGTCGGTCCGGTCTGCAGGGCCGCTGCGGCTTCAGCGTTCAGAGGGATGTCGGGTGAATCAATCACAGCCGCGCAAGGCAGCAGTAAGCGGGCACCACTTCTTGATCGAATCGCTGGGACAAAACACCTGGGTTGCAGTACAGCCGATCTCAGCCTTTCTCCCAATTCACGCGACCGGTCGAGTTTTGGAAAATAGAGAATGCCCTGAGGCTTGGTAGGGTAAATCCGGTGCTGAGCGTTTGAAGGCCCAGGAGCAGCCGGATCGCACTTCGAAAGGGTAAAGATTAGCGATAGAGCTCGAATGTGAGTCCTTCTGTTCGGTGAGATCACGGGCGCTCTGCCGCCAGGGAGCCTTGACGCTTCTTGGTTCACCGTTTTCGCCTTCCAGCTGCCACTTCTGACGGGCAGGAAGTCGGCGTAGGTGGTCGATTCCAATGCCCTGATTCTTGGCGGCTCGATATATTCGAGTTCCTCTTCCTGCATTGCAGGATGAGGTCAGTTCCCGGTTGTGTTCTCGCTCGCTTCTTAAGGCCTAAAACTTGGGAGAGCCATCCCAACAGCTCCAGCGCACCGCCTCGCTTCTGGCGAGCGCTCAGCGAAACGCAGTCCACCTTGGCGCAACCATGAAGCTGGAATAGAATGCCAAGCCCGAAATGGCCGATGATCGCATCATCTTCGCGGTTTGTATTTCTCAAGAAATTCTTCGGCGCTGAGGAAGGCCACCTGATGAATGGAGGCGCTTCACGTTCATCGCGCGACATTTCACCAATGCCGTTGTTCGCTGATGGTGACAGTTTTGTTTCTCCCGGTCGATGCGGATCTGGATCTTGCCTTTCTTCCGCCCTCGCTGCAATCACCGGCCATCGCCGCCATAACGCGCTTGCTGATCGCATTCAACGCGATTAGTGCTCACCAGCTCCCGCAGGAACACCTCATGGCCTGAAATAGACGGCCTCTTGATGATCCGGGAAAATGTTCTCGTTAGGGCAACGGAGACCACTGGATCTGAATCTGGCCCTGTTCCAGCACGCATTGGATGCGGGAAGCAGGACACAGCAATCGTTTCTGCTCACCACCGAGGTGGAGCACTGTCGAGAACCGAGTGGGCCTGCGCGTGCGCCCGCCAACAACTCCGCCAGCTCTCGGCCCACTGCGAATGAGCTTATTGGCCTGCTTCCTCGATTACGTCGAAGCGGGCGGGTCAACAGCCGTGGACATCTATGCGGCGCCGCAACGGCCCGTGATTCGAAAGCTGTCGACCTTGAACTCCGATAAACACGCGTCCAGCGCCTGCGGTTATGAACCTGCCCGGCGCCAACCCGAGTGATCAACACCTCAAAACAAACAAGGGGATCAGCGTCGACATTCATCCCCCGAAGAAACCACCCCCG
>Ga0163217_1110465_pt1 | contig 15965 bp, 13 predicted proteins | sample SynspAceP_FD_185933 | JGI IMG/M metagenome (GOLD analysis project Ga0163217, IMG submission 185933) | Saline lake microbial communities from Ace Lake in Antarctica - Synechococcus sp. Ace-P (PacBio error correction) | ecosystem: Environmental > Aquatic > Non-marine Saline and Alkaline > Saline ... | reverse complement strand
TATGAGCGAATGGTTTTCGGTTATCGAAATCACAGAAGCCCTCTCGCAGGAAGGTACAATCAAAGCCCACAAAGCCAAAGCTGATTTACTTTGAATTTACGTTAGGGTTATACAATTCCCGGGCGGGTAAGTATCAAACGAGTAAAAAGATTTCACAACTCCACTGATCAAAATTTATTTTTTTTTAATCATGACTTATTCTAGCGTGTCAATAGATTTAGCCCTTTTTCTATGACAGAAATTAGTAGTATAAGCTTGTTGATTGGGTCGGATAGACTCTTGATCAGCTTTGTTGGCAATTAGCTCAGTCCATAGCTCAGGGAATTTATTCATTTCAACTCCTTCAGCTCCAGGAGACTAAACGGATCTTGTAGTAGAGCTCATCGGATGATGAAATACCGATTGATCGCCTATACTGTCAATGGGCCTGCAGTTGAAGTACTTATTTGGCATTACTCGAGGAGATGGGACGTCAAAAATCTGATCTGTAAAGAATTGAGCCTTGGTTCTGGGGTCAATTCGTTACGCAAGAGTTATTGAAAGCGAGAGGAAACGGATGGCGGAGAACAGTTTTTTACCGCCGTGCGAGGAACTTTGATATTCCAAAGACGCCGGACAGAAACGACTCAAAACTGGCAGGATAAGGGAAAAAAGTAGTTAAGTTGGACGTGAGTTTGGGTGATCGAAAATTTCCAACCTTGATATCATCATCACCGATTCACACTATTCAGGAAGTCACTCATGGGTCATGCATACCACTCGCGATATTAGCTGGAGAAGCCTTTGAATTTTAGCGGAGATCCCAAAGCCTTTCCAGAGCAATTAGCTTAGGTCAAGCTTGCAAGCGGAAACGGATATTGTTTGGAACGCCTATAATTTCGGTGGGGAATTCAAAACAGATTCAAACTGAAGTTTATGATGTACATTTTCCAACAGGTGATTGCAATTCACTCTAGGAGGAATCGTATAGCCAAATAGCTAGCAGACACGCCGAACTATGCATAAATCTCAAGGTTTGGGGCTTATGCTGGAATGGAAATGCAGAGGATCATATTCAATTTTAAAAGCGAGCCGTTTCAGAAATCAGCATTTGAAGGAGTAAAAGATCGGGGAATCACTTTCCAAAGTGGAAAGCTATTTCGCAGATATTCGAAAAAGCTAATCGGGAGCTTTAATTTCAAACGATCCCAGCGCCAAATGCTACCGGCACGCTTTGCCATCCGCAAAAAATGAATTCAATTTCGGAGTGGCCCAATATGGTTGATAGAAAGAAAGCAAGCCTAGATCGCTGGATTATTTTCTGCGCTAAGGCTATAGGACTTCGAGGTTGGTCCAGACAGGATTATAGGCTTATTGCGGAGAGCCAAGATTACGCTGACTCAATTGTATTATACCCGACAAGACTTACATTACAGGAATTCGTTGGCAGTAAATGAGAAAGAATTCAAAAAACGAATGAGGCCGCCAAAGGAAATGAGCCTTTTATTTTACCGGTAAACTTTAACAATTGCTGAGGAAGCAAAACCTTCACAAACCTATATTGGCGGACGAAAAGAGAACCAATTGTGGAAGCGCGAATAACTTTCAATCAAGATGATATTGGTAGCCGTTTTAATGATGTCAAAAACTGAGGAACCTAGCCTTTCAATTCAATGATCAGAATTTCGCTTAGAGTATGGCTTTGATGTACAATTCAACGATCAAGTCGATGTGTGAAGTAAAGCAGCCCTTCACAATGTTCCTGAGATTTGATTTGAGTATTTCCAATCGAACGTGGTGTTTTATCCTGAGGATAAATTCCAAACTCAAAGTGACTGTCACTCAAAAATCAGCTACTTGATGGGGACTGGACTCAAAAGGTCTTCCGCTGTATCAGTATAAAATCCTTAACAATTACGGGATAAACTTTCTAAAAGAGCGGGGTTTACGAGGTAGAAGTTCTGAATAAAGCCAAGGTGTCAAAGATATTACTGCACTTACTACGACAAGTCAGGAAAAGTATCTGACTGAGTTACGTACGGCATGTCTATACAAGCATATTCGAATCGGACTTATTTCCAGCCTGCTGGGGTTCGATTGATCAAGAGAACTGGAGAATCTCGCAAATGCTAGATTTTGGGTACATCCCAGTGCGGAGGAGATGAGTGTCGGCCACGTTGACTGCATTGGGCTACCAAGTTGAATTCATCGGTGCGATGATTACTCCGTGAGAAGCTAGCCAATACAAAGCGTAATTCGTAGGATTAGAGGGTATAATTACGAATGAAGATTGCATCCAATCAAACAAATCCTGAGGGCTATTGTCAAAATCCGGTGAAAAAAGTAATAGTGCAATACAGTCGAGTTCACCACTTCTGACCAATCAATTGGGACCTTATCTTTTGTTACTTAGTCGAAATCGCTGTGCCGTTCAGATTCCTGGTTCAAGTAGATTGGAAACATTCGCTAGTCAGTGGCCCTAACCCGTTGGAATGAAGCTGATTGATTAATGGGTGCAGGAGAGCGAGCTTATACTTTGTGGGCTCAAATGAACGAACGGTACGAGACTCCATTTCAAATGAATATCCTGGAGAAGAATCAGTAATGGAGCCATATCTACACTAAATTGGAGAGCGGAAATATATATACCGGGATTTCCTTTTCAGGCATCTTCTGCGGGAGTCAGGAGCAACAAGTGTATTTTTTTATTTTGCACAATCTTATCGAAAGAAGGATGGGAAAGAAAAAAATATTCTTGGAGTTATTTATGACATTGGATTAATGGTGGCCTAGTGGTTCTGATAGACTTTTCGCACTACTAATATTTCAGTTACGGCGTTGAGTAAATTTGGATTGATCGTACTCTTTTAGTACACTCATTCACGATTGCAGCTATATGGATCTACAAAACCTACGGCCAAAGATTAGATCGTACCTCCGAGGGAAATTCTCTGAATGTGGGACAATGACTTTCCATCAGGCTACTCAAGGCCTCTGCATCACTTTTTGAGACCACCCGAAACTTACGAAAAGGTATGGCATTTATCCAGTTTATTTCGGTTTGCCGCTGGCGGATGATTATCATTTGGTAGCCTTTATATTCCATTTATTTACAAGCTGAAAGTTTACACCGGCTTATGATATTTTAGAAGGTCGCTTGACTCAAAATCGAACATTTACGGCCTTGTTGTTTTTATTCAGCGCGATTGCTAGCTGCCGGGATCACCGTCTATGCGCCTGCGATTCATTCTATCCACGCTATTGGGCTGGATCTAACCCGACCATATGGTCATCGGTTGCGGTAGTGATCCTTATAATGTTTCTGGCTGAACGGAGGCAGTTTCCATACACAAAAGCAACAAATGGCCGAGTGATTGATGGGCAGGGATGCTATTGGCAGGGATCATCGTGTTCAAAATGTTCAATATCTTCAAGAGGCCAATGCATGTGCAGGGAAAATGGAGAAGCTCAATTATTGGTGGGTTTTGAATTTGATTCTGGCCGATCATACCAATGTGTGGTCAGGAATGACGCTGCGGTCTTTTTATTCTATCCTATTTGTGGCACGGATCAAAGCAATGCAGCGCTATTTGTCCGCGACAGACGTTGGCTCAAAGCCGGCATGGGCATTGATATGAATGGATTACTGAAAATACATGCAGTTCATCATCTTAGTTATCGAGTGATGTTCTTTGTGTTTATCAGTTTTTTCTTCGCAGGTTGTATTTATAAAAGTCCAAACTGACAATCTACGACCAGGAGTGAGTATATTGCGGTGAATTTGAAAACTCGAGAAAGGCATTGGTGCTAATTTCGAAAAAATAAGGCTTCTATGCCGAGCTATTTAGCGGATAGTTGAGCAAGAAGATGTTGCAAAAGAAACTCAAATTAAGGAGCAACTGAAATCGGTCGCTCAAATCAGAGCAAAAAATGAAATCCGGGCGAAGTCAAATTCTTTGAAGTTACCAATGACCAGATGCGAGACTTCGTGATAGGATTATTTTTATGGCGATTTGTAATGGACAACCTCCGATGGATAGTCGGATTACTCTTCGCAGTATTTTCGGCAGCCAATGTCATCATTCCAGCGTCTGAGCTCATTGCCTGGGCCGACCAGTACAGTGATTTGATAAACGATCTATCCAAAAGCATGGTGATGATCATCATTACCTGCTTTCTCAAATGCTATTTACTGCATTCTGGGGGTGGGTGGCTATTCTCTCGCAACTTATGCACTTTTTGAAAATCTAATTCAGCCGTCAATCTCCTTGGTTCATTATTTTACGGAACGATTTTGGGATTTTATCTTGGGTATTTTAATGAAATGAGGTCAAGGGAAAGCCAGTATTTATCGCAGCGTTTGTCTGAAGCTTTGATAGGACGGTTCACTTTAGAAATGGCATCGGAATTTTCGGATTCGTCTGGTGATATCGCTTCCTCTGGGTATAAGCCTTGGTTGTTTGGCTTTGATGTTTTGCGGTGAATCATCCAAGCAACAATAGGAAATTAAAAAATCCCTGAAAAAAATTATTCAAGGCGGATTTTACTTTTGCCATGAGATGAAGCCTTTTCATCGACTGATCAAACGCTCATTTAATGCGATTTAGTCTGGATTCAGCTTCTTTGGCAGTTGCCTGGATTTCTTAGAGAGGCAATTGCTTCAATTTCATTCCAAGCCGTGCTTTCGATTTTGGCTTGTAAGATTACTGTCCAATTACTTCTTATTCACTTTCTACCGATTTTGCTGATCCAAGCATAAGCTGATTCATATCTTTTCTATTGGGTGTAATAATAATTTGTGCGAGACTAGAGCAACTGGTTTTCTGTTTCAGGAATCTATGACTACTCTTGAATTTGTGGCCATCACGTTTCATCCACCTCTGTTCGACGGAAATCCACCCGAGTTGTTCATTTGATTGATAAGTTGGATCCGGTATCCGTCATTTCGGCAAAAGTGACTTTCCATTTGTTTCGTAGTTTCACTCACTTTATTGGAGTCGCATTAAGCGGAATTAATCATCCGATTTCTTGTAACCGATCGCTCCAAAGTTTGGTGTTTTAGAAAGGATCATCGTCCATTCTGATTTTACCAGGATAGAATAACAGCGCATATTGACCGCCGGTACATTTCCCGAGATCATCCACGTCGCGTAGAGAAAGTCAAAAGGGTCGAACATTAGCTCCTGTACGCTTATTGTCCGAAGGGACTAATTCACCGAAGATTTTTCGGCTTTCGTACTTTGGTCGGCTATAATCACAGTGAATCGGATAGCTACTTGCTTGCGCATTTTAGGTTGGAGAGGCTGAGCATTTTGGATTTGCTGCGAAAGGAAGGAGGAGAATACTACTTTAGGAGCAAACGAAAAGGATTGATTTGAAATTTTCATGGAGTATATTAAATTAGTGGAGTTAAATAAATCGATTGGTTAAACGAAAGATGTTTCTTTTCGCCTGACAATTTGAGATTTTTGATGCATTGTGTTATTAGTAGACTGCAATTTTAATCCAACCGAGAAAAGATTTCAAAAGTCGTTCGCATTTCACCTAGAATGGATTTTGATTTTGATATGAGTTTAGCAATAAGCCGGAAAGAATCCCAATGCTTGGAATCAACGTGATCGAGCGTTGATCCACTTGAAAAATCGGTTTACCCGATATTTAACCCTGAAGAAGTGGAGATCGCTTTTCTATGGCAACAATCCCTGAAGGACTATTGGCTGAATTCCAAATTTGAAAGCTATCAGCTCATGGGCGGCGTAGACATAGTTTTACCGCGATCAGGGTCGATCGATTCAAGATCCTATTGTGCGAATGTCGATTTGAAAAACTGACTTGGTCCATGGACCCAATTAGTGGTGATGGGTGATATTGAATTATCATCGACAGCTTCCGCGTTATCAAAAGATAAGCTGCGTAAAAGGTATGGGACATGAGTAATCCCGAGTTGGAAGTCACCCTAGGAGGATGGAGTAGTGAGCGTTAGCTTTGATGTCATGAGAAGTATGGCCATGAGGATTTTCCAGTAGCGGGTTTGGATTTTCAGAAAAGGAAGGATTTCAAAGTAATCCGTATGATCAAAAAGAATTGCCGGATTCCTGAAATCAGGATGTGGTGATTGTTTTTGCCACTGACACATAGCATGAGAATTCTTGAATGAGGCGTTCTTTTCAAAATGTTCACTGGAACTTATTTGATCACGTGGCAAGAGGCAAGCACTTGGTGGAAGAAGATCTTATTCAGCTTGGATTCAAGACAGGCGTTCTTGAGCGATGTTGGATGGTGAAGAAAGCCATTTACGGAATCTCATCCTTCTGGGTGTCCAAGGGATACCATGACCCCTCACATCGCGGAGCGTGACCAACCCGAAAGCTGCTGCTCCTCAATTGGATGGAGAATATAACGGATAAAAGAAAACAGGAGAAAGAGTGTCTAAACCTCGTAGATCGAGTAAAGGTTATTAGGCTGAAATGAAACTCCATTCACCTATTATGCCCCACACTGATTTTTCAAATTGTTCAGCTCAATGCAAATTGGAGTATGCGGCAAACTGTGGTGAAAAAATATCAAGCCGATTTAATCTTTATTTGATGTTTTGTGAACCAGCGGTATTACCCTTAAGCTTTCTCCGATTGGATACTTCTGAGAGTAAATCAAATCAACTTATTACTGAAAAAAATCACCAATCTCAAGGGAAGCCGTTTCCAAGAAAGCTATACCGAAAGGACTAAAAATCTGTGAGATGCTCCGGAAAGGTAGAATTAGTACAGGACACACTAGACTATTCAAATTTGATTAAGGCAGATTGATTGGTGGTGGGAACCGAAAGGGATCACGATCTCAGAAGAAAATTATCATTGGATCTCGAGCAGAGTAGGTTGTGGAGTCGGCAGATGTGACGTTCTAGTAAGTGCTAGACGCGGTATTTTCAAGGCTCCCAAAAAACTGGTTGTTGCTTCTGATTATTTGGAGAAGATAAATTAGCGATTCAGAAGATCGTCGAAATCGCCCGTCTAATAATTTCTGAGATTGATTTGGTAATTGTGAGTTCGAGTCAAAAAAGCAACGATAAATCATTCATATGACGATGATAGAGGCGATTCAGCCTTTTATAGCTTATTGAATAAAGGAATTTGTATTAAAATTCTATCGTTGATGATTTAGGCTTGGTCTAGGAGAATTACTGAATGTGTTCCAAAGCCGATGTCCTTTTTACATCTCAGTAAAAAGATAGTTTTTTTGAGCAATTTTACCAATAGTGTCTCAAAAAAAATGCCTATTTTATCAATAAGCCCACTTTGGTAATTAAATCTTTTTAAGGAGGCAGCTTTTTTAACCGCATAGTCTCCGGAAGGTCGCAAAGGTAATTAAAATTTCTTTCTCCAGTTTCAGCAATTCCACACTATCAATTAACCCTCAGGGAAATCAAGTTAGTTAGTCTGAAACGCAAAATAACGAACATAGAAATAGCTTTCCATCAAAGCGGGGTCGAATTATTCTCCTCACTTCTTTCCCCCGCCATTCCTCTTCAAATATTTAGAAGAAACTTCACTGTACGGGTTCTTGAGTCTGTAAAGCATGATTGAAGGATCTTCCAAAAATGACCCAAACTCATGGTCGCGGTTATTAGGGATTTCTTGTTTAGTAGTAGTTGATGCTTCAGATTTTTCGGTTGCACGGGTTTTGGCTCGGGAAGCTTGTAGCGAGTAGGTTCATCTGCTTTCTCAAACTCTTTTTGATCTTGCGCTGATACCGATTTATTTCTTAACCAATCCTTTGTATTGTAGCGCACGCATCCTCGGGGTCTAGCTCGATTGTTTTTTATTAATCTTCGATCGCACCTGCTAGATCACAGTCCGATCTTGAATAGGCTCTGCGCTGTAGCGATAGGATTCGGTGATCCAGATTGGCCGCCCGGTCGAATTAGAGGCTTCCTCATTTCGTTCAAACAGGTTGGGAACGACAGCACGATTCACTCTGAAATCACTGTTGTAAAGGCTCATTCTACGATCAAATCAAAATAAAGAATCGCCTCAGAAGTTCGGCCAAGTCTCGAAAGCACTCGTCCACGATCAATGAACTTGGATGATTGGGTTTTCAGAAAATCAGACTGTTGAAATCACTAAAGAATTCTTCAAACTGACCCTCTTAAATTTGCTCATTGCTATTTCCGAAATTATGCGTCTTATATATAGAACCAAAAAAGATTGATAGTTTTATGAAATAACTTTGCTTGGTTTTTGCAGGTGAAAGAGTGCGATTTTATCTTAAGATCAGAAAAGAAAAACTATGCCCAACACCCCAAAGCGTCCTTAAAGATCTGAAGAGAAAAAGTTGCCCCGATTTACTGTTATGGCCGGAGAGCGAAACCATTTTTCATTGATATGATCTCAGATTACATCTGAGAAGAATGCAATTGCGGAGCATGAGAAGTTTAATCAAATTGTTTCTTTATGGAAAGGGACGTTACGGTAGAGCGGTTTTGATAATGCCAGGAAAATTTCCCATGATGGGAGGCGCCAAAGTGGTGATCGTCAAGGAACGCAGAGTATTGTTGAATCTTGGGAAAGAAGAGGACGCAGCAATACTGATCAGCTACTTATAAATCCGGCTTTCCGAGTTCCATTTTATCTTGTGTATAAATACAAGAAAATTAGATGGGCGCTCAGCTTTGAGCAAAGAGATGAAAGCGCACAGTCCATGTCAAATGGACAAAGGCACCGATTACAAACTGACTCAGTGTATTGAGGAATACTTAGGGACTTGGCCATAAGATTGATTCTAGAGCGGCACATTGCTCAGCGGACCGATCGGGGGAAATATCTAGAGGTAATGACCAATGAGGTGGGCAAAATGTGATCAATTTCAGGGATCTACAAAGTTCAGCTCCGAATATTTCCAATACATCGGCATCAATAAGGATTATAATAATTTTGAAGTTCCTCAAAGGCGAAGTAGGATTCAGAAACCTGATTAAGGTCAAATAAGATCATCGCTTTTTGTCCAAACCCAAAAGCACAACTGCATTCGCCTTTTTGTTCACTGTGTATGGCTACTTGCAAAGACACCTATTATACCATCAATCCCGTAAAAAAGGTATCAGTGATGCCACAGTTGGCGGCCATATTGGTGCCCCAATTTTTGTCAAAGACATACGTGACAGTTGCTCGAATACAATATGGGCAAAGGTAATGATATATTCCGATACCTAAAAGAAGCAGATCTTTCGTACAAAGGAGGATTTGGGTAAGATGGACCCATGCCGAAAACCTACTGAACTCGTCTACAAGATTTGCATGATTAGCTAAGCCTAAACTAGTTGAACCTGCTTTTAAATAAATTGATGGATGAATTTCTCATTTCAGAGTTTTTGTGGATGACTAATTTAAGACAATAAGCTTATGACGATATTACCTTATGCTCTTTGTTGGGCATTGTATTTAGTCTGGATGCCATCGCCAATCCTCACTCTATCAAAGCAGCAAACAACAACACTCGATCACAATCTTGATCTTTTTGATAAACAGCTTTTCTCAGCTAGTTTAATATGAATAACACAGGAACTATTGATCAACCAATCACTCCGAACAATTAAAAATCACTGAACTTCAATCGCGCACATGGCAGCATCAGCTTAGGCGAGTCCGATGGCGCCAGGTTTGATGAAAAGCTACATTCTTGCAAACTGGCAATCATCCTTCGGTGTTTGACCGCAGGATGTTTCTCGGTGATCATGTTTTTTATAAAAAGATTATCCCTGAAGCATAGGAGGCATTCACTTGTAGATCCTGCAAAATTATCTGAATACTAATCAGGCGTGATATCCTCTTCAAGCAGGGATATCCTATTCTTCAATTAAAAAATTCAGTCAAGCTGCGCCTCATTGGGACAAGCAAACCTTGAATCAAACCAATAAGTGTCGACGGCGTATTACTACAGTGGAATTTATGGCATGGAAATGGTAACACCGCAAAAAAAGCGATCAGCGATTTGCAGTTGGCGGCAAAAAGACATTACTATGCGAATAAAGTCCCTTACCTGCTTGCTGCATGATGATCAGCAGGGAAGCTATGAGAGTTTGATTCGCTACGCAGGAGCCTAGTTGCATCAGCGACAGAATCTTGAAAAAAAGGAAGTTCATCTATTTATACTGGCGAGCTACTATTCAAAGAAGGACTTCCAAAATGCGGAATGGCAAAACTACGATGCCTTTACAATTCCCGAAAAAGGGGAGTGGCTCAAAATGGGAAATCTACAGGCAGGAATCGCTCAGTTTGAGATTTTGAAAATTACCAACGAGCAACTGAGATTATTTGAAATTTCCGTTCGGCAAATAGTGAGTGGTCAAGCTTCAAAGCTATTATTGGCGTCATGCTTATTTGAAGGTTGAGAATTTCAATCGCTCTAGCAAGCTTCAGCCGCGGTGCGAAATCAGGATTTCAACAAACAAACTCCAAAGAGGATGCATATTTAACTATGCGAAGTAACTACAGACACAAGCGGAGTTTTCAGCTAGCGATTTCAGCTTTAGACGAATATTGAGAGTTACCTTCTGGAAAAATAAAGTTTGAAGCGGAGAATTGACTTTCAGAGGCTTTGGTCAATTACAATATTACCTGAAGCGATTGAGCAATTGGATAAATTCTCCACCAAATCACCGCGAATCGATCTGACTTACCAAGCAAGTCGCATTTAACCAGGCAATGGTATTACCGAGATCAAAATATCCCGCGGCTTTTTAAATTACTAGAAAGTACTTCAGTTCCCAGAGAACCAACTAAGTTTTGGATTCACATTTCTTGCGAAAGGAGAAATATCACCGGCAGGAGGTAAATCTACCACTAGCAACAGAATCTACGATCTGCTGTTGCTTATGGCAAAAAAAACATCCAGTGGCATATTGCAAAAGCTATATGGACGGGATGGCTATGCCTATTTCAAATCTCAGCAATACGCAGGCCGAGCAAAGAATTCAGACTACACGGATTCGTCTTCGAACTCGTGAAAAAGGAGAATTACGATTGATGACTTTAAAGACTAGGAGAATACTTATTATGTGCAGAAGCGCTTTCCAGAAGCAGAAGCCACTTTTCAAAACGAGCAATCAAATGAGAGCAACAAGGGCATTGACTTATGCTTACTATCGTCTTGCGGTAGTTCAAAATTTCCATCGAAGAAACCAGCAAGCGGCGGTCAGTTGCGACATGCTGATTTCAGCTATCCAAATTAGTTTGTACATCCGAAGATGCACTATTCCAAAAGAGGACAAATTCAACATGGAGGAGACGCAGTATCGAATGCTTCATTAGCTTTTCGGATCTTATAAACTCCAAACCGAATAGCCTTTTATTCCATATCGCTCTGGAAGGAGAGCTCCGTGGCTAGTTTCTCCTTTCAAGCTATGATCCAAACTATCGCTGACTATAAACGATCTTGATAATATCCGAATGGCTGAAAATTTCAGAAACTGCTTTGAAAGGACTTCAGGAAATTTGGCTTTGCAGGAGTCAGGCTGACATTCTCTGATCTATTTAGGTAAATGACAAAGGAGCCAATCCAAGTACGTTAGTGTCCACCTTGGAGATTTGAATCCGGCAAAGAATTATTTTGAAAAAACTATGCAACAGGGCAAACAAAAGCATTTGAGAATACCTGAAAAACTATCCACAATTGCAGCGAGCTGTGCAACTTTATTTTCTGGGAGAAGCTATTTCCAATTGGGGAATAAAAAATCAAAAGCTTTGGCTCAATTCAAAATTCTGGAAAGAGCGGCATCGCTCCAGCGAATCCGGAGCTATCAACGAAAATTGGTGTAGAGTAGAAAGTAAGAACTATTGCGCGAGGCAAATTCCTTACCTAGAAACTTCTGCGAGCAACGCCACGAAACAAGTTGAAGAAGCAGAAGAGTGCAAGGTTTGATGATCGCCATTTTGAGATTAAGAAATATGATCAGGCCATCCAGAATGCAGATCGTTTATTAAACTTTGGACGAATATATCCAGAATCACTCCAAAGGCGCCATACCACTAAAGGAAAGTCTCAATTGAACCTGAATCGTAAACCAGAAGCCGAGGCGACTTTCTTAGCGCTAGTAAATGAATACCAAAACAGTTCAAGGTGCTGAGGGACTTTATCTTCTTGCAAATCATATCAGGAAAAGGCGATGTGACCGTTCAAAATGAGGACCATTTATCGATTTTTCTGGGCCTTTCGTAGATTTTGATTACTGGTAATGTCGACTGTTCTTATACCGGCTGACAACTATCTGAAAAAACAGGAAGACCTTCCAAGCAAAAAAGCCACACTCGAATCGATCGTAGAAAAGGTCGACAAATTCGGAGATCAAAAAACAACTGGCTCAAAGCTAAACTTCAAACCATCCCAATAATCATGAAAAAAGCTAGCAATAATCGTCTTTTTTTTTCAGCACGTTGTGGGTGGATAGAATCAGGACAACGCGATTGCTCAAAAACGCGTCAGAAAGGGAGTGAAAATCAAGAGTTTGTCATCGAAAAGGGATCGAGTTCCTTACGGTCCCATGTCAGCCCTCGTTATTTATGAAAAAGCTCCCAGTTTTCCTCAAGCAAAAGGGAACACGATTTCAATTACTCGCCAGTCGCATAATTTAAATTGAAGCTTTGGCAAATAGCAGCAAACGCCGCTCAGAAAACACTATCAGCCCCGAAACTCAAATCTTATCCGGGTTTGTGAGAGCGCGGGGGTTCGGGAAATTGCTTCCCCACTATTGGAAGTTAGGTACAATGGCCATTGAAGTGATGACTTCAATATGCGCTGCAAGTGAGATCCATCAGAGTATATTGGCAAGGTGCCGGTTTTTGGATGAGCAATCAAAAGAGTCCCATAACGATCTGGGATTTCGAGGGGACGATTTCTTAAGACCTTTTTGAGGATTTATGGGAGGCTAAAAATGGAAGCAGGATTCGTTCAATTTTATGGTGTAGATCCAGATTTGTAACCTATGATTGAATCAAAGCCACATTTTCTGGGAATGTATTTAGCACGGTTGATCTTGAATCTGAATAGCGTCAGATTGAAAAAGTCGGCCCTTTTATCTACGAAAGCGGAATTGAGTTTAGAAATTTTAAGGAACAGCTATAGTCGAGAAGTCAATTGGATTTCAGGAAAAGGGATATTTAAACCAGTAGATAGATTGGACAGGGAAGTGTGATTTCTCATTTTTCAACCAATCCAGAGGATCCAATTCGCTGAATCGAGAATTACTTTGCCATCCGACCCAACCGTGTCCATAACGATTGTGTGAGTTTTCTTTCACGGCGGCTTAATATTATCTCTGAAAAACGAGCTCAATCTGCGGATCAAATCCAGGATTTTTAGAATTTTTCCGTTCTTGAAAGCCTTCGTATTCAATTCGCTCCGGAGTTGGCTTTATGGTTCCTTTAACTGGAGATGTCAGCGAAATACTTACCACAGCTTTGTATGGAAAACCATTTTGGGGTCCTTAACTAACAGTTGTTGAAACACGGTAACATAATACAAAAATTCAGTGGAATGAAGGTCAATTCCAAGAGGTTATTGTCAGTACGAGCAGGAATCGATATAGTCGTTACAACCAGAACATGGACTTTCTTCACCAGTAATTACACTCATATCCTTTGACTGCAGATGAACTAAGATTCAATCTGGTCTACGTGATAAAGTGGCTGTTTTCAATATCAATGCAGAATTAGCTTTCAAAATCTCTTGATTTCTATACTTTAACTCAAAGATTAAGATCTTTAAACCAATATGACTGGAATCAACAGCCGAGGCTTGGTCAAAGGACCAACTTGAAATTTAAAGTATAATAATCAAGGATCCTTTAGATCGATATGCATTATTCAAGCTTAATGTTAATTTATGTGAGGGATTTTTAAAGGCCAAGGAGCAAGAATAGAAAGCGAGCCCTTGATTGGTACTCCCAGCAATATCGAATAATCAAATCAAAACCATAGCAAGATCTTCAGCTGAAAGTTGATTAATGGAATCAGCCAGAGCGGATCTCAATTTTGCGAAGAAAATAAACCTCTTGAATGCTTACCGAAACCCGTCTGGGCTCAAAGATCCGGGAAGGAGGATTCAGCTCATTGGAGGCGCATCCTTAAATCTGAGTTTTGTTCTGATTTGGTTGGGGTTTACAGCATTCGTTAGCTTTCGTATCATTTGCCCAAATAGCTCATAAAACCTCCGAAACATAATTCCAATAAGCATTGGCCTGAATCCACAAGGACTATGGATTGCCTGTAGTCCGATATACCAATCTATTATCGTTCCATCTCTACGTCACTTTAAGTTCAAGCAAGAAGCTTTGCCTAAAAGGAGCAAAGCTGAAGAAAAGTTCCTAATCTCAGTGCGTCCAATCGATCATGCAGATAATTGTGGAACAAAATGAGCTCAGACTCCAAAACACGAATTTCAATAAGGAGAAAGATCCCGAAGCAATTCCTGTAAAAAAAAGGAATCGAAAAGATGGATCGGAATCACTTGCAGTTCTAGCCTGAGTGGTTCGCATAAATATCTGCAAAGACAGCCGGAAATAATGGAATTGAAATCAGTAGCTCTTCGAAAACGGAGATGTTCAGATCGTCACCACACTTTCTGAGGAGCCTATTCAACTGTTTAATGGATTCTAAAGTGAAGAAATAACAAACACCCTGAAAATCAATTCGCTGAATCGGGAATGCCAAGTTCGCCGAATACTACAATCCAAAAGCCTGAAACTGGTAACAACTATTTATTTCTAAGGCAGTAGGAACTTTGATTCGATTGGAATCAAAAGCAGGCAAGGCCTACTTAATTTATATTGTTAGGAAGTCTTCCAATATGACGGTTTGCTTTAGAAGAAGAGCTCCACAATATCCAAAATCGGGTACTACTGTTATTTGATTTACACACCAAGACGATACTAAAAAACTATCGTTTACAAATTGGGTCACTTCCGGAAAATTTTACACAAGCCAATGAAGAACTCGAAGCAAGTTAAAGCGCACTATACAGAGCTTTATGGATTTTTGGAATACTAATATGGACTCTACTTCAAACCCCTCCAGTTATTCGATTTTAAGCAGCAATGCCTTTCGAGGGCGCGAAAGCAAAATAGCATTCGCTTAACTTGACTTTGATTAAAGGTGGATACATGATGATTCCGCTTATCTACTTTTCATTTAAGCCATTCTTCTTAAAAAAAAAAAAAAACCCATTTTTTTTCCTTTTTTTTTTTTTTTGAGCGACTCTTGACCTGTTGAAAAAAGGTTCAAAATTTACATTCTCATTTGATTGGATTCAGGTGAAGATTTTGTCAAAGTGGGAAATACAGAAAAAGCTGCGGATACTCTGACGCTGGGGAAAAATAACCCTTGGCCAATATGCAATGGCCAAAAGGGATGAGCGTTTGGTTCACTTTGAAAAAATATTGAGTTTCGATGAGAATGGTGGGTTTAGGATAGAAACTCAAACTGAAAAAAATCTTAATTCTTTTTAGCTTTTACAGTATCAGGGGCAGCTCCAAATGATTGGTTCCTAGGTACTGTGGAACAGAATGATTTCAGGCCATTCATTGCCAGTGAGCGCAACGAAGAAGCATGGTTTCGGCCTACAAAATTGCTTCTTCAAAACAGGTATTTTATGGAAGCGATTGATACCACCTTCTGCCAGGACTGTAGTAGGAATTATTTGCCCTATTTGGGTTATAACTATTTTGGTTAACACAAAATGTTTCCAAAAAAATTTGGACATAATATTGGAAATAAATTCTTCGATAGAATTCATTCGACTTCAACTTCAAGGATTACAAATAAGGATGGACTAATTCAAATCTTAAAAAAACCAAACAGTAGATTCAGCGATTTTTAGCAGTTCTTTTTTTTCTAATGGGGACAGAAACATTTAAATTCCTTTTTTTTGTTGGGGGGTTTGAATTTTTCCTTTTTTATTGTTTTGAATTCTCTCCTCTTTTTTTTTTTGTTTTTTGG
>Ga0163217_1075141_pt1 | contig 15968 bp, 17 predicted proteins | sample SynspAceP_FD_185933 | JGI IMG/M metagenome (GOLD analysis project Ga0163217, IMG submission 185933) | Saline lake microbial communities from Ace Lake in Antarctica - Synechococcus sp. Ace-P (PacBio error correction) | ecosystem: Environmental > Aquatic > Non-marine Saline and Alkaline > Saline ... | reverse complement strand
CGTTACGGTGCGTCGTACGATTTATAAACGTGGGCCGCCCTGACGCAGGACGGCAACGTTCCGTCAAAACGGCAAGAGCTGCGCACCGACGGGAATTCGCAGGGTGCCTACTGGACGCCCGCGGCGGTCATCGCGGCAAATCCTGATGTTTATCAAGGGCAACCAGACCAAGGCGCGGCTTGCTGTCTCGCGTGAGGTGGCCCGCGGCTGATTGGGGCTTGCCCGAATAGCTACAAGATTGCCCGACACCGTATAACAATGCCTACCGCGTGGCAGGGACGGCGTGCTGGTGCCGGTGTTGCGTTAATCTGGACGAGGTTGCTGTTTCGCCCCCATTCTGAAACGCCAAAGCTTGGGCCAGTGGCATGACGCGGCGCAGGCGTTTCGTGCAAAGGCATTGGCGGCGCTGAACCAAATCAGATCGGCGTCTATGCGCGTGTTTGCGATCTGGACGGCAATCGAATACCGTGCGCCAGTCAGTCGATAGGCATCCGTTACACGGAGTGCGGCGGCAATCTGACGTCGGCACGCTCGGATGTGATTGCAACCGTCAGATCGACGTGTGGGAAATCGCATTTGTCTGGGCGTGGCCCGTTCGCGACTTAAGCCGGAAGTTGAGCCCATTAGAAGCGGTCGATCTTTGGCCATTACGGACGCCGAATTGCCCTTTGATGAACCCCGAGCAAGCCGATGTGGCGATGCGCCGGGTATTCGAATGGCCCGAAAAGCAGTGGTGCAAGTTCATCCGACGAAGGAGGAACGCAGCAGTCGCGGCTGACCCCGCAAACGTCTGCCGCGCCAGATTTCAAGCCAATTATTGAGTCTACTGGTCGACTACATTCTTAACGTGAAGGAATCCACCGCATCTCAAGCGGTCGCTGGACGCGCATTTCAAACGCCATGGTGCGCTATCATCAGCGCTTTCTCTAGCCGCTTATTGCTTCAGATAGCGCCGCAGGACGATGTCAGCATATGGCCGCGCAGCGGATACTGTTCGGGCATGACGTAAACGGCAAATTTGCATCCCGAGCTGTTCTTGCCAAGGCCAGCGCTCGCCGGATCGGACATTAACGTTGATGCTTGAACGTCACGTTGTATGTATTTGACTATTGTGTTAAGTTTCTTCCAGCGCATTTGCACAGTCCGCCGCAATCGTCACCGTGTGAACAACGCAATCGCGTGCCGCCAGCACCTGCTGTGAGCACGCGCGATTAGGTCAAGGTCGGCTTTTGCCTTCTCATTGATAGGCCTCGGCCGCGTAATTTGGAGGCGTCACTGCCGGCGGCGACCAGCTCGGGCTCGGCGCGCAACAAGGCACGTAGCTCTCTGTTCCCGAAACGGCCATACGTCCGGCATCTGTAGCGCGCCAAAGTCAGTATTGCGCGACCACCGGGAAGGCGCAACGCAAAACACCAAGTGCAGGCGCATCTTAGGTCGCGTTTTTCTGCGACAATGGCTTTCATCTGGGTCATAGGGCAGATAGGCCGCGCAGGAGATCATCTTGCCATCACGAAAAGTCGGGGGCCAGGAAATTTGCATCGCTTGTGCCAGCTCACGTGTGTTGCGATCGCGGCTTGTGACTTCGGCCACTGTCATTTCTTTCTGGATCGCGTCGGTTATCCAGATCAAAGCTGCTGCCAAATCGGCTTAGCGACGTCTGCGTAATGTCACCGTTAAAGCTCATCAGGGCGTCGTGAAACGGATTTATTAGGGCCTCGTCGCCCGCCACGATCTTTGGTCGCGATGGCCAAAGCGGAGGCGACCATTGGATTGCTCCCCCAGGATCGGCAGGCTGCTTATTACGATTAAAAACGGAATGTTGCCGTCGCCGCTTCACAAGTTTTTTCGACTTTCGTGAGAACGCTTTTTTGCAGTAGCCGCAGGCGGTAATCCATGAACTCGACAATGGTCAAATCGCCGTCAGGGTTGCCGCCGACATAGGAATAGCCATCATCAAAGATCGCCCTGCATTTGTCAGATACCAGCGTGAAATCCGCCTGCCCCTGCGCTTCGGCTTCGCGTTGCTGTAAAGCTGGTTGACCCGCTTCCCCATGATGACTTGGGGTTTTTCCATCAAATAAGGCGCGAACTCCGCGCGAAATTGCGCGCGCTCGGCGATCGGTCAGTTTCGGTCAGCGTCCAATCGCTTGGGCGGGGCGCTGTCAGGGGGACAGGGGCCATCAGGCGGGGGCATCAGCTTTTTCATCAGGGTCATCGCTTGTTGTTGCGCAGGGTGCAGGCACCGGTTGCAGGGTGGTGCGCGAATTTTGAACGCCACTGCACAAGGTTGACGGCACCAGCGGGGTTGGCGGTGAAAGGTCCAATCCCAAACCAGTAGGAATCAAGCTGTATGGTATTTCAACCCCGGTCCCAGGTCGATCCTTTATGTGATGGATGTAATGCAGGGCCGCCCGCTGCCGCCCGAGGGCAGAAGGCCGCCACATCATCCATATGGAATTCGGCCAGCCCGGCACCGGCGCGCCCCCAAAAAGGGGCCGCGCCGCGCTGACAGCCGCGATGGAGCAGAACGCGCTGGCTATTACCGTCGCACTGCCTGCCGGCGCTGCGCAAGGCGGATCGCGCAGATGTACGGCGAGTGCGTACAATGGTTGATCTGGACCCAAGCCGCGTGCGTGATCACCCTCTGGTTCGTCGGCGCGGTTTTTCTGACGTTCACATCGCTGTTGATACGGGCGATTCGGGTCCGGTATCGGTGCGCCGGGCTATCCCAAGCTATCGCCAAAATTCTTAAGGCGCTGGACCTCACACCAGTTGATCTGCCCCACCTTCGATCGCAGAACCGTTTGCAAGCCGGGTGCCGTTCGGATTTTCGCGATATGGGACCTTCAGGGCTTTTTGTCCCTCGCCGGGCCAACCCGGACGGGGACGATGCTGGACCATGGGGCGGATGTCTGCGGCTATTGACGCGACCCAAAAGGGCAAGGCGCGTCATTTATTTCGGACGGATTTACCACGGCATTTGAATACGAAGAAAAAAAAGCGTTACCGCGCTTGAGATTCACGAACGACGCCTTATTGTGATCAAATTCCCTTCTCCAAGTATTTTCTCTATGGACGGGGTGGTGTGGGTGGTATTGGTTGTGCCCGAGGATCACGTTTGCGGCGTGGTTGAGCGGAAATCCCCAGATTATGTTTATTTTGCACCGCACCGGCCAGTCAGGTGGCCCGCCCTGCCGCGGATGGATTGCACGGCCAGAGCTTGAGGCAAACATGGACGGTCTTACCGCGCCAACACGTGCGATGATGGTCACGGGGCTGCGCGAAGCCGGGTCACCAGTTTTCGCTCCCCCTGACGGGGCATTCTATCTATGCGGGATGTGGTCATCGCTGACCAACGGACAGCGCGAATTGGCGCGTGACATTTACTAAAACAAGGCCGGCGTGGCTGTCACGCCGGGCTGGATTTTCGATCCGGTACGCGGGGCATCAGACGCTACGCTTTTCCTATGCGCGCAGCACACAAGACATCGCGAGGGTCTTGGGCGGCTCAAGGCCTATATGCAGCCCACGCTGAAAGGGCTGGTCGGGGCGGGGCGGAATGTTATACCCGCCGCAACCACCCCAAGCAGAACGGTGACAGTCAGGGCGTTATTTTCCCCATTATCGCAACCGTTTGCGCGCTGTTCGTTGCCTGCTTATCGGCGCAGGATCTGGACGGCGCTTGCCGCGGGCTTTGAACCGCGACAAAAGCGCGTTCTTCGGATGGATGGTTCGCGTGGGACAACCCTTGACGTTGGGCTAAGCCAGGCGTGCCGTTCGCGTGTTCCTGCTGGGATGATCGCACGGCTGGTGGTTGATTTTCGCGAGGCGATTGGAGCGGGCGTCAACACCAAGACCGCGCCAGAGCCGGGGCCGTATCAGCGGATTTGCGCTTTTGGTCCGTTCCAGCCCGGTTGGTCACGTCTGGTTGGCGCGAATCTGGCCGAACCAATGATCCCGCGCCGAATCGGGATGCCGGTGAACAAGGGGCTCTGGTCAGGCCACCGCTTTGAGATCGAGTTGAAATCGGCCACCGTCGAGAGTTTGCCGAAGCCGCTGGTGCGCCTGTGGATCCCGCGTGGACCATGGCGCTTGCTGCGCCGCCGAGGTGGAGGCCGATTACCAAAGCAAGGCCCGTTCCGCGGTTGTGCTGGGGGACCCCGGACACGGCGGGCGTCGATCCGGGGGCTGAAACGGACGGTGCGTTTTGGAAAAAGACCCTGATGCTTTCCTTTGCCCAAGCGCTGCGGGGACCGCTGGTGCGTGACGGAAATCGACGTCGGTGAGACTCCGCACACCGAACCACTTCGTTTGCCGCTGGAAACACGTTCGCCATCGCGCATCAGGCAGAGGGCGATCTGTTTATATTCACTTCATTGCTGATAGTTTGCCCCAAGTGCGGGCGCGGAAGGGTTTGCGACGGTCTACACGCTGTTCGCGATGACGCCGTTGATTCCGCCACAGATTTCATCTGGCGGCCCGTCACAACCGCGCGGATATTATCGCGCGGGGCTGATCTAGACGCGGTCGGACGATCAGGTGGCCAGGCGTGCTGTTAGGGACCTCGCCCGCCAAGAGACAGAGCCACGGTTCCGTGCCGCAACGCCTCGCGCTGCTTGAGGGCGATGAAAGCTGCCGGGGGCCAATGAACCGGCACCGCTGCGCAATGGCCGCGTTTCTCGGTGTTTGAAAATCCGCCGATATTCCAATCGGTCCTGGATCGAAATCGGTTCTCAGCTCCAAACGGGAACCTGGCAATCTGCGGGGGACCCGAGCTGGGGCGTGCTGTGATGTTCTCAGCAATTGCCGATTCCATTGCAGTGGCGCGACGCGGATGCAAGCGCTTAAGCCTTGATTCGCCAGTAATCCACGGCACGTTCCGATGGCGTTATCTGTCGCGGGTTATCGCACAGGAAAACTGCATCGTGTTTTGACGATTCCCCACAGGGTTGCGTATAGGACGGTTCACCAAACCTCCTTGCAGGAATGCCAAACCGTGTTCGTTTGATCCTGTCTTTTTTCGGGGGTATTTTCACCACCCTCACCATGAGCATCGGTATTGGTCGCCGCTGACCATCGGCGCGGTGTTCTTGGATGTATGGCCGCGATCTGCCCAGCCACCGAATCCCTCGCGCAGTACACGCCGCCGACGATCAGCCGGGCATTTATTTCCGGGCAGGGGCTGCGTTGATGAATGAATTCGCCAAGGAACGCCGCCATGTTCGCACCGTCCAATACCGATCCCGGCACTGATTCAAACAGGCGTTCATCTCGGCCGAAGACAAGAACTTTTACATCCACGCAGGGGGTACGATCGCGCGGCATCGGTTGGCCGCTGCGGGGATGCGGTGCGCACACGGGCAAGGACGTGCGCCGGATGCGTCGGACCATCACGCAACAGGTCATGAAGAACTTCTTGCTGTCTGCGACCGGACGCGCAGGAGCGCAACGGTAAAGGAAAATCATCCTTGCCGCCCGCCTTGAGAAAACGCTCCCCCAAAGAGAAATCCTCGAACTTTAACCTGAAACGGAGATTTTCCTTGGCCAAATTCCTACGGTGTAGCTTGCGGCCTCGCAGAACCCTATTTCAACAAAGACGCTGGGGGAGCTGCCCCCGCATGAGGCAGCCTTCCTAGCCGTCCTTGCCCAAAAGCGGCCGTCCGGACTATCATTTCCGTCCCGCCAAAAAAGAGGCGGCTGCTGTCGCGTCGAAACTTTGTTCTGCGTGAGATGAAGGAAAACGGCTATATCACCGGCGCGTGCTTATGACTCCGAAGTCGCGCAAGCCCTGCGGTCGGTGCAGATGCAGAAGGTGATTTTCGAAAAGCTTTAAGGCAGAACTGCCGCCGCGTGATTTACTTACTGATGAAATTCGCCGGCAAGCTGTCCGAAAAACTTGGCGAGGCGTGAAATTTTTCACTGCGGTCTGACCGTTGCGCGCCCACATCGACAACGAAATGCAACCCATCGCGGCACAGTCCCTGCAGCTTCAACTTGAACAATTATGAACGGGGCATTGGTATTCTATCGCTGGCACCGGCAAGAAAATCGCGACTGAAAAAAAGGCTTTTGGGGATTTTTTTTTTTTTTGGGGGGTTTTTCCAAAGAGGCAGATTGGCAGCGAAGCGTTGGTCGATGTGGGCGGTGCCGCGTTGATTGTTTGATCTGGAAAATTTTAATGGCATCCCGGGCAGTTGTCCTGAACCTTTGGAAAATGGTGCCGCCCGTATCGGGGATCGAAGGCGTGGACGAAGTCGAGGGCGGTCATTCCATTCCTGCCAAGGATGTTCCAATGGGCGCGCAAACGTCTGGGAAAACGGCAAGCTTGGCCGCGGGCACGGTGCCTTGCAGATCTGCTTGAGGTCGGGGATGTGCGTCTTGTTGGCGTCGCATGCACCACCCGATAGCGACGGGTCGTTTTATCCCGCTGGACCTTGCGCAAATCCCCCGAAGTGCAGCGGCGGCTTTTGTGCCGATGACGTTAACACAGGCCGCGTGATCGCGAGCAGGGCGGCTTTTCCTATCAGGCATCCGGTGTTTAACCGCGCCACGCAGGCCAAGCGCCAGCCGGGGTCCAGCTTTTTAAAAACCCTTCGTCTATGCTGCGCGCTCGACAGCGGCTATACCCCCGCGACCATTTTCGTCGTGGATGCGCCGATCGAAATCAATACACCTCAGGGCATGTGGCGGCCGCGCAATTCGTCGAACCAAGTTTCTTACGGGCCCACGCCCTTGCGGAACAAACGGTTATCGAACAGTTCGCGCACCTGTGACCATCCGGCTTGCACAAGAGGTCGGTGATGAACACCGTTGGGCATTACGCGAACGTTCGGGGTGTACGACAATCTGTCGCCGGTACTTGCCAACGCGCTCGGCTCGCAGGAAACGAACGCTTTACCAGATTGGTGTCGGCCTATGCGGAGTTTCGCGAATGGCGGGAGCGTGTGCAGCCGACCTGGTTGACCGTGTCAGGATCGCTATGCCGCACGTTTATAAGCCACGACCAGCGGATCTGTAACGAAACGGCCAGTTTGGAAACCCTTGCCCCGGTGGTCGGGCCGCGCCATTGTTTCCAACCAGTGAACGGGTCATGGACCCGGATTTACCGCCTATTCAGCTGACCTCCATGATTGAAGGGACGTGGTTGAGTCGCGGGACGGCCTCGCGGCGTCGGTTGAATTGCCGGTGCCAATTGCGAGGCAAGACCGGTACGACAAATGATGCGAAAGGACGTCTGGTTATTTGGGTTCTCCAGCAACATTCCGTGGCGGGCTGCATATCGTTTCGACAATCCGCGCTCGCTGGGCGTGGGGCGTCTATGGGCCGGTATGTGCGGTCCGGTGTTCCGCGTTTCATGAGCGAGGCCATAGGAAATATGGCGGCGGCCCCTTTCGAAGTGCCGCCGGTTGGGCCGCTTTATCAAAATTGATCAGCTTCAGCGGTTGCCGTCTGTTCGGAAGTGCCTCGGGCTTCAAATGTTGTGGCCGAATATTTCCGTGATGGCCGAAGAGCCCTGTTCGGGATCACCTTTGGACGGTGGGCTTTGCGATGGGGCGATCTGCCACTTGTGAACGAGGCAGGCAAGTGGCGCCGCGAGGTTTACGAACCTCTACCGGTAAAAAAGCCCGTCTGTGGCCCAGGCCAGCTTTGGGAACGATCAACTCTGGCGGGCTGATACTGACGCCACAGGCACCCGCCCTAGCGCTTGCCCAAGTTGGGCCGCGTGTCTATTTTGAAACGCGGCCCCGGCTATTCGGGCCGCGATCTATTTAAAGGGCAGGAATACCATGCGCGCAGATGCCACCAAAAACACCAGCAGACCAGATCAGGGCAAATCGCTGGAAGCTGTGGGTCGCGGCGTCTGAATGTCGAAACGCGCCCTACGGCTGGAAGAATTCAACGCCCGCGTCGCAGAACCCCAACCCTGTGGCATCGAACCCCGACCGCAGCGCAAAAGCTGATTTGCGTTGACCGCCAAACGTATTGGTCGATTCTATCGCCACCTACGAGGCATTCAAGCAAGAGCTGGCCGACAACCATCGAGACCTTATCGAACTGGGCCGAGATGGGGGCGACGAAGAGTGGTTTCCGAGGGGGCAGAAGGCCCTTGAAAACACTGGCACCAAAAAAAACAGCAGCCCAAAAGAGCTTGAGGCGTTGCTGACGGCGAGGCGGGACGCGATATGAACCTTCCTTGAGATCAACGCAGGGGCGGCGGGCACCGAAAGCTGTTGATTGGGCCAATATCTTGTCCGCGGATGTACCCGTTGGGCCGAGAAAAGTGCTATAAGGTCGAGCTGCAATCCGAAAGGCGCGGCGAAGAAGGCCGGGATTCAAAATCAGCCACTACAAGATCAGCGGTTTGAACGTTATGGTTGGCTGAAGTCTCAGAATCCGGTGTGCACCGTTAGGTGGATCAGCCCCTTTGACAGCGCTGCGAAACGGCGCACACGTCTTTACCTCATCTGGGTATATTCCGGTGGTCGACGAACAATATGAAATCGACAATCAATCCGAGCGATATCCGCATCCGAGTACCCCTACCGCTCTTCCGGTTGCCGGTGGCCAAGGGCACGTGAACACCACGGATTCCTGCCGTTCGGATTTCACACACCACCCCACGGGGGATCGTCGTCACCAGCTCTGGAGAAATCGCAAGCACCAGAACCGTGACATCGCAATGAAGGCGTTGAAATTCGCGGCTTTATCAGATGGAGCTCGATCGTCGGAACGCTGCCATCAACGAAGGCCCACGAGAATAAAAGGCGGACGCAGCTGGGGCAACCAGGAATCCGGTTCCTATGTTTCTGCCCAGCCCTAATCAAGATGGTTAAAGAACCTGCGCACCAACTTTATGAAACCTTCGGATTACAAAAGGGTGCTGGATGCGTGATCTTTGACGGTTGATGGGGGCCCCGCAACTGCGCTTGCCGGTTATCGGCGAAATCCCGTGCGAGGCGCAAAAGCTAAAGACCATAATCTAGGCAGCGCCGCGCGGACATACGGTTGACGCGCGACATTTCGGCGTCACGGCCTCTTCATCTACGCGCTGCCTTCCGTTCTATGGACCGAAACGGAGGGGCACAGGCATGAATATCTAGACATCGGCATTTTGGCCCAATCCGAAGCCGCTTGGCGAACGGGAGCTTGACCGCCGTCGCGCTTGATGGATGGCAACCTTGGCGCCGCATTGGACGCCGTCAACGGCAGGGTCCACGCCAGTTCGTTCGCGCTGCGCCCCCGGGCAGACCTGATGGCAGGGCCGCCACAGGCCGACGCAAACGCCAAGGGAAAAACCGGCTGCTGCACGGTATTCCCAGGTTCGCGATCAAGGACTTACGATGCCAAGGGGTTTGCCCCACCAGCAAAGGGATCGCCTCTGTTTGCCGACACTTATTGCGCAGCAAGGAACAGTGTGTTCGTCAGCCGTATTCGTGGCGCGGGCGGCCACATCATCGCAAGACCAACACGCCGGAAATTCGGTCTTGCAGCCATACGTTCAATCCGGTTCTACGGTGCCACACGCAAACCCCTATGATCTGTCCCGCCTCTGCTGGCGGCTCATCGGGGCGGGCGGCGGCGGCCACTGGCCTGCGTATGCTGAGCGTCGCGGATGTTCAGATTATGATGGGCAGCCTGCGCAAAACCCCGCCCGGCTGGAACAATACGTCTACGGTATGCGTCCAAGCTGGGCACTGTTCCCGGCAGAGCCCGAGGAGATATGTTCCTGCATCAGCTCAGCACGGCAGGACGATGGATTTTCCTTTATAGCGCGTTTTACCCGCGTGATTTGGCAAGCCTGCTGGATACCAATGACGGTAACGACCCCGATCAAGCCCATTGGGTCTGTCGCCCAGGACCTAGCCTGCCCGAAATGGCGCACCGGTTCATCCGCGGCACAATCGGTTGGTGGGGATTGGGGCGGGGCTTTTCCGTACGAGGACGGGATCGACGCAACCAGTCGGCGCAGCATTGCCAGATGGCGGCTTTAGGCACAAAATCACCCATCTGCCCCGCGCCCTTTGATGGCAGAAGCGATTGTGGGAAAGCTGGATACCCTACGTCTTTTGCACGTAGGCAGGCGGGACCTTGCGTCCCCTTTACCAAATGCGAAAACGCGTGCGCATTCTTAAACCGCCGCCAGGTGGGGAGCGTAGAAACGCGGCCTTGGGTTTTCGCACATGAAGTACAAAAGGCCAGCCTGACGCGGGTCCGTGGTACCGCTGTGTTGACGGCCGCTGTTTGAAAAGGTCGATGTGCTGGTGCTGCCGTCTGCCCAGCGTGGCCCTTGACGTCGCATCAAGGCCATTCCGACACAGATCGCGGGTCGTATATGGATACGTATCATCGCTGGATGCAGGTGGTGGTGCGGCTGGCCTGACGGACTGCCGTCGTTAATATCCCCCCGGGTTTGGCGGAGGGCTGCCAGCGGGGTACAAAAAACTACATCGGGCCGCGCGCGGTAGCGACGTGAAGCTGTTGCAATTAGCCCCAGCGTGGCACGCAGGACGGACCCACTGGCCCAAAGCCCCCGACCACAGCTCGGCTAGCGCGCGCATTTCAACGCGTACTCGGGGACGCAGCAGACCCGATGGAAGGGCCTCAAGCTCTTCCTCGGCAAATAAACCCGCGTTACGGCACTTTCAACACGGCTGGCAGGGTTTGGGCAGGTACTCATTTAGACCCAGGACGCGTTGCGCGCAGCCCCGATTGCGCTTTCGGGTACTACGCGTGATATACCCGACCCAAAAAGTTATTGTTAAATGTCCCAATTCGGACCAAGATAGTTAAACGATGACGTCATCGCGCCGCGCCGTGACTCGTGACGCGATTAATTGCGATGCCCTCTTCCTGCATCAAGACGAACCACCACGATTATTCCGGAAACCTCAGATTGATGGCAACCCCTGCATGCGCATGGCCATTCCCGTTTCATAGCCTCCAATAGGTTCTACGTCGGCGACGAAAGACCATTCAAAAGAGCAAATTTTTCGGGGAATCAGAAAGCTTCCGGCGCGAAAAGCGGTAAGAACCCACTGGAAGCAGGGCTTCGCGGAAGATCCAGCGCGCGGGCCGCTACAAATCAACGCATCAGTCCAGACGACGGGGGGGCAGGGTTTTTTTATGTCATTTTAAAGTTCCAACAGAATGCGGGCATCGACACCGAAGAACTTGGCAAAAATTCTGCCAAAACTTCGGGTCGGGGGAGGAAAACTGTCCCCGGAGAGTAGCGATTTAAACTGGGTCCGGTTGACGCCGAGGCTTCATGTGCGAGGTAGGTCACCGACGGGGTGTCTGCTATTAACTGTTTTTTAAATTATCGCGCCAAAAATCGTTCTAATATCAGCTGGGCTTGTCATTGAAAAAAGTCCATTAGAATAAAGTAATTACAACATCAACAACCTTTGAATGAATTGGCAAGTTGGATTTGCCCTTATTAGATGTTAATTGACGGAGCTGATTTCAGCGTTCAAAATAAGCAGCGACGACACCAAATTGAAATCGTAAAAAAATCGGACCAATTATCAAAATGGCGCGAGTATATCTCATGTCTAGAAGTATTTAGGAGGGGGTTCGGAAATGTACGGAGTAGTGCTTGGAGCGACGCGAAAGGCCAATAAAAAGCGTTTCTGGTTGTGAAGATCACGGCGACCTCGCCTACTTTCACGGCGATCCGGAACAGCGTAGACCTACAGAGGCACCCTTTGATGGCCGGCGACCGGAGTTCAATTCGGAAGGTCTAAGCAGGATGCCAGCTGCGTAAGGGCGTTCCAATTCCCGCCATCGTGAAAGCAAAGGGATTGCCCGATCTGCCGGAAAAGCTGATTGCCAGCACTTCAAACACGACCGTTAAGGGATACTCTTGGGGGCGATATTTTGCATTTCCGGCCCAGAAACACACTGCCGCAGAGCTTCGTCAAACGTACCTAGCCTAGCCTGTTGAGCTAAGCTAGACACGGCAGCCTACTCGGGCATTTATTGCCGCGAGAAGCCGCTTGCGACACCGGTCCGCGCGACAGATACCAGCCCTAAGGGGCGCATCAGCTCGGCGAAGGCATCAATTTTTCTCGCGGCGCGCCGGTAATCTCGAAAACGAAACGTTCCAACGTGCTGTCACGACATTGGCACGAAAGATATCCGCCAGACGGCAGGGCTTCGACGCGTTTTTCGCCTGTGCCGCCTGACCTTTGAACAATTGCAAAGTTCGCGTGTTCGGACACCGACCTTCCGACGTAAGGTCATTCACCTCATTGTTACCGTACAATCCGACCAGTGCGCCTTGATCGGTCGATGACCTGCGGTGTCCCCGAGGTGCGATCGTGATGCGGCCTCAGGTGACCTGTATGATCCACCCTCTTGCCACGGTGAGGCTGTCGATGTTTATGAACCGCGGCCGAAACAGCCGATGACACGCGCCAGCACGCCGGGTTCTTTTCAACCAGAAAACCGCAAGCGTGTGCCGTTCAATAACATCCGAAAAGTTGGGGGACCGCAGGTTGTAGGCTGAATGGCTGGGGCCGGGCTTTTTTTTGATTCTTTAGGGCTGACATGACCACTGTCCTTATAAGATGTATCTAATGTCGACGCGCGGCCGCGCCGATGTGTTTGCTTGTGCCGTCGCGGCTTAGGACCAAGACCCGATCCTTTGCGTCGATCACACCCTGGCCGCGTACCGGCACCCGCCAGCATTCATGTCGTTTTGTGGGCTTTACTGACGGAATCATTTGGAAAAACAGTTTTCGTTTTTCCCACCAGACAATCAAGATTAACGGGGCCATCGTAGTTCACATCTCCATGATGGCATCGTCCGATCATCGGGGTCGGAAACAAATTGATTTACCCTTTGGCCCCGAAAAGCCTCTGCCAGCTCCTTACAAAGTCGGGCAGGGATTCAGAACCAGCTTTGGGAATAACGCTCGCCATGCAAGCAATTCCTGCCACTGCGTAACCTACCCAAGAACGTTCATTTGTCAGGAATGAACTGTTTGGACCGGCAGGGCCCGTATTGCATCGCGGGCCCCATTTCTTGCATGCTTCATTCAGGCCACGACGCTTCGCCGCGGACGGTTGAATTACCAGCGCGGTCGGGGTGGGCCATCTGCACACCGATGGAGGGCAAGGAAAGCCGTTAGACCCATTTTGCAAGCCCACCGGATGTCATCAGCGTTCGGGTCTTCGAAATTCGAGAATATGTGCCGCCCACATCTTGGTTGCTGGCCGGACTTCGGTGTGAATATAACGGTCCGGATCCTTGGTCAGCGCCTCAAGCGCGAAGAGCGGGCGTATTGCGTGTTGATGATCTTGCCTTTTTGTTCAAACTTCAGGGCAGTCAACATTGCGCCGATTCCTCGATCTGTTTCCACCATTTGGCCAACCGCTCGGAGTGGTTTTGCGGCCGGTCGGGATTTCCAGACTTTCAGGCAGGTCTTCCAGCACATGCCCACGTCACCGACGATTAGGAATGTCGACCACGGATGATTCTTGTTGATCGACACGAGGTCGATGTCAATTGTGCGCTTTTCTCGACTTTGGCTGACAGATCGACGACGGCCGTATGGCGGTCTCAAAAACGCGCCCCGGACGTGATCATCAGATCGGCAGTCGTGCATCGCCATGTTGGCCTGTAAAGCCGTGCCACCCCAGGCAATTCCCAGCCATTTGGTTCCGCCGGACGCAGGATAGCTGCCAAGGCCCATCAAACGTTAGAGGTGATGGAAACCCGTCGCCTCGACCAATTCCGCAGGCAGTTGCGATGCCGCGGGCCAAGTGATGACGCCGCCGCCGGTATAAAAGACAGGGCGTTTGGGCGGATTCAGTGGCCCTCTACCAGTGCCGGTGATCTCGGTCATGTCGCCTTTGAGCGGGCGGCTTGATATAATGCGTGAGGTCGACGGTTTCTTGGGGGTGTATTTGCCCGCCCCATGGCGAATTGCCCACATCCTTGGGGATGTCGAACCAAGAAACCGGACCGGGCGGCCCGCTGGTGGCCACGTGAATGCCTCGTGAGGAAGCCGCCCAGTTTGTCGGGTCCTCTTTCACCAACCAATTTGTGGTTTGTGCAGGGGGCGGCTGATCCCACGGTGTCCGGCCTCCTGAAGGCGTCAAGCCGATCATAAAGGTCGGAACCTGACCCGTCAAGAACCACAAGCGAATGGAATCGAGCAGGCGTCGTCAGGGGAACCAGTCCACAGCGTGTGGCACCGGGCCAGAGGTCACTCAAGCACAACGCCCGGTTTTTCCGCGTCGAGCGCGCATAGGCCTTCGCCCGGCATCACCCGCGCCCTGTTCGTGGCGCACCAGCACGTGTTTGATTCCTGTTTTTTGTTGGAACCACCTCGTCATTAAATCGGTTAAGGACAGCGCCGCCGGATTAGCCAAATACAGGTTTATCGACACCCTGATCAATCCAGGGCTTGAACGATCATCTTCGCTCCGGTCATTTTACGTGTCATCTTGGTGCTCCGTCAGGCGGTGGTTTATCAAAAAAGGTGCGTTGCGCAAAAAAAAGCCCCCCGGATTTTTGACGGGGGCGCATGGTGAACTGGTATGGTCTTGCGTTACCGGCCCCATGCGCGATGTGCTAGAATGACGAGCGATAAATCATGTAATCGGCTAGATCTGTCATAGCCAAAAGGCCCTTTCACTTGGGGTCATCTACGTGCGTGGACATTTATGAGCCGGCCGAAAGGGGCGTCAATGGCATTATTGATCTAAAAAGTGTCCTAGGGCTTAAATTTTTCATTGTTGCGTGAAATCGTAAATTTTCTAATTTTTGAAAAAATCGTAGCCGTTTAAACCGGGTTTGCCGGCGCTAAAGCCGGGACTCCCGTTCCTTGCAAACCACCCCATGTTTCCATCGCATTTAAACGTGTCAGCCCCGCAGTTCGGACGAGATGCCGAAGCTTGGCGTTTGATGTTTTCTTCGGTTGTGTCTCGACGGTACGCCACGGAGATGTCCAGGTTCAACCGCGTGGGGGGGGGGGGGGGGGGGGGGGGGGGGGGGGGGGGGGGGGGGGGGACTTTCTTTGTTGGATTGCCCCTGTGCCAGCTGCAGCAGGATCGTCTTTGCTCCCGGCTCGGCAGGGTTCACCGCGTTGCTCCTTGGGTTCAAGCGACCCTTGCGCAACCGGGCACAGATAGCGGACTGCCGGCCATCCACCGTATCGATCGCCAGCTGATCTCGTCGGTGGGGCACGTCTTTGAGATTAATAGGCCAAAGCACCGTGGCTCAGCGCCGAAGAGATTTATTATCGGGCGTTATCGTGCTGGGACAGGATCACGATGCCGGTTATTTCAGGTTCGCGCTTCCAGCAAAATTTCATCCGCGAAAAAGTCCGCCGGATCTCGGGCATGTTGAGGTCCCATCAAGATCACATCAGTGCCAGCTGACGCGGGACGCCTATCAATGGCAGCGCGGCCGTTTGGGCAAACAGCCAAACCACCCTCAATATTCATCGTGCTTTCTAGGATCGACTGGAATGCCTTCGGCGACCATCGGGTGATCGTCGACAATCCATGACCCTTGATAATATTGTGATGGGCGGAGAGGCTGAAGGGGTGCATTTGAGGTTTGCTTTCGGCAGGATGAAGATCATCGGGGTCAGGGCAGGGCGAATCGGCGGGGCGGCGGCAGCATATGGGTCAAGGCGGTACGGTGGCGGGTGAATCTTGGGTGCCGGCCTTGGGCCGAGGGCTTGCAAAGGCGTTCCAGCGTCCCGTTCCCAAAAAGGCTTGTTCAATCCTTTCTTTGGCATATTGCGCAGCCCCCCCAAGCCGGCCTGAAACAGAGCCGCGTCTTGGATAAGGGGCCCCAACCCGTCGTTTTTCAGATATTAAGAGGAAAAAGGGGCGGGGGTCGCCCCCTTTGGCGGTGTCCCCGCAGGTCGGGGACAATAAAAACTTCCCCCGGTTGGCGGCGGGCATGGCGTTCGATATTGGTTTTTCAAGCATTCTCCTTTTTTCTTCCT
>Ga0163217_1038734_pt1 | contig 15970 bp, 9 predicted proteins | sample SynspAceP_FD_185933 | JGI IMG/M metagenome (GOLD analysis project Ga0163217, IMG submission 185933) | Saline lake microbial communities from Ace Lake in Antarctica - Synechococcus sp. Ace-P (PacBio error correction) | ecosystem: Environmental > Aquatic > Non-marine Saline and Alkaline > Saline ... | reverse complement strand
CAACCATCAGGATTGTTTGTTAGTTGATTTTAAGGTTAAACTAGGACGCTATACTCGCCGTTAATCTGATATAAACAAAAGTTCCACCAAACATCAGTATAGCGCAGTTGCTTTCCTAATTGGCAACCGGCGCTTTATCCCATAACCCACAGTCGTTTAATGTTACGGCAGACAACCAAACACATCCATAAAAAACCTCTTCTTTGCCAGGTATCGAAAATACTTTTTCTGGATTCATCTTACGTTCAAACATCCATCCTGATATTGATCCAAATAGAAAAAAAAAAAATAATAAATAATAAAATCATCTAAGCCTCCGAGAAATTCGAAATTAAAAAACCCGCTATAAAATTGAAGTAAACTTTATTCAAATGAAGATACTTCAATATGGCAATTGGAGTGTGTTTAGCGTTTGATGCGTAAGATTGAATGTGGTAAAATATATTTAATTACTATAAACTGTTTGTAAATGTTAATGTATCAATACTTAAATCAATTACTTCAATAATAATAGAATCTAGCATCTCAGAAAATTCATCGGATTTGTTTTAAATCATTCGCAAACCACGTTTCCATAACCAAAACACTTAAACCTTCCAAATTTTCACGTTTTTTTCAATTAATAAATGGTGGCGCTGAAGTAAAAAACAATTTAACAACATTACCCCTCTCGATTGCCCCTATTTTTATTGAAAGACATAACTAATTACAATTGCTAATACTAGGTTTTTTATGGGTGTTTTAAAATTTCATTCCTTTGAATTATAATCATTTTAGAAAGCATCTATTTTTTACGTTAAACGAAACGAAATGAAAGTAATTTTTAACCAAACCTGATTATACTGCTTATGATTATATTGAACTAATTTAAAGAGAAGAGAAATAACAATACATCTACAAAAACTCAACTAACTGAACTATAAAAACACTTAATGCCGATTTAACTCAGTTAAATTTGACGACGATTTTATCTGATCACAACTACAACCGATGTGGTTATCTGCATGGATGTGTGATATTTTAGCAGGATAGCAATGATGGCAAAATATAAAGTAATTTCGGGGCACAAGGCATGATAGAAAGATGTGGTTGTTTCAACTTGATTGTAATCGTGGAAGGGAAAAAAAAATAGGAAGAAAAGCTAATGAAAGCTTTTAGAAACAGGCTGGAAAAGAAATTTGAACGGACGTATCTTGTTTAGTGGGTACCCATAGAAACGCAGCAATTTGCACTTTATAAAAAGCCTAGGATTCAAGCTTTAAAAGATAGTGGGTTATATGTAAAAAATTACCTTAAGTTAATACTTTAATTAACTTTCTTACATGCTTGCAATGATTTCTTTTAACTCATCCATAGACTCTTGTTATTGGTCGAAAGTAAAACCCGCTATCTGTAGTTGCGTCTACATTAAACGTAATTTTTACACTAACTGCCCAATTTCCTGTATTTGAAAGGTTTAATATCATTAAGGCGGATAAGTTTCAGTTAAAGAAATAAAGTAACGTTCATTTGAATTAGGTCGCTTCTCAATTTTCTTTAACCATGATTGGATCTTGTAAAACAACTACATACATTTTATTTAGCCACTTATGTAATCGATCATGCTCAATTGCTCTTGCCAACACCCATTCACCAGGGTGTAGATTAGGCAACATGACTACACCTTCTACCTAAATCCACGATAAGTCGATTTCTGAATTCTGGAATGGGTAAATCAAATGCAGGCAATTGCTGATACCAACTTCGTATCTGAAATAATTTTGAGGGTACCTGCAGCAGCTTTTGCATTAACCAGAAAACCCATGTTGTCTCTATTGGCAGAATCACCGTAACAACTTTTGGGATTACACTAGTTCTCGAACGTTTCCTAAATAACTGTTTTCTTCACTTTTTCTTCCAAAAAGCCAAAAGCGGAATTTAATTTTAAACTGTTTTAATAATTCTAAGGACCACTTTACCAGAAGTTTAGTTCGCCCTCGTTCTATATCAGCAGTTGTATTAGAGACACCTATAAGTTGCCGCAAATCTGCTTGTGTATTAATCCCAGTTCTCTCCGTAAATCTATAATCGTTTAAAGTCAGTTCGTTTTCCATGGCCCTCGAAATATTCTAAGAGATAAATCCATATCTCAATCTTCATCAAATATAGTCATTTATGGATTATCCAAAATTAATTTGGATTTATTTCCATAATTAGGAATATATCCATATTTTTGGTGGATTAATTCATATTTCTATGGATGTTTATCGAATTAAGAAAAACTAAACATTTTGCAGATGGCAGGCCAAGACGATGTATCGCTTGGCTCGAGTAGCGGTAGTAATCGCAAAAAAACCAAGGATAGTGGTTTAGGGTGATACCGGTAATGGCATATGGTCATACCTATACTGAAGATTTGGCCGTTGTGTTTTCATTTTAAAAAATTCTACTACCAATCATTGAATATTTGATTGTGCCTATTGTGTAACCCGCAAAAGCATGATATAAAAAGAGCCGCTTTTAAAATTCAAGAGGTTGTAGGAATTAACCATAATTTTTATGAAGAAATTATTATAGAAGGGTTTTTTTGAGTTTCGAATTTTTTAAAGAGTGCAGAATTATACAATGGAGCGTTTAATTGCTGTTGCAAAGAAAACTTGCGTGAAGAGAAGAATTTTAAACGGATACATCATTTAAAATCTATACTGGTGGCCAGTGATGAATTAATTGTATGAGCCGGGATTATATGCGGACCGATTATCTGATCAATATTAGAAAGCCCCACAATCGGCCCTTAAATTATTTGGCTCCAGAAAAAAACATGAAATTTTCATAAAACAATGCTTAAGGTTAAAAATGAAATATACGATATAATGAAGAACGAAAATAATTACGAAGCACTGCTTATATACGCTCCTGCAGGTCAAAGCACCCAAATGATTATAGGTGCCAACTGGGGAAGTGATAAAAGACATTTATGTATTGCCAACCCATTTTTACAAGAAATTATAACTGAAGCGGAGTATACTTTTCTGGCGTTATGTTTCCGTATTTCATACAGATAGCGATTACCACTTTAGGCTCCGAGGGTTCCAATTGTTACGTGGAAAATAGATTATTATACCAGGACCGATTGGCTTCTCCGCTTCTATGTTTTATGTCAATGAAAATATTAGATGCGACAATCCAAATCTTGAAATGGATATTGACCCCAAATTAATGTGGCCTACGAAAACTTAAATTATTTCCCTATAGATATAAATAAAGCAGATAGTCGCATGTTTAGCCCGACCATTACCTGGCATTGGTATGGGCTCTGTTCATTAAATTATAAATAGTAGAAATATAGAAACTTAAGTTGGGACCATTTTTAAAAAAAATGCGGTGTTTGCTCTTAATAGAGCTAAGTTATTTTATCATTTGTAATTCTAACGGAATGGGCGAAAGAAGGGACTTAGATGCGCAAAAATAAAAGGGATGATATTACATCACAAAATGGAAATTTAAAAATAACTATATCAATCAAATATCAATTATTTTTAACTAAAGTTATACTTTATTTAAAAATTAATCTCATGGAAAAACCTAAATACTGCTCACATGCACCTAAAATTCTAATAGTTATAGTTCTATTTAGAACGAAGTCAGGTTCAAATTTTAGCCTATAGGCTATCAAGGTTGTTATGTTTAAAAAGCAAACTTAAAAAACAACTTTAAATTTTTTGTCAGCGCCTTATTATTCAAAGTTTCTAAAACTATTCTAATGAATACTACAAAAAACCTTAATTTAGATTGGTAGTTTAACGGTTTTCTAACTGCCGTTTTTATTCGGATTCGAACAAAAAATAACTCATGCCGATATTTCAACGGCAAGGAACAAAATCAAAGTGGTCTATTTACCGAAAACAGAAATATCTTTACTTAATGTTGAAATGCACCAAACGGGTTGTGAACGGTATAACGTAATAAAGTAATACTGCTATAAAAAAATGTTTACTTCGCTTTCTTAGCGAACAGAATAATATAAAGCCCTACTCTACCATTAATATTCAAAAATTAATGGGAAGCAAATATAATGGCGGAAACCGACTTGGAAATGATTGCTTATTTTAAAAATAAATCAACTAGCTCATAAAGTTAGGTAGAGAAAAACACCGTAATGGAAGCTTTTTGTTCGCTTTCATTAACCAAAGACGAAGTTATTTTTCAAATAACTTGAACCAGATTTTGATGTTCGCCTTTAATATCTTATAACATTTAGAAGAAACCGTTATGCGGACCAAACAATGGATTATTTATGACGTAAAGCGCAAGTATGGTTTATTTTATGATTTTGCGAAGTATCGAAATTAGTTTCTTTAGACCTAACTGATATTCACACTAATCGAATTGAAAAAAGCTGCTGTTTTTACTGATACCGAATATAAATACCAAGACTTTGGAACAATTCTTTCAAGTACGACAATAAAATCTCGACATTAATACAAAGCTGCATTTACAACATGTACAAAAGATTACGGAAATATCTTGCAGAGAAAAAAAAAAGAAGGCTGTATAATAACCTATAATTTTATTCAACCCTGTATTCACTCTTCCAATTCAAAAATTATGATAATAAATTATGGGGTATGTTCTAAGCTATCAATTGTAATATTCTGTGCTAATTAACTATTTACTGTTTTTTTTTGGTGAATAAAAAACCTAACATACTTTAACATAGTTTGACTTAAATTACGAGAATTGTAGTATTAATTTTTACCATTAAAATTTTCAATGCTCTAATACAATTCCATTAAAGAATATCCTACATGAAAAAAATAATAGTTAGGTTAATGGCGTTTTATATATTTGATTACTTCCAGTTTTTACCCCTTTAGGTAATTACTTACCCCCATCTAATTTATCTTGCAGTTTTTTTAATTCATCCCTTTAACTTGTATGGCTTAATTTAGGCCTGTTTGGGCCAAGAACCCTGGTTTATGCATTGCATAACGTAGGACCAGCTTCTTTAAGAATACCTCCAATTTACCTTTCACAGATGCTTACTTAGTTTTCAAAGTTCCAAATTCCTTTTTCAGTTTTAAAATAGAGGCGATTTTAGGGCCAATTCCTTCATCTTTTTAAATCGTTCCTTTTTAGCCGTCTGATAGTTTTCGTAGCGGCTTTTGAAGCTGTTTTTCTTAACTGTTTTTCGTGAGAGTTTTCTTAATCGGCTTTCTCTTTTGTGGTATTACGGCTTAAATCGACAACACTGTTTGAATACCTGAATAAGGTGAAGCACTAATCATCAGCTGCGTGGTTATTAAACCATTCCTTTATCATCACTTAAATAACCCGAAACTCATTACCGTTTTCCATTTCAAGCTTTATACTTTTCACATATGTATTACCTTTCTTTCCATTGAAAAGTACTGTCATTTACTTTGCCCAATTATTAAAATCACCCAACAACCAAACATTTGATGAGTCTTGGGGCTTATTTTCCCAATGTAAAGTGGTTACTTAAAGTATTTGAGCACTTTGTCTTTATTTGTTTTTTTAGTGCCATCGTTTATAGATTTATTAAGGTTATAAATGTAATTAGAATATGTACTAATTTTTCAATCATTTTACCTTAAAAAATATTTAAGAATAATCTATTAATTTCTAAAAAAACTAGCTTTCCCTAGTTAAAATAGCTTTTAAAAAAGGAACCGAGATAAATTTATTTATTGAAATCGCTTTTATTCTTACTATTGATTTGTCCACAAAGGTTATATTAGTTTTTTGATAAAAAGTAATCATCTTGCATCTTTTGGCTAAACCAGGTCATTTAGTCTACATTTAAACATTGTTCAAACTAAAAAATATATGTTTAGACATCAAGGCAAAGCAGGACTTTAAAACACAACCTGGAAATTGGCCCACTGTTTTGTCTTTTGTTGGCGCGTATTTTGTAAAATTTACAGGGTTTTTTTAGCGTTTTTCTCAATTTAACAAACTAATGTTACTGGGTCCCTTTGCTTATTCATAAGTGATGTTGCTAATTTTGAGTTTTGGAATGGAACAATTTATTTACTCTATATTTTTTTCATTTCTCTTTGGTTTCTTTTTCTCAAGCTTTTTAATAGAGACCTTTAGAAAAACAAAAAACTAAACGTATTGTTTTACCCACACTAATAGAATGTTTCATTCTAGTTCTGTTGGTTTTTTGGGGAGTTCCTCTTTAATAAAATATCCTGATGTAATTATTTGGTTTACTTCTTATGCAATGGGGACTACAAAACTCTTTCGTTTACAAAAAATTTCAAAATGCAGTTGTCAGAACAAACTCATTTAACAGGACTATTTACAGATTTAGGAATTGAAACTATCTCAATTAATTTCATAAATCTATCTTAAAACTAATAAAATAAAAAGAGACTATTAAATTACGTATATATATAATTTGATTCTTTTATTCTTGGGGGAATATTTGGAGGACTACTTTATTCCACGTCTTAAACTTAAAAACTGAACACATTGACTATTGCTTCTTAATTTTATTAGTCTAGTTATTTATTGAGATTTTTAAATATAAATTATTAAGGTTAAAGAAGGATAATCAAGAGAAGACATTAAAACAAATTCGTAACTAATTTCTGATTTAATTCTTTAATTAACCAAGCTTTCATCTTACATCATTTGTTAGTTAAATTTAAGATGCTGATAGGGTTGTATAAGTTTGTTCAATTATTACAAACTCATGTTACATGAGCTTAAGTTGCACTGGAATTAAATAGATAAATATCTTTGTAAAATTAAATTCAGTCATCGAATTGGTATTTAGAATCCATTTTAGACACATGAAGGCTAACCCTCTTTTTTATATATTTTATTTTTGACCATATTTATGTCATTTGGCCAAAAGCAAAAAAATCTTGAAGAAGTTTTTTGCCTATACGGTGATATTGAACAATGGATTACCATTAAAGGTTGAGGATATTACAAAACCCTGTCATTCTTTTTATTTCATGGCGGGCACCCGGGTAGTACCATGATGTCAGTATAAAGATTGATATATTAATGTAGTTGGACTAAGGAGTTTCACATTAGTTCACTGGGAATCAAAGGGGAGCTGGGAAAAACCTTTGGCAATAACGTTCCAAAAGAAATAACTGATGAGTTTGTAAGCAAATCCTTTTAAGTGTTGAAGAAATTTGGACCAAGATGTATTATCTTACTAAAATACCTTCATTAAAATATTTTAAATAAAAGAAAAGTAATTATTGTTGGGCCACTTCTCTGGGCGTTCTATTTTGGCAACTAAAATGGTTTTTAAAACAACCAGAATTTTTATTCATGGGCTATGGTAGGGTTCATGCACCAGTTTGTGAATTTTTCTAACCAGGTTATAACGAATCTTATTAATAGCGCGTTATAAAATGGCAAGTGATAGAAAAAGAACAATAAGCCATTGAAAAATTAGAAACCTTGGACCACCCACCATATAATTAAGGGCTAAAAAATTATGGTCAGCTGTTACGTATTGTGAAGCAATTTGAGAAAGGAAATTCAAAACCTTCCCGCCCCTACTCATGGTGGAAAAAGCCCCACTTTTATGATAACATTAAAGACAATTAATGATAGATTATAACGGTGATGAATTATTCATTTTTTAAATTTGGTGGTGATAAAAACATCGGCGTTTAAGTCGATGGTAAATGACATTCAACTTGGAAAAAACCGCGTGTTGGTTTTTTTCATTTACCAATTTACTTACATTACAAGGTCGCTGATATTCTAACTTCTAAGACCTAAACCAAACCTTATTTAAAGAATAAAGGCTCCTAGAAAAGAGTATTTTCTTGGTTTCAGTGCTGCTCATGGTTTTAACCAATCTATTGTAAATAAACCATACGAGTGATAAAATCTCTTCGGTCAAAAATAACATAGCCTTTTTTTTACCTTAAGCCATTTAATTATACATCTAACTCTTCTTCCCCTTACAAAATGGTCCACTTTTATTTTTAAAAAGTACATTAAAGGTTGGTTAAGCTGCCATAAATTCGAGTTTATATACTGTTGTTAAATCAACCTTTTCTTGGTCATCTTAAATCTTACTAGCATTTATTTTTTGTTCCATAACTCGAATTACGGTCTCTACCATCCACTATTTTATGAAAAAAAAGTATTAATGGGAATTTCCTTATTATCATTCCAGTTCACCTGTTCTAAAAACAAGGATTACCACCTTTCCACTTTCAGCAATTGCAACTCGTTGTGTAGCACGTCCATTTTTGAAGAATGGCAACCAAAAGAACTTTCTACATCATAAAAACTAAACCGTATCCAACCGTCATTGTTTATTTGCTTCATAACCCAAATCAGCATCTATTTCAATAGTTTCTAAAACCTTTAATCCATTAAAAGTAACCCAATTTGAATTGAAGACACATTTGGTAACCACACCCTTGCCGCAAATCTGCATGTAAAATTCTTGACCCTATTCCTAATACTTCATAGTTTTCATTATTAAATAAGTTGGCTAATTATATCAACTTAATCATCCGCAAAAAAGGTTTTGTTTATTAGTCATTGATGATTATCAAGCGTAAAGGTTTTGCCATCTTATTTACTTCATGTTACATTTAAAAGTCAAGAATTGATTTAATCCTTTTTCAACTATAAAATTATCCTCATGAAAAAACTGATGGCATTTTCAATATTTTTTTAGTTACTAATTTCTTAGTGGAGAGAAAAAAAAGGAAGTTGATAGAACAACCCACCAACTAAGCTTAAAGGCAATTGATTATCGATGGTTTCAAAAAATAAATCATTACGTTTGGCGCTAAGGGACGACTATTGATGATGAAAGATTATTTAGGAGAAACAAATCCTTCACAGTTGATATTCATCGAATGGGATTCTGTATGGATGGGTATTAAGTATATCAAACAAAGACCAGAGTCCTACACCTCTTTTATAGAGACGTTATCCATTAAAAGATAAAAAACCTATAACATTATCTGACCAGCCAATAAAAAAACTATCTAATTTTTTCCTTTGACTTTAATGATTACGATGTCATTATTTTTCAAATTTAGGGGCTGAATCTCCTTTTGGCCAGAAAAAACTAGGAAAAGATTTTGGAATGCTTATATGGCTAAGGTGGTGGGTTTTAGTTGGTCATTCATGCTGCTAATAATGCATGGGGGAGAAATGGGAAGAATTCAATAAAATTGATTGGCTTAGGAGCATGGGGTCGGTTCGCCCCCACGACGAAAAATCAGGCCCTTATTGTTTATTATAACGAAGCGGTGAAATTGTTAAAAGATTGCTACCGAAGGAGTTTGTGGTTTCTCACGGGGCCTGATATGAATTTCAATTAACTACAAGAGCACCAGAACACCCAATTATGGAAGGTTTACCGAGCAAATGGTTTGCATCACCAGATGGAATTGTATGCAGCGCATGAGGAGTCCTTTTGAAAATGCAAACATTTTGGCAACCGGCCCTATTGCAGATGTAGAGAAGAATGCACCGCCATGGGACCCAACAATTATGGGTCTAGGTCAAAATGTTGCAACAACTAATGGCCTCAACTATGGTAAAGGCCGTTGTCTTTCATTCAACCTTTGGCATTTGATTATTCGATGGAGTGTGCAGGATTTATAACCACATTGCAACGTGGGGCGAATGGGCAGCTACAGGTGCTGTAACCCAAGAAATACCAGAGATTTTCCAAACTCCGATTAGTGTACTACAAAAGAGCGTTGGAATAAAATTAAGTGAAATTCTATTCTGATAAGCTGAACAATCCACTTTTTCTACGGGGTATCAATTAAGTAAAATTATTTTCATTTATTTTCTTCCTAAAAAGCTTGAAAGGAGTTTACTCCGCAATTGATGGATTCGTTGTTAATCCAAAATTTCGTAGGGTGTCCAGGCATTTGCCATATTTCCCATCAGTTTGAATAGAATAGCCTTTATTCGTTCTTGAAAGTTTTGTTAGAATCGGGTATTACTAATAATAGATTTTCACTAGGTCATTAAAATTTTCAGGTTTTTAAAACAATTTCCCTTCATTGTTAACTCCAATTGTTTGTGTAGTATTGATGGGGTAAAACCGTTTTCTTCATGGCATAGGAATCTTTTGCATGAAATGCATTTCAAAAAAATTCCAATGATGTTTGCTTCACCTGTATTTCCTCTTCAGTCTGAGCAAGCAACCAATTTCATTAATCCAAAATGAAAACAATGGTAGTTTCATGGTTAATAGTTTTTAAAACATACGTAATTTAATATAATATTGATCATAAACTTAGCTAAACCGTTATAGGTATTTCATCTATAATCTCATTAAAAACTCCTTACTTTTATGGCGCTTTAAACGAAAAAAACAATATGTCTACCAGCTAAAAAAAGAATATAAAAGAGTTACGGTAAAATCATTGGTTTAGATATGAAGAAGAACGGAGAAAAAAATATCTATTTGCTTACTTCATACGACTACTCTATGGCCAAAATTGTAGATTGCTGCTAAAGTAGATGTCATCTTAGTAGGTTGATTCTGCGAGTAATGTAATGGCAGGTCATGAAAACGACATTGCCAATCACTTTAGACCAAATGATATAACCATGCCTCTTTACTGTCATAAGGCGTTTAGAAACGTGCATTTGGTTGTGGTTGACTTACCTTTCGAAGTTACCAAAGTGAAACCCCCAAAGAAAGCTTGCGCTCTGCTATATTCGAATTATGAAGAAAGTTGTGTGCACATGCCAGTAAAGTTAGGAAGGTGCGTGCAGAAATAAAAGAATCGGTTTAAGAATTTTTTTTTAAAAAAGCTTTTTTTTGGGGGGGGGGGCCCAGGTATACCAGTGATGGGTCATTTAGTATTAAACACCACAGTCTATTATAAATTCGGAAACATTATACGGTTAGGGCGAAGAAGATTGAAAAGCTAAACAATTGATGGAAGATGCCCTATTACTTGAGAAAATTAGGCTGTTTTTGGTTTGGTATTAGAAAAAATTACTGCAGGAATTGACTAAAAAATGTTTCTGAAAGTCTACCACCAACAAATTGGTATTCCGGTGGGCGGAAAACATGCTTGATGGCCAAGTATTAAGTGGTTTCTGACCTTTTAGGATGACTCATGAATTGAACCCACGTTTTTTTACCGTAGGATACATGAACTTATATGAGGAATGTGGCGTGTAATATATGGTGTGCTATTTACAAAATTACGTAAGAGTGATGTAATAGAGTCAAGATTTTCCGTAATGATGGAAGAGGCTAGTACTAATCGACGTAAAAATCATGAAAGGCGACTTAAGAAACTTGTTCTAAATTTGGGATTTTAATAAGTTATGTTTACTACCGTAGGGTTGTGACCAAGTTCGAAAGAATTACCGAATTAAAGTTGAGCTTAGAGAATATATTTCTGTGTAATGGGGAAACATTTTATGTTATATCCAATGTATGAAATACGGCGCATGTTACTTGGCCAGGCAGCTTCCCGGCCATTGTAAAACGATTTATTTTTACGGATTACCATTCTAGTATTACTTTACTATTATAGATTTTAACAAAACGCCAATGAATCTACTATGGCTATAGGTCTTCGCATTTGAATATTGGTGGGTATAGGAACTGAATAGACCGTTTAAACATGGTTCTGTAACAGATTTCCAATATTAGATAGGTTTCTTTCGAACAGGAATTTTTTAATATGCTGATATAGCGGTAACAAATGGAGTTTTTTCTTTTACAAATAGGAAGATGAAAAAAAAGTAGCATCTAGAAATAGTTCGAATTATGTCAACAATCAAATAACGTAAATATATATTTGTCAAATAAAGAGCATTTCTTACAGTAGATTAAATTTACAGGTTACCTTTTGAGACAATCATTTTTGATGAGGCATCAATAAAGGCCGGGAGGATATGGTACAGGCGAACAAAACCGGGTGTATGAACCACTAGCGATACTGTTAAGTCTTATTTAAGAGAAATACAAACAAACCCAGCAATGTCTATTTAGGGTTGTAGCATCGTCATAGACGCGCCCTACGCTTGGTTATTTGTAGTATTGCAAAAGACCTCTAAAGCATTGCCTAGATTTAAATAAAATGTTTGCGAAAAAGATGGCTAAGAAAACGTACTGGGCCGTGTGTTAAAAAAATAGACCCAATGAGCCAGAGAAAAGACTTGTGTACATTGATGAAAGCGCGAATTACCAAACAAAATAAGTCTTACGCAAATATAAAGAAGTAAACGGAAAGTAAACAAGCTAAATCTTAAGCTTTACAAACTTAATTAAGAAAACTTGATAATTATCCTATTAGGAGATAGACCTATGAGAGAGACTGGTAGACATCTTATCAAATACCGCGTTCTCAATTAAACCGCAATAGGCTGCCATTAAGGGTGATTCTCAAATACGGATTTCAATTAGAAGGCAAACGAAAATGGAGTATTCATTTACATGCCCGTAAATTAAAATTGTGCACCCGTAAAAAAAGAATTGCTTGAGATTATTGCGTCCTACCAAATGGACCCGTATATGAACGCATGTCTTAATTTCTATTTAACACATAAAACAACTATGACCACTGATCCGTATATTATGCCTTATCCCTTTACTATAATTTAGCTCTTGTAGCAGTTACCAATTCTATCGATACATTTTATAATGCGCATAAAATGGACAATCAAGTACTTGCTGTAGGGTACCCCAATTTATGGCTTAAATATTGCATAAGTGAGAATCACCTGAGAATGCAGGCTTGGTTGGTACTACTAAAGATTTAATGATCATGCAGTTCCAAGTCTGCAGACTGTTAGTAGAAACTCAATTGAACAACAGATGAATGGATATAACGCGGAAATTCATTCATTGAAGTTTTTAGGAAAAAATGACGAATTAAAACGAAAGTGTTTCTGTCGCGAGGAAAAAGAATTTCCGTTAAGGAATATTTTGATTTACCAATAATGACAACCAAACAGGTATTTTATATTAATGGCGATTCGACCCTGTAAAGGTTCGTGAAATGGCCAAAAATGATCAATTCACGATAGTGGTAAGTAACATTATTTTCGCAATTTGGTTCAAGTACACAGTGTATAACTAAGATAATTTAGGCTGTTTTCGAGGCGAAACTGTTATAACTAACCGAACTTCAAAAATTGAGAATTCCTCCTAAAGTTGTCGTTCTTTTGGTATTCAGAAAGGAAATATTGTTCTATCAATAATACATAAGAACTGGCTGAACCTACTCAATATACTAACTGTAGAATAAAAAGTTAAATCATTAAAAATAGGTATGCCCAATAGCAGTAGTAACACTGCCAAAGGCCACCAATATGGCTTGCCATTTGACTTAATTGAACAGGTTCTATGGTAAATAAAATGGAAATAACATACGCCTACAATGGCTGTCTGATATTCATTTAGATAGACCCATTATACTTTCAACTTTTCGTTTTAAGAGAGGATTCCGTAACGCATAGGCAAGGCTCGAAAAAAGACTCCAAATCCTATTGCAATAGTATATTGAATTTTCCAAATCTAATGATCGGGCGTAAAATACTGATGCCCATGCAAGGTACTAAAAAGAAGGCAAGAAGTAAGATGAACATAGTTGAAACTTTAAGTCTTTTAAAGTATGTCTAGGAAGGCTGTAAACAGGATATGTAAACATGGATGAAACAGTTCCAAATAGCCACATTTGATAGTTTAAGGCTAGAAATAAGTAAGTTCCATGTTACCCTAATACACCGCGTAACTAAAATTGCCGGAACATCAGTTTTGTAAATTTTAAATGAAAAAAACCTTTCTCGATTACGAAGAATATAAACCCAAAACTATAAAGCTAGAAAGTAGCTCTTGTGCCTATGGTACCTTACAGGTAGCTGTACATATCTACAAGTGACTCCAGATGTGGCTATATAAAGCTATAGGCCAAATGATTTCTAATAAATGGTTGAAAATGATTGTTTTTCATTAAAGAGCTTTCTCTAACGTGTTTTTGCTAAAGCCTTTTTCCCTTCTAATCTGAGATACTGGTTTTTGTTTTGGAAATTGACTCTGCTACAAGGAAATTAATATCTAGACTTACAAAAATGCTCTTTCGCATAAGGATATCTTTCATATTTTCTTCAATTCGAGTATTACAACTTGAAACTCCGCCTTTAATTGATTGGATAAATTCTCAAGACTTCTTAATAAACTTTAATCATTGGTCTTTTTGCACAGGCATGCATATCGGTTCATTTCAAAAGAAACTTATAGGTGCTTTTTCAATGAACTTCTAAGTGATAGTCCCATACCTGTCCTTCATGAAGGGCTACAAGACTTAAAAGCGGCGCAAAAAGCACATGCAAGTCTGTTCGCTGCATTTCAAAATTCTTATTCTTCTATAATTTCTTGTAGGATATTGAAACATGTTTTATTACGCCTTAATGCCAAACATAAACATGCTATCTTATAGTATAGCACCATAACGTGGGGTATATCATTTCTAATCGCGATGTTATTTATACCGTATCGATATTCACGCAAATACAATCCCTTCAAAAAGTTCCTTCTAGAAAAATGCAAATTCAGTTTATTTTGCATTGATTAACATAGAAGACCGAAAGAATTGATATGTCGGTTACTAGGAAACTCTTCTCCTTAATAGTATTTCTAATCGCTCTAATACTTCCTTAAATTGAGAACTATATTGCACATGAGAATAAAGATTCCAATAGTAATGATTCCTGTTAAAAAGACACAGGATTAAGGTATATCATATGCCTTATGTTCATAAAAGAAAAGGTCTACCCATTTACTGGCATATTTTATAACAAGCAGAAAGTCTGGGTTTAGAAAAAACATGTTACCACAAATGCTTTATATAACCATTAGTTTTTTCCACGAAAGCCTAATCTTCAATGTGATAAGAGTGGCAAGTATGGTCATTGAGAGTTTTTAACTTTGAATAAACTTCATCGTCTAGAACGCTAAACCTTACTTTAAAGCATCATTCCATAGAGTTGCAAAGATAGATAGATAGCTCTCGGTCATTCATTATGGCCTGAAAAGCTCTTTTGCCTGCGAATGCAAGTTTCATTTGCGGCGTCGGGTATGACTACGTGTAAAATTTGTTGTTCAATTATCACTCCTAGCTCAACTTCAAGGCTATATTCTTCTCGTGTCATTTCTCGAATTGGCGGTAGCTTTTTAACCTTATCAAGAATTTTTTTCAAACTGTTGCTTATGTACTAAACCTTCTGGATACAAGTAATTGTTTGCAAAATGTAATTTGTTCCTCCTATGTTTGAACACGAATATTTTTTGGTTTACCGTGGGTAAGACGTATAAACTCACTAAAAATCTTGTTTTAAAGGTGTGCTTTATAGATTAGTGAAAAGTTTGAGCTTTTCTTAAACGTACCCACTTTTCTAGGTATTATTTTTTCATTCATAATGCTTAATTTTTATCCAATAAATGGAAAAAGGCTAAAATTTAAGCAATCGTATTCACCCCTATCTGCCCACATGAAGCTTAAATGTGCCGTTCTCAGATTTCGAAGTGATTTAAACCAAAACGAATAAAGCATCGTATGCGTATTTGTCGTGCATCGTTAAAAAAAAGAGTTTAAATAGATTGTAAAATCCAGAAGTTATATATACCTAAAAAAAAGTGTCTTAACGTTGTAAAGACATAACGAAAATTTATGAGATTTGTTAATTAGGTAATATAATTAGTTGACGAGTTAAAACTACGTAAATATTGAATTGAGTGAGTATGAGTTGACAAATATTTGATACGACCTTAAGAGACCGGAGAGCAAATGTTTCCTGGCTGTAAAATTAACATGGAATCCAAAAATAGAATTGCTGAACGTTTCTAGATCTGGCTGGTTGTAAAAATAAATTCATTGAAAAGCGTTTCCCCTGTTCTTAGTTCCGGGTTGATTTTTTAAAAAATTCTGTTCGAAAGCCATTTTGCTAAAAAAAAACTGTAAAAAAATTCTTCCTTTGC
>Ga0163217_1111502_pt1 | contig 15971 bp, 21 predicted proteins | sample SynspAceP_FD_185933 | JGI IMG/M metagenome (GOLD analysis project Ga0163217, IMG submission 185933) | Saline lake microbial communities from Ace Lake in Antarctica - Synechococcus sp. Ace-P (PacBio error correction) | ecosystem: Environmental > Aquatic > Non-marine Saline and Alkaline > Saline ... | reverse complement strand
TACGTCTCAGCCGCGCCGAGCACTGCCGAGCCTGCTGGGCCGAAACGCCCGATTCCTGCGCACGCTGCTGCGCCAGATCCCAACAATTCCGGCGTCCTTGCGCCCTTACCAACGAGCAGTTGCGCCAGACCGCCTCGCCCGCGATGTGTCGATGTTCTACGTCATGGACCCCAGCGGTGTTAACCATCCGCGCGGCCAGTCCCTACCGCACCGACCGCAGCGTTCATCGGCGCGAAACTTCAACTTCCGCCCCATATTTACACCCAAGCGCTGGCAGGCGCACGGCCGCTTTACGCGCTCGGCACCACCTCAGGCGAGCGACGGCTTATTTCTTCGCGCCCGGTGATCGAGGACACCCAGATCATCGGCGTCTGTGGCCGTCAAGATCACCATGGACCAGTTCGAGGACACATGGCGCCGACGGCCGGCGCGGGACCCTTGATCGTGACCGGGAAGCTCCAACGTGGTGTTTATGTCCGCCGCCACGATTGGCTCTTTCGCACCCTTGGCCCGTGGTCAAGCGAGGCGATGCTTGACCGGATTGCGAAAACCCGGCAGTTCCCCCTTTGATCGCCTGACGCCGCTTGCCGCAACCAGCGCGCGTAAGTTAACGCCCGATCTTGATCTTATTACCCTTTGACATCTGTAGGTATACCAAGCGGAATACTATTACGGGTCTTCGGCTAATTGCCGCTGCCGGATGGCGCGTGTCCATTCTGGACCCCTACCGGCCCCGCGCTGCGCAGCCGCAGGTTGGCCTTGACCGTTGCCGTGCTTGCGATTCTGCTAACCGGGATGCTTCGGCGCGGTTGTCCTGCACGCCGCCACCGCCTTCTTGGAACGGACTGGAGGACCAAAAACGCGCCACCCAAAGCTGCTGGAGCGGCGCGTGGCCGAAACGCACCGGGCCGATCGTGAAAGCCGAAGTGCGAGCGCACCGCCACCGCCCCAACAAACTGCGCCGCACCAGGACCGAACTGTCCAAGCCGGCAAAAACTCGCAGCCCTCGGGCAAATGTCCGCCGCCTTTAGCACCGAATTCAAAACCAAGCCGCTTGGCCGCCGTTCAAAGGCCCTATGCGACAATGCCTGCCGACCTTCCGGACCGGGCCGCACAGGACGAGGCGCGCAAGAACGTCAGCCACATCTGGACATGCTGACCGCATGGCATCGATCTCAAAACACTGCTGCCGCATTTGCGCGCCGCCCCAAAGAAAAGATTCGGGCCGATCCCGTTGGTGCCCGTGATCGAGGACGCGGTCGCCCTTATGGCCCCACGCCTCAGCGCGGCCAAAATCACCCTCGACTTTCACCCCACCCTAGAAGGGCGCGCCTTGGGCCATGGGCGGGCGCGTGCGCTATGCAACAGGTCATTTGTTGGAAACCTTACTTAGCAACGCGCTCGATTGCACTGGACGGAACGCACCACCAACGCCATCACCATACGACGACGCAGACCGACAACAGGCTGGCAGGATCGCTGTTGCGCGACCACGCCCACGGCTATCGCGAGACGCGTTGCCCTCAGGTGTTCGACCCTGTTCTTTACCACAAAGGAAACCCGGTCAAGCCTCGGGCCTCGGCCTGTCGATCAGCTTACAACATCATCAAGGATTCGGGGGGGGGGCACGCTGGCCGCAACGCACCCATCCGAGGGCGGGGGCGAGTTCACCATTCGACCTTCGTGACAGCCCCCGGCGCCGGAGACCGCAACGGCCATGACCGACGACACAGCAACCGAGCAACCGTTCTGTTTCGTGATGTAGCGAAAAGAACACCATGCGCGCAACGCCGCGCCCAATCGCTGATGCTGTGAGTGGGATGACATGGCAGGTCACAACCTTCGCCGATGCCGCCACTGCCTAATCGCTTATCGACCGCCACTTTCCCGGCTCCTTCGTCAGCGATATCCGTATGTCGCCGATGGCACGGGGCTGACCCTCATGCAGGCGCGCGCTTGAGATTGCATCCTGAGTTGCCCCATCATTCCTTGTGACCCGGGCACGGCGATTTGTGGAACTGGCCTCAGTGCGATGCGCGACGGGGCTTATGATTTTCTTTGGAAAAAGCCCTATGCGCCCTGCGCGCCTAGGTCACCTCCGCCGCGGCCGCGCGCTCGACAAGCGCCGCCTGACGCTGGGAGAACGCGCGTTGCGCCGCGAAAGTGGGCGGACGCGATGTCGTGATCCCGCCTGAACCGGCCGCAGTGACGCCATCGTTGCCCTGCGCCGCCAGTTGCCGCGCCGTGGCCCAGACCGACGCCGATGCGTTGATCTTACGGGGCCACGGGTCACAGCAAAGATTCGCCGCCCACGCGTTTGCACCGGGCCAGTGCGCGCGAAAAAGGCCCGTCGTGCATATCAACTGCGCTGCCCTGCCCCCGATTGCGCTATCGAGTCTGAGTTATTTGGCCACGAGGCAGGCGCCTATCCGGTGCGGACCGCTGGCGCGCTACGGCAAGTTGAGCACGGGCGGCGGCGGCACGAATATTTCTGGACGAGGATCGAACAGCCGCCCTGCCCTTTGCAAGCAAGTTGCTGGCACGCGGTCCAGAACCGCAACGATTCACGCGGCTGGGGTCCAACGATCCGAATTCCCGCTGGATGTGCGCTTCCATCGCTAGCCGTCCCAAAAACCGAGTGTCTTGAGGTCGAAGATGCCGAGGGGCGTTTTCGCAGCGATCTGCTCTACCGCTCTCAAACGTGTCAGCCTTGCGGCCTGCCCAGCCTGACGGAGCGCGCGACGATATTCGATGCTGTTGCGCAACTGGTCCAGGCAATGGGCCGCGCGCTCGGGCGCCAAGCCCCCGAGGATCCCCGGTGCGGTGCTCCTTGGTTTCTCGCCGCGCGGCGTTGGCGGCAATGTGCCGCGAAATTGCGCAAACGCCGCGACCGGTTTGTGCTGGGCCTCGACCTCAGCCCGGCGGCACCTGCCCCCAGCCCCGACGCCCCCTTGGCCCAACAAATTGCCGACACGAGAAGGGGCGCGTGTCGCCGCCAGTCTCGCCAGCCATTCAGGCAAGCCGAAAGACACCTACGAAGGCGCTGGGGCTGTCGCGCAAAGCGCTGTATGAGAAGATGCAGAATTACGGGCTAAGCCGCGATGATTCGCCGACGGGGGATTGAGAGGGGCGTTATCCCAGCGAATTGCTTTGCTGAACGGATAGTCGTCAACCGCTCTGGCCCCGGTTTCGGTGGATCAGGAACTGGTCTTCCAGCTTGACCCCGGCGGCGTCCTGCTCTGCCCACTATAGCTCTCGATAACAGATTCACCATTGGCCCGGCTCGAACCGCCGTCAAAAGCTGTAATCCACCCCGTACGAAAGCATGGGGATATAGGGAAAACTCGCCGCCACAGCCCCAGCCACGTGGCCCAAGCAGTAATACCCGGGCCCCGGTTGCTGGGCGGATCGGACCAAGCGGCACGCGCGAAATCCTTCAAAACGACACGGCCCAGGGTTCCAGCAAGTGCCGCGTTATGGTGCAACTGGTTCATAGGGCAAGCGGGATAGAGCGCCATTTGCGCAGGCGTTGCGGGCACCCCGCGTCGCACAGAAAACGTCCGCGAGAAATCGACCGCGTAATGCATATAGCCAGCCCGTCGGTGTCCAAAGCACACCAGAAATCGGCCGCCGCATTCCGGCCGGGTCCCGCCTCCTGAAAATACGGAAAAGGTGCGCGGCCCGGACTGGAACCAACCGGGTCGTAGTATATTCTGCCTTTCCGTCGCAATCAGGTGGTGGTGAAACTCAGACCAGACCTCCACCTCGCTGGCCCCCGGCGCAATCGCGGACGAGGCCAGCAGCCCAGTTCCAACCCAAAACCAGCGCACAGCCCTCGCGCATCACCGGCGATCTTCCAGGCGTTGCTTGATCAGACGCGCGCGCGGAACACATCTGTGCGTCACCCCCACTTGCACGCCCGCACCCCGAAGACGCGTCGATGAACAGGCACGTCGAACCTCAAGGCGCCAGCCGCATGTCACTTGCCCAGAAGCGTCGTGATCTGATCACGACTCCGCAAATCTCGGCGGGGCGCCAGCCCCGTTTAAATCGCGACAGCCCCGGGCGGCCCGCACATCCGTGACCACCGGGTTGCCGGCAACCAGGATGCTCGGCCCAACCTGCAACTCCCACAACCACTCTCGCCCCATCGTGGCGCGCACCCAGCGTGAACGAAACGCCCCTGAGGCTGAAACCACGGTTCATATTCGCGCCGCCTGTGGCATAAAGAATTGTGATCGGAGTTGAGCGGTCAAAACCGCCGGGATGTCGCGCCGCCCATCACCGCAAGGCAGGCGCGCGTGGCGTTGCTGTATCAGGGGGCGGCGTCAAACTCCACGCTCTTATGTCTCCGCCGCCTCCAATCGGCGTGCTGAGACATCACGTATGATCCCGGCGGCCACCTCCATCAAACCAGCGCCGGATCTCGCTTTCAACAGCGTTGGCCATCCGCGTCAAAGTTGGCGCGTCATGTCCCCAAAACGCCTGACGGATTTGCGCGCGCAAATCCTGCACCCCGCCAGCGCACCACTTCCAACCGCCGCGCGCGAAACGCATGCCGCACTATCTTGGTTGGTTACACATCCGCCAGCGCATGGCCGAGCGCACACACGTTGATAAAGAAGTCCATCGTCGCGACGTGGTTCTGCGTGCGTGCCAATTGCGCCACACCCGCCAGGCTCATCTTCGTTGTCGGCGTAATCCACGTTGGACTTCATTCCGCGCCGCCGCCAGCGTCACTTGCGCATAGGCTCAAAATCATCGCGACGCGTGGCAGGATCGAGGGGGGCGCAAACGCTGCCCACACCCATGCGGCGTCTTCAAAAACCAAATGCTCATAGGCGAGGAGTTTGCACACCTGCGGATTAGGCGTGCGCGGAAACAGGCCAAATTCCTTTTGCGATTTCAGTTCTCTCGCAGAAGGCGGCCACACCCGCAGGGGCACGGAAATATACGACGCGCGCAGGGTGTCTTAGAATTGACAAAGTGGTGCAGGAGCAAGAATGGGCATGGAAGTCCTTAGAACTATTGGGACGGCACTCGACCATATCGCCGGTCGGCGCGCCTTATGGCACAGTATACAGCCGCCCGCAAACGCTCTCAAGCCGCATTGCATATTAACGCCGCCCCGTTCAGCAAAAAACGGCAAGAAAAACATGCGGCGCACATACATATTCCACATTCTTGGCACTTTTACGCGCGGACAAGCTCCCATCGAAGCTGTATACAGGTATTCAAGAAATCAGCGAATGCAAGTTGCGAAACCCCAGTTCGCCCTCACCGCATTAGCTGTTCCATCCCGGACGATCACATTGACCCTCGCGATTTGCAATTTTTCATGGGCAAGATCGGTTCTGAGGGACATTCAGAACGGGGTGCTGCATCTGATTTCATCTTCACAAGCAAAGCGACGACCACACCGAAGGTAAGGGCTGCAATTTCAGGCGAGTGACGAAGCCTATGCGCGTCAGTTCTGGCGGAAACGGTTCGGCACTACGGAGCAAACAATTCGATAAGTGGCGTCACCCGATAGCGTTACTCGACGCAGCCACACAGCGCACTCGGTTGCAAACGACCACTGACTCCGGCACAAGAGGGGCTGTTTGCGGTTTGCGTCTGCGCAAGAATCATTGGCTCGTGGTCGCTCGATGATCTACTGGCCGTGGTCGGGAGCAGTTTCTGAATCCGAATGCCTCACGCTCAGGGGCTGGATCGCTGTTGCGTCGGCATGGTGTGGGCAACCTGCGCATCTCAAGAGAAAGGAGGGCTCCTCAAAGCACAGCGGTTTCAAGGTTTATGAGCCGGGATACATTCACATTGATGTGAAATACCGTGCCTCAAATGGCAGACAAACTCTCGCCGGTATCTGTTTGTCGCGATTGATAGGGGCCAACTCGCTGGGTCTTTGTCCGCGTCTATAAACAACAAGACAGCGGCCGATGCGCGTCGCTTTCTTGCGGGACTTTGGAAGCGCACCTGCCCAATTTCGCATCCGCCACCATTCTTACCGACAAACGAAAGGAGTTCACCGACCGGCTCTTTGGTCTGCGCAAAACGGCACAAAGCGGGCAGCATGACTTCGACCAGCTTTGCCACCCATCTGGGACATCGAGCACCGGCCTAACACCGCCCAGATCGCCACAAAAACCAACGGTATGGTGGACGGTTAACGTCGCATCGAGGACGTTTTACGAAGCATCACTTCGATCCGGTGAAGAAGCTGGAGCCACGCTTGCCACCGCTATGTTCTGGCTCTACAAACCAGCAAGGCGCGCAGTCGCGCCTTGGCAGCAAGCCCCTTGCAGGCGATGAAAGACTGCGCACAAAACTTCAGGCGAGCTGTTCAAGAAGCAGCCATACTACCGTCCGATGTGGACAAACATAGCATAAGGAACAGCACTCTCCAGCATTCGTGGCGCATCCCTTGGATACGCTCTCGTCCCGTTAGGGACCCGCAAGCGCATTCGTTGTTTAAACAGGGGTGCCGCCACTATCGGACGCTGGGCCCCAGCTTATCGCCTTTATGTAAAAGGAGTATCGCTTTCTTCGATTGCCTGTGACCTTTACAGTCGCCGCCACGGACGAGGAGTTACAGCGTATAGATAGTAGCGAAAGGTACCTGACCTTGGGTTCCCATAAACCCGTAGGGCCACCTGCGCATACCGAATGGATTGCACTTAGCCCTGCATCCGTTCTGCCGTTGACCATCAGCTAAAGGAGCGCCCCCTCATCTGGGCGCTCCTTTTCTCGTTTGAGCGCGCCTTGAAAACACCCAAAATGCTTCCCCCACCCGACCCTTCGCAGTTTGCAGCAATGTTCCCCGCGCCACCCATTGCCCAGCAACCTGTTAGCGATTAACGCTCAAATTTGCGCAGATCGCACTTGTGACAGCACGCCCCTGACCGCTTTATCCCGCCATGCCCCGGCAATGGGGTTCCTCGTGGTGGGAGAGGGAGCTTTCCCCGCGCACCAAGTCATTACTTGCGAAACCCGGCACGCCTTTGATGCAGGCGGCGCATGACAAAAAAACTGGAGGAATACACTTTGAAAATCACAACACTTCTAGCCGCATCGACGCACTGGGCCGTGTCCGCAAGCGTGACCGTTTTCGCTGACGGCCCATCAGGACCGCGAAGGCTGGCTGAAAAGCTTACCGTGGCACGCGTTCAAGGCGGGCACCTACTTCCGCATTACTGGTCGGCTGGGCGAACTTGGTGCTGACGAGCTGGCATGTCGGCGGCGGCGAAGTCACTGGGCGGACCAAATTGCAGAAACATGGGCGCTTGTGGCATACAGGCGAAGGCCCGCGTTCGGCATGACCACCATGGGCCAGGCAGGGAATCGCTCGGCGGCACCAAACCCATCGCACCGGGTCATCATGATGGAAACGCCCTGCGCGATGTTCCCAATGTATCAGACCACCGTTCTCGGCACGACCTGTCCTCCTCGGGCATTCCAACCTCGAGTTGCCGATATTCCAGGCAGGCGCGAAAATCGGTTCGGCCAGCCGGATTCGACCTTCCCGACACCTACTTCCCAACGCAGTGATGGAAACGCTTGGCGTCGACTTTGAGCGCCGCAATGGCGGTTGACCGGACCTTGGCGGGGCCAACTCAGGACGGTCTTCTGGACGTGATCGGCGTTTGCCGCTGGCTTGTCCAGTTTCCAGCCGTATCCCAGTTGAAGTTCAGACAGACGTTGACATCATCGAGTTCACCGAAGTCCGAGCCAAGCCACAATCATGGAAAGGCCTTCCCGGTTTCTGAGTTCAAACATTGCGGGCTGACACCTTACACCACGCTGGAAAAGCGCCAGCGCGTTCGGTTCTCATGTGGGAACTTTGCGATTGCAAAAACTGCGATCTGCCCAGCCTCCTTCGTGGAAGCCGTGGTTGACGTGTCATGAGCGACAACGAGCGGATTGATTGAACATTCACGCGCCGCGCGCTCTTACGGTTCCTTTCGAACATACGACAAGAAACAAAGTTCTGATAGTGCCACCCCGGTGGCGGCCAAGTGGTTCATGGAAAATGCAGGCGCGATGATCCCTGCCGAGATGATCCACAACGACATGTAATCTAGATTGCGGGCGAGGCTGGGAACGGCCTCGCCCCTTCTCGGTCCGACCCGTCTTGTTCCGCATCTAATCAACCGAAACGCCCCCACATGTTTTTCCCGCTCCACACCCCTCGCTTTGAGACTCGCATCTGCTACACTGCCCCCACGGGCGGAGACGATGCTTCAAGCCTGGAGCTGCGCCGAGGGCCGGCTATGCGATTCTTCAAAACGCCCACACCCGTTGGCGGACTTACCGGGGGGGGGGGGGGGGGGGGGGGGGGGGGAGGGGGGGGACCCCCAAAAAAAAAAAAAACCCCCCCCCCCCCGTTTTTTGGCCCCCGCCCGCCCGAGGTTTAATCGAGGCCTGCATCCATGCGTCGGAACGGCCCCTTCGCGCGCGAACCACCAGCCTTTGGCATTTTGTTCAACCTTCTTAACCCCCGCGCCTCAAACACCAAATCGGCCGAGGGCTGAGCGGCAAGACGCAAGTTCTACGAAGGGGTGCCGGCGACGAATGGATCAAAGCGCTAGAAGCCGATCGGGACCCAACGCCGACAAACCCCATCTGGGACATCGCGCCATGGTGATCGTGATCTTCGCCCAGCGCTACGGCGCGTTTTGATGACGGGCACGCGCTTACAAGAATTACTACGTGCCCGAAGCGTACGCATCGCCACCGGCTTTCTTGATCTGGGCGCTGCACCGCGCGGGCCTTTCGGTACTCGACGCCCATACGCCCCAAATCCTCGGACTGTATTCGCCTTCCCTGAACGCCGCTTTTGGACCGTCCGGCCTCCGCGAGAAGCCGGGGACGTATGGATCCTTCGAGTGGCGTCATTTCCTGCGCAGGACGCAAACGCGTGTGCCGCGGGTGCTCTGGCGAACACATCAAAGCGCATTAACTCTGGTGGTGAGGGCGCTGACAGGGCACCAAACCCGTCGCTAAACGCCATCAAGAGCGGACGCAGACAAAAATACCGACGTTCAATCCGACCACGATACCGACGTTATACCGAGCCCGGGAATTCGGGTCTCCGGAACCCAAGGGGAAGAACGACATATACAGAATCTAACAGCCGGCGTCAAGCAAGACGAGGATATATCCTTGCCGAAGGCAGTAGGATACCTGACGGCCTTCGTAGAGGTTAATCGCAGAATTATGAAGGGCGCGGATTACATCTTTCACTTCGCTTGCGACGATCTAGCCGATGTTCCACATGGCGCCCTGAACGGTGTTTCCTCAAGGAATACACAGCTTGACATTCCCCTTCCTGCCCCGTTTTCCCGCTTGGAGACTTGGAATTTCTGCATTCGTCCACGTCGCAGGCGCGGCTCGCGCTCGGAAACTTCATGGATATATATACACACGGCTGGGCACTGATCTCAATGACCGTGCAAGCGCGAGACCACTCTCAACATTGCTATCTCAAACGGAACACGACTTTTATTTCCAGACGTTTCCTCGAAATAACTCACATGACGCTTCAGCTTCGCGGTCGAATCCAGGAACGGCTCCATGTGGAACGGCATCGACGAACAGGGCGCCACTCACTATCCGCGTACAACGATGGTCGTATTGCGCTCGCTCCACCACTTCGTAGATATAATATATACGGCGCTATGCGTGTTGAGTTGGTTCCATAAGACGCGAACAGCGCGCTCGCAGGCCTTCTCGTCACTTGATGTGGTCCTCGCTATCGCGGCATCACAGGCAGCCTACCTGATACGATTACGGCACGGCTGATGCGGCAACTCGACAGGCACACCCTTTGCGCCCTCGGCTAGGTCTATGCTCCACTCGCCGCCAGGCTTACACTGCCTCAGGTCGGGTGCGTCTAATAATTACCCTCGTGAGCATCGACCGTCGCGTCGCAGGCCTTGCCTTTGTATATGCCGTAATCTTTCTGATTCTATGTCTTCGGCAGGCCGAGTTTTTGCCTTACACATACGCTCCTGAATCTCTCCATCACTGCGTGCGCGTCGTGTGCGAGCGCGAAGTCTACACCGATGCAGGTATTCCTCGGCCCAACCACGGCTGTGTCGTTCCACCTACATCATCCTGTTATTCATCATCTTCGCGGCCTTCCTGCAGGCTCGAAGTGTCCGGCGATTACCTTCGTCAACTTCGCCTTCGGCCGCCGCAGGTCGTTCGCGCGGTGGTCCGGCGAAAAGTGGCGATACCTTCGCGTCCGGCCATTCCTGTAAATGGCATGTCAACGGCACCAGTGCAGGCAACGTGGTGGCCACAGCTCGCGCTGACGATTCCCGCTGATGAAGAAGTCGGCTAGCGAGAAAAAGACCGCAAGGTGCCATCGAGCCGCAGCCTCACGGGCGACAAAATCATGCCACCGGATCATGGGCGCAGGCGCGTTCATCATGCCGAGATTTACGGGGATTCCATACCCAAGGAATTGCAATTGCTGCGATTTATCCCAGCGGTCCTTATTTCGTATCGATCATACTTCCGATGAGTCGACTTCGAGCCGCAAAACTGGGCATGCCGCGGTATGCGCGATGACGAGTGTGCAAGTTTCAAGGACATTGGATCTGGCGCAGTTCTATCTGTTCCTGCCGATTCAATCATCCTGATCGTCGCCTTGCATTCATGGGGTATTCCGTGATCCGGGCAGGCACCGCTTCGGCGACTATTTCGGCTGCTGTCGTGCGTGGTCAACGCCATACCGCATGGGTATTACGCTCGACGTCAAGGCGTCGAGAGCAGGCACCATGTCGGATCCAGATTTCATCGCTGTCTGTGCTTGCGCGGGTTATCATCGTTGTGTGATCTCCCTTCACAGCGTCGGCGCACGGTTCTCGAACCTAACTTCTGTGGCCTGCGCGGGGTCAAGCCAGTTTGCTCTCGCGCTGTTCTTCGCAATGCTGGCATCAGCGATCTGCTCCGGGATGATGGTCATGCCCAACCACGTGGCGCCTATGCAGTTGCCGGCCTCGGTCGTGGCACCGGGCTTGGTCGAGCTCGGCATCCAACCGCTGAACGGCCCACTTCTTCGTCTATGCTACTTCGCGGTGGGTCTCGGCGATAACGCCGCCCGTGGCGCTCGCCAGTTATCGCGGCGGCGGGCATATCCGGGGCCAAATACCAACTGGAGGACGACGTTTGCCTCGGTTCAAGATTCGGCATTCGGCCATTCAATCGTGCCGTTGTATGTTCTTCTATAACTCGGCGATTCTTGATGTTACGGACATGGCCAGAAATCATTTCCGCGCCGCCGTCACCGCGATTTCGGGTGTGGTTGCTTGAAGCCGGGCGTTCAAGGGTTGGTTCATGAACGCACGGTAGCTTGGTTATACGGGTCGGCCTGATTCATCAACCGCGTTATTGATTTGATCTCAGGCGGGATCTGACCGACATTCATAGGATTGCCAGCCTTCGCAGCGCGTTTGCGGTGCAGAAGTTCATCGCGCCACCTGCGGTCATGCCCGCAGCATTCGGTCAAAAGGGCGATTTTGACCCTTAGGCTGTATTACGAAACCAAGCGCGGAGGTTCACGGCCTCCCTTTTTCTTGTCGAAAAATACTCAAAATTGGGCAACGCTCACCCAATCGGCCCACCCGATCCGGCTTTCGTCCAAAACCCCTACCCGTTTACGCCGGGCACGGGCTCGGGCGATCTGTTCCATTGGATGATACGCCATGCCAATTGGCCTTGCTCGGCAGCCCAGCGTGACGCAATCCTTTACGCGACGCCGCTTTGGGGCGCCGAGCGGTGGAACCGTGGTGATCCCCGACCACCTAACCGACTTCTTACCGGGTCGAAGAAACACTCGATGCTGGAGCTGGAACCCACCCCGCCACACGCGCCTGCCGCGTTTGGTGTTGCGCGCTTTCACTTCGCGCAAGAATCAAGGAGCTCGCCCCTGACATTGACGCACTCTCGCACAGTGATCGACGCTATCCCGAGGGCGAGTTTGACACTGCTGCCCGGTTCGCCCAACACTTGCCGTCATTCATCATCGCGCGGCCTGCTCGGGGTGGCCTGAGGAGATTGTCGGACCAAGTTGCTGTCGTGCGTCCAACGCCCATGGTCCGCATGTAGATTTCCGGGTCGGTCGCGCGCCGACGAGGACCGCCGCCAATGGCGGCTGCGCGCGACCACGACCTTTCCTGACGCGGCATATCGAGGCCCGCAGAATGCATCCGCGCGACGACCTGATCACCAGCTTGATCGCCCGCTGAAGAAAGACGGACGAGCGCCTGAGCACAGACGAGTTCATTCCACCACCTGCTCCTGACCCTGAACGCTGGACACGAGGCGACGACGGTTTCACACCATTGGTAACGGATCAAAGCGCTGTAGAGGCCGGGCTCGGCTGGCTGCGGACCACGATGCCAGCGGGTCGAGGAGGATCATTGCGCTATGACCCGCCCCTGCATATGTTCACCGCGCTATGTGTATCACGAAGTTGAGCGGTTTTCGGCCACACCTTCCAGCGCCGGGCGACCGAGTCGGTGTGCTGCTAGCGCCGCCAATCACGACGCAGCCTCTGGACGGCGGAGGTGTTTGACCCGACCCGCGCAGCAAAGCCCCATGCGGCTGTCGGGGGCGGGCTGCATTTTTGTGTGGTGTGCGCCGCTCGCACGTCTGGAGCTACAAACGCGGCGCTTGCTGCCGGTCTGTGTTCGCGAGATGTCCGGGCCTAGCTTTGGTCGGCACGCCTGGATATGCAGACAGCTACCTTGTCATGGTCATATCACGGCTGATGGGTTCGGGCGGCGTGCATTAAGTGTTAACGGTTTTTGCGGTCCATAAACATTGTTAGAGGCTTGCCGAAGGCGCGTTAGAACGGCCCAATTTGCCATAAATCAGCCTCAAAACCCGCAGACTGCTGCGTTTATCAACAAGACCTTAACGCGCCTAATATTGTAGCCACGTTAAGGGTCTCGGTAACCATTCCAAACATCCGCCTCCTTAAAAGCGGCAATGCCTGCTGCTCTGATCTCTTCCAGCTCAGCAAAGCCGTCACGTTGTAGATCCGGCACATTCCGAGATAAGCGCCTGATAAAAACGGCATTCATATGCGCGCGGCGTTCTCGACCTGCACCTTCCAGGATGTAGTCGATCTCGCCCGCAAGCGGTTGCGCTTCCAACACCTCCCGCGCCCATCAAGGCCGACAAGAAACCGCTCTTGCCAGTCCTTTCTCATGCTCGGACGTGCGGATCAGCACGAAAAAAAAACCCCCCCAAAACCCCCGGGGCCCCTTTTTTCAAAAAAAAAAACCCCCCCAAGGCCCAAAAACCGGGATCAAGCACGCCACCTCGCGCCGGATCACACCCGCCTCGCGCCAGTTTCTGATCCGCGACCACACCGGCGTCTTTGAGACCCACTTCTGGTGGCGATTTCATCCAAGATTGCGTGCATCGCGCTGAACTCCAAAGGATTTTTCCGGTCGTAGCGTCGATCCGGAAACAGACATCGCGTTTCTCTGGCTCTTGCGGAGACCATCGTCGGCGGTGTGCCCATACGGATAACGAACGATATTCCTATCTACTGCGGACACCTCGCCTGAGCCAGAACATTATCTATAATGGATGTCACAAAGCAGGACACGGGAGCGCGATGCCCATCAGACAGCTCCGAGCTCATCAACGTGCGGGCCGCGCCATTGTGCTGGCTGGCGGCGGGACTCGGCGTCTGGCCAATGCGCCGGCAATGAAGACCCGCGACTGCGCCTGACGGGTGTGATCGCACGAGGACGCCGCCTGAAAATCCACACCTCGCCGCACTTGGCAAACTCACGCCTTCGTGCCCCGCTGCATTTGCCCCGGCCGACGCCGCTCTGTGCCGCCCGCCTATGCCGCGACGAGAGACGTCGCAGAGGACGTGCGCATCTCACAGGCTCGGCCGCCGCCGGACGGAGCGCTCGCAACCTCGTCGAACAACCTCGCCCCAGCCCCAGTTCATCACCCCCCGCCATCGTTCGACCGCCCGATCCGTGACCGTCCCTCGCGGCATGCGCGAGCGCTGCCCCGGTGCTGGCCCGGCCGCGATCAAAACGCAGTCTGAAAAAGAACAGCTTAGCCCATCGTCGGCACCCTCGCGCGCATTCGGCAAGACGTTCGCAAGCGGTCGAGGCCCTTGCCCATGGGCCCGGCAAGCGGCCGCCGGCTTCTTGGGAATCGATTACTACTCTCGCCAACGGCCCGCAAGCCTTCGCCGAGGCGGGGGAAAAATGCGCGCACAAACGCTGCTTGAGGTGCTTCTGCATACTCACTTAGCGCGCTCGGACACGCAAAGAAGGCAGGCAGTCGCCCTCGTCGGCGCTGGGTCCGGTGACCCGGAGCTGTGGACGCTGAAGGCGCTCAAGCTGCTGCATTTGAGGCCGATGTTCTCATTCACGATACGTCGTCAGCGCTGAAATCCTCGAGCTGGCCCCGCGCGAGGGCCAAGATCATCCATGCGGGCAAGACGGGTTCGGCAACGCACCACGGCCCCAAGAAAGACATTCCAGCTGGATACGACACGCCCGCCAAGGGCGCGCAAATCGTGCGGTCTGAAGTCGGGCGATTGGGATTTATGGGCGCTTGGATGAGGAGCATCGAAGCGCTGGGGATGCGCGAAGTATTAGGATGGTCCATCGTGCCGGGCATCACGGCCGGCCTCCAGCGCGAGCCGGCCGCCATCGGCCAAAGGTCTTGACAAAAAGCGCGGCGCAACACTGATCTGCGCTTTTTCTGCCGGGCATGATTGTAGCGGGATTTGCCGACCAAACGCACTACCGGCCCCCCCACCGCCCGCGGCGATTCTACGGATGGCCAAAAAGGCCAGCCGCTATCTGGCAAGGTCGTTTGATTGATTGCATTGGTGCCATCCAGACCACCGCCCGTGACGACGGAATTGTCGAGAAATGTCAGCGCGCCCGGCCGATTCAAGCGCATCACGCGGACGACGCTAACGGCGAAATTTACCCCAAAACGGCGCGCGTCTTGCACGCCCGCCATTCCTGCCTTTATGGCCGGTCGCCGCGGCCGCGCGGAGGCCGGCCCTGCCCGCCCTTAAGGAGAATCGGCCCAATGAAGCCTCTCACCCCCAAAAGTCCTGACCGCCCAACGCACTTTCTGGGAAGGGCGACGTTGATCTATATGACTACCCACTGGGCGCCCAAGCTCGAGGAGGCCGCTTTCTGAGTTGGAGGATGAGGCCGACGCGCCAACTGCGCCTGATCGAGGGGCCGGAGCAGCAATCGGGATACGCTGGTAGGCGCTGACCTTGGTGGACGCAAAGCCGCGCCCAAACGGTCCCACCCCGGCACATTTCCGCGAAGACTTTCCCGCGCACGGGGCCGTTCCAACTACCGCCCATGGCAAAGCCAACGTCGATCTGAGCGTGAGGCGGCCGTGAGCAGATGTATCGATTTACAAGCAACTTCGACCGGTGATTTTCTCGCAGAGCCGTAACACACCCAGGTTTCCGCGCCGGCAGGTGGAAGCGCCGCATCGACGGCAGCTTGGGAACCGAAAGGACGGAGTTGCGCAAACCCAACGGTGCGGGCTTGATGGAAACCGGGTGTCTCTACCTTGCAACTGGCCGGAACGCCGTATATGCTGCCGCGTGGCGGATTTCCCTTTTTAGCGGGGCACCGTTGAACGCGGTGCACAGAAATGGCGCCAAAACTCGCGCTTGCTTTTTCCGGGGACAAAGAGTGGGGACAAGGGCTTGAAGCGGGCCACTTTTTTACCCCACCGCGGTGTTTCAGGGGAACATGCCGAAGTATTAGAAGAAAAAAGAGAGAGGAAAAGAGAAGAGCTGGGGGGCCCGGGGGAGACTGGGCGCCGGGGGCCGGATTTTTTTTTTTTTTTTTGTTTTGGTTTTGTTGGGCCGCCCCTGATTTTTGGTTATGGCTTTGACGCAATGGCCGAGGTGCGGGCTGCAGCGCGAATCCGTCTCGTCTTGT
>Ga0163217_1100330_pt1 | contig 15973 bp, 18 predicted proteins | sample SynspAceP_FD_185933 | JGI IMG/M metagenome (GOLD analysis project Ga0163217, IMG submission 185933) | Saline lake microbial communities from Ace Lake in Antarctica - Synechococcus sp. Ace-P (PacBio error correction) | ecosystem: Environmental > Aquatic > Non-marine Saline and Alkaline > Saline ... | reverse complement strand
TCTGGCCGTCTGTTTATCCAACTCGTTCAATCTGCGGTCGTAATTCAACGCGTTCCAACCCGTCCCGGAACGAACCTGGGGTCGAGGTATGGTTGATTAACCGCTTCAAAGAGAGAACCGCACGTTGCCCAAGTCTCACGCGGCCCCTCTGGACGACTGGCTGCCACGAACAATCGTCATGGACTCTCGCTATTACCTCTTCATGCTGCTAGGCCGTCTATTTGAACCTAACCGTGTTTCTGCTCCGCGAACCCGATTTCTTTGCCCGCCACCGATCAAAACCGGAGTCCGTTACTGACGACGGCAGACGGGCCGGAGGCCATATTTGGCCGCTGGACCATTAGATTCTGCGGCAGTTGACCGAGCGGCATTTGTTACGGGTTGGACTCAGGAGGCGTGGGGATGGTTCACCCCCGCCGCGTCCTCGGTGACCAGTACTTATACTGAGGCACCGCAGACGGCGATTCGCATCCCGACGGGACTCCCGCCGCACTCGATATCACACCGGCAAGGGAGATCGGCTTGGCTCGTTCCGCGCCGCCGCCAACAGGTCGGGGAACCCGGAGTCCCCCTTTGCGGCGTTGGCAGTGACCCGTGTGATGCCGAGACGCAGGCACCGCAGGATGTTCGATTCGTTTGCGTATCGGCAACGACGCGTGCAATCGTGATGCGTGACGCTTGATGCCGCTCGTCCACAGCGGAAAAGCTTGGATCGGGATCGCCCACGTGTACCAAAGCTTGCCCGCGATGATGATGCGACTGCGGGGACGCGGGCAAATTTGGCCAACGTGCTTCGTTCCTGGCGGGTGAACGTGCCGCCGGACCAGGCAGACGCGGGCCAAAGTTCAAAAACGATCGCGGCCCGTAACACCGCGCGGCGAAATGTCACTCGAAAAGAAGCCTCGCTTGGCCGGTTGTCTTCGCGAACGCGGCAGCGTGCGGGCCCCACCGCGTCGAGAGTCTATGTCAGGCCACACACAGGGACGCTACCAGGCGCGTGCGCCGAGAGAGAAGTCTCGCCGTGTGTTCACCGCGCCTACCAGCGTAGACTGTTCAAGCAAACCCAAGACGAACCGTCTGGGACGCATCACGCGCCGCTCAGAAGGGCACCAGCAAACGTCTCGCGAGCGCTTCGGATGGACGCGGTTCCCCCAACGCGCGCCTCGCTCCCGAGCGGCCAGCCATTTGGACGCGTTTTGGCTCGCGAATTTCCGCTCCCGCCGCCCGCCTCGCGAGCGATGACCGCATTAGCAGTTTAGTGTCCGATATGAACGAAGACCAAACTGACCGTCACAAGATCTGTTCGCTTCGACCGTATGAATCCCACACCGGTGGCGATCAACTGCGGCACAAATGACGAGCGCCGTAGACGAGATCGACCCTCGACCTCACCACTGGTCACACCGTCCCCTTACAGCGACCTTGCACAAGACTAAAGCGGGCCCGTACATCATAAAAGCTTTGGTGTATATCCGCACGACATGCAAACATTAGGAAGAGCCCCTGCAAGTGTGCGGGCCCGAGAGCTGCCTGACCGCCAACATGCTGGGCCGTCGACCCCTTGCCCGCCGCCCTCGCACACACCAGAGCCGGCACGCGCAGAGCACCCACGAGCTTAGCCGGACGCCCCTCGGACCCGATTCTGTATGACAAGAAAGCAAAATGTGCTCAATGGATTCAACTGACGCCTCAACTAGATCCTGCCCACACACCACGCAGCAAGCGGAAGCCCAGCACCAAATCGAAATTCTACAGTGCCAGACTAAAGGTACCCCGCCCCGTCCGCCACCAGCCGCCTGGTAAGCCCACCTAGTCAACGTAACCACCATGCCGAAAAAGCCCGAGTCGCGCGAAAAAGCGACGGCTACGGGCAATTTCGAACGGACCTTAAAATGTGGGGACTGGTCATCTGGTACCGCTTTACCCCATGCGGACCTAGAGCACCCTCTCCGTCCGTTCCCACCGAAATATCTCCTCGCCACGCAATCGGGTTACCCCACGGTGACCACCAATCCCACAGAGCACACCATACAGACTAGAATCTTTAGATCGGCGAGGAGGGCCGCTAGCGCAGCGTCCCCTTTTGATCTATCCCGGTGGACAAAGCATACCACGTGACCCCGCCGGCCATCCCAGGTCGAAACAACACCTGCGTACACCCGCTAAAGATATCAGGCAAAATTCGTGCTTATATCACGTTCGAGTGCGAGAACGCGTTTGAGCTTCCCAGCGAGGGGCCAACGTAGCTTGAATAACAGCGCTCTGATATCCATCCCTAAGAGAACCAGCCCAGCCTCCGAAGCCCATGAGCAGTCTAGTGAAACCAGAGGATTAACGCCAGTCATTGAGGCGACGTACTGTCAGAGGGAGACCCGACATAATCTGATCTCGAAGAAAACGATCATTGGATACGATCGTTCATCATCATCCGAGGCGGTGCTTGTCGCCGGGCAGGTTGCCGCACTCGACACTTGCCGCACCCGCCTGTTGCGCGAGAACGAGGCACACATCAGCGATGTCCTCCTATGGTTACCACCCCGCGACGAGAGACTTCCCACGGCTGAAACCCGGTGTGGCGGCGCACAGAAGCAGTCTCGCCGACGTATCACCGCAGCCTCTGGTGGACGGCTGACGTCAAAGTCTTCTCGCTGGGGATACTGGTGCCGCCACCTACAGCCCGCTGGGACGCGGCCCACCTCGACCCGGCACCGCACGAAATGAAGCCAGCGTTTGGTCCGCCTCCATTTACTGCAACACAAATCCCCTGCGCTGTCTTCTCTTAGCCGTGCGGGCCCCGTACGCATGACCAACGCCAGAGCTGACAGCCTGAGATGCGCTCATACGGGCCGATGGCATCGATCCAGATCGTGGACACGAAGGTATCTGGACGAATCTTCCATAATCCATCGCGCCGTGCAGGCTTCTGTCCCCGCACATCCGGTACGCAAACCGCCGGCGCCTCCGCGCGTGACGAAGATCCAAAAAAGTCCGAACTTGATGATTCATAAGCGGCGATAATACCGGCACACCCAGGCCTTGGTGCGATCCCGCGCGTATGGGAAAGACGGTTGTTGCATCTGCGTCTTCACCAACATGCGCCGCGGGCCAATCCCCTCAGGCGCATCAAAATCGGGCACCCTGATGCGAGCTGATATTCGTTGGCCCCTACAGACGATCGGGCCACCCTTCGGCCTCCTATCAGGTGCCAAGAACTAACTACATGCCGTCCTTCGTTGGAATCCGGACACTCGCGAGCCCCGTAACTGCCGTTGTCGACAAATTATATAAGTCAGAAACTGACACGAATAACCTCGCAGGCCATCCACCTCCGTCCGACGTCAAGCCAGGTCCCGATAAAACTACCGGTCCGCTGCAGATCCTTACTCACAACGATCCACGCGCGTGTGTGAAACCCACTTTAGTGAAGAGCACGGATACCCGAACCGGCCGTGTCATTGTCCCGCAACTTCCCAGACGATATCAGGAAAGCCGGTGCCAAGCGTCGTAGAAGTGCTGAGGAAAACTGCGCAGCAGCACGACCGTTGGTCAGAAAAAACCGCCGAGAGCCCTTGCGAAGCGGTGAACCTTGTCCGCACAGGACAGAGAAGATCGACAGTCTCCCTACATTTCACGCGGCCCCCGTCAAGCTTACCTGAAATACTAAGAGAACCGAAAGATCCTTGGACAAGAGGTGAAAAGCGCCGACTACCACACCGGCCTTGCCGTTGCTGTGGGGTAGGGTTTAGCCCGATCAGCGTTGGGCACCATGTCCACGAATCTGGGAACCCACAAGATCGAGCCAATCTCCACAACACGCGAACGAATATGGCAGAATGCCTTGTAGATCTCCCGCAACTTGGCCTGAGGCAGGTCCGCCCGTGCGACCCGCGCGAGGTAAAAGAAAGCAGCAAGCCAAGACGGGATCAGAACGAAGTTTGCAGGCCTTAACACGCCGCCAAGCCACGCCCACCCAGATAACAAGGACACGGTTCCTTAGCCACCGCAAGTAGACCCCGGCGGAACGGATCACATAAAGATGATCTCGAACCGTGAGAAACGAGAGGACATTGATACAGCATAAACAACCCATCATCAGCCAGTGCGTGCCGACCGGCAGATTCCGAGACTCCAGTCAGCCAGATTGTCCCACCCATCATGCGAAACACGACAGAGAAAAACCGACCCGCCCCGCAGAGCTAGCGGATCGACGAAACACCCATCTTGATCGTTTGCCTCGCGACCATTGGTGCCGGTGAGCACGAACCCAAAGTAGACATACCGGCCAACGCAAAGAGCGTCCCGAGCCGCAGCGACCCACCAAGCCCCGTATCCGAAACAATAGCCCTTCTGTCGTTTCCGGTGGCGGGGATGAAGCGCGAGAAATAGAGCCTAATACGGCGGAGAGTATTTCCATGCCAAAGTTTGTGTACCAGCCGACAAAGCATTCCTCGCGCCGCAGCCCACAGCTGAATTCATCTGCCGGACCCCCGAACTTTTCGGTGTGTCAGCCCGACTCTGGATCGGTGTGGCTTTGAACACAAAAACGTATCCAAGTACAACGATACGAGCAGCAACCGGGCAGCAAAGAGCGCCGGCAAAGAGATCGCCGACGGACAACGGCGTCGGGCATTAGTTGCCCTTTGCCATTCTTGCACCTGCCCAGATTAATGCCCGACAGCAAATACCACACCATGAAAAATGAGGAGCCCGGCTAGAGGGCCGGGATGATCTGGTCTAAGCAAACCTCTGACGATGACGCCGTGGAAGCCAGTTTGCGTGTCATATCCTTCCCGCGCGCGAGGCACCCGCCCGGCACAGATCAGCCCCAAAATGGTCACCGACCTCGCCCCCACAAACCCCGGTAGTCCGGCCCAGAGCCCCGGGCCCCGACCAGCACGACAGAATACCAAGCCACCGCGCATATTGCCGAAACCACCCGTTAAAGCCCATCCCGTGCGCGAGCATGACTAGCTGTCCGCCCGGAATGGATCTGGACTCACTTCAAGCATCAACCACAGATTAAAGAGAGCGGCACGCGACGTAGGATACTTCCGTCGATAAAGCCGAATCAATATTAAGGCCGTTCGCAACGACCCTTAAATTCGACGGGTTTCGACACACCCGCCTATTATAGCCATGCCTACACCGCAGAATAGTAAACGAATATGCCGGCGCAAACCGATGGTGAAGCAACCGGAAAGCCAGAAGCAAAAATCCGACGACGCCACCAAAAACATCTAGCGTCTGGGGCGCAGGCGACCCACATCACACCATCGGGTCCCGAATCCCAGGCGCTTCCCTTAGTGGTGGCGGTTTGATGTCATTCGGCTTGTTCACTCCCCACGCTGCGGACCGAACCAGATGACCCGGTGCCCCGCCAGCACCAGACAGAGACCGCCATCGCGCAGTCTCAATACCTCGCGCCCGGATCGACCGCCAAAGACGATCTAAAGGTTTTGCAAGCCATCATAGCCCCGGCATGCACCCACTCTGGAGCGTTGGCGGAACCTTCGTGTCGATCTCCCACCGGCAGCGTCTGCACGACCGCGGTCACCTCCAGATGTAAACGATCCAGGTTAAAGCGCACGCAAGACCACCCCGATCAGATCTGTAGATCCACAGTGATAACCGGTGCCGTCTATTTTTGCCGGGTGGGCGCCAGGAAAATATCCACCGCATCGTAATCGTCGCGCCAATCAGCGCAAACAGGCAACGCAAAAGGTAAAACAATTGCGCCGTCTAAAGCCAGTCCAGGATTGTTATACAGGTCTGCATTCCAGAGCATAGCGGATGGCAAAGAGTATCCTCCTGTTTACCGACTACGCGTGAAGCAAAACAATGACAATGCCACGCGAAGCCAGGGAAAAAAGATTTTCCGATAATCAAGTTAAACAGCGCAAGTGATGAGTCCCTACGTGTCCAGCAGAAAAACCCACAGAACCACCCTTTTCTGATGCTTACTAATGCGTCACTTAACGTCACGTCAATCAAATAGGCCTGGCGGGGTGAATGTCAAGCGCGACGGACCTCTCTTGGACGACGTTTCCTTACCACGCTTGCACGCATCCCCGCGCCAAAAGACATAAAAATCTAAGGATTAGTTATATTGACATCTTGTTCCCCAACTCTCAGGTCTTACAGATCGCCGGTGATATGGAGTCAGTTGATAGAATCCCGTAGCTTAAAAAAGATAAATTATTTTGAAAATGCCAACAAAAAAAACAGCCCAAGTGCCCATTGAAATACAGCGCTCTTCTATGAACGCCGCAAGCTAATGGGAGGGCGTATCTTCTCCGGTTATATTGGCCCGGGTAATCTGTGTCCCCGAAAGTGCGATCAGGCGGGTTTACGCCGCAGCAAAGCGGGCGCTGTGTTACCATTCGTACACAAGCATCCCTCAACGACCACATAAGCGTTTTGTTTCGGAAGTGTCTCATCACGAGCCCGAATGGAAATTGAAGCGCCCCAAACGCAAAAAGTTTGGCACCGCCCTAATGCGCTGCTTCCTTCTTCGACCCACCCCATGCCCGATGATAAGCGAACAGACATGAAACCCTCGGCCTATTGATGCCAGCGCGCGTCCAAAAGCTGGCGGCTCGGCCTGACGCTGGACTTAGAACCTATTCGCGCGAGCACTGCTGTATCTGCCCGAGCGCCTGCAAGGCCTTTCACCACGAATTTTTCGCGCGTCGGTCTTATGCAAGAGTCCGTTGTGTGTCATGCCGAAGCGGATTTGCCCGAAGCAATCGTGTGACAGGGGGCAGCCGATCGCGCATCTGCCAACCCTTGTATCCGTAATGACGGGTTTATGGCGACCCGAGTGTCATTCAGACTCCAGGTGGCGTGGCTGTCTCTGTTTGCTGATCGTAATTACACCCACGCGGGCCCAGAGCGTTCTATCGCCGGCGAAATCGCGGCCTAGCATTCGTGTTCGCGGCGCAATCGACCGATGTTCTCTACGCCCAAATAGTACGTGACCCGCTAAAGTATGGGCGCATATAATTGCTGCGATCCCACCAGAATGAAATCGGCTATATATTTTCAATGCTAATTCCCATATCCGCAACAAATAGTCCAAGTATTTCTGTGAATTTATCAAACATAAATAGGAAAACGAGGCGCCCTCCAGCTGTTGGGTCGGCGGTCTAGTTAAATACCCCTGCAATCGAAACCAACTCACTGACGCGAATTGACTGATTCTTGGGAACCCGAGAGGCGCGTATATCGTGCGTTACTTCTGTCAAGCAACTTAACTAGAAGCACTAACTTAAAAACTGGAACAAGTCGTCCCAGCTGAACCAAATCGAGCGGTACCTCATCCACCAGCACCGCGCCCCGCCCTGTTATTACCGCCCCTACATGTCTCCGAAAACCTTTCGCCGCTGGGCTGCCAACGGACTAACCCACCGCGACCTGTGGCCCCGCGTGGTGACGCACAAGTGACGCCCGCCCGCACTGACCCCTTGCCCACAAACCCGCCGCCGGAGTTGTCGCACCGCGACTTCCTGCCGGCGCGTCTTGTTCGAATCGAACCCCAGGATAGATACCGAACCCGGGTGAGACGATTCACGCGATGCGGTGGACCCGCATCTTATACCACATTCAGGAACACGGTACGCCATGAATAGGATGACCAAAATGTGTGGCCCCGATTAAGTGCCCGTAGGCGATCTTGAGCGAAGCCCGCACCTATTCGATCCAAGCGCAAGGCGAAATGCCGACGTGGACAGCCGAATCTCCATGCGAATATGATCCGTCGCTGATCGCTGAAGCATATCATCCAACAGACAACAAAACCAACGTATGGATGCCGACCAACAGAACCCCTTAAGAAAGTCTCGCGTTGACGCTGTATCGGTTCCTGGGCAGAGCGCGCGCACACCTATCTGCGCGCGAGTTCACGGCTCGCCGAACCGACTAGTCACTCGGGCCCCGTGCGAGCCTCTAGTTGCATTGGCGCCATCCCGATCGAGCACAGACTATATCAACGCATGTAACCATGAACGATGTTAATAAAACACGAGGGTCGAACGCGCTATTTCTTTATCCGGCCAGAGGGCAACGCCCGATACACCCAACGAGCTAAGCGGAGTAACGGTGTACATGCAAAAGGCCCCGAAAATCAGAGCTTCCGGCGACGTTTAGCGTCACGATGCTGGGCGCAACCCGCTGCCTGCTGCTCGATCTGCGTATACAGATTCGGACGCCATTTCGCACGCAGGGCGATGAAGTTGCCTTTTCCGACCGCCCGCGATCCGTCGGGGACGTAGCGCCCCGTTTAGCGAATGAGATCGATGCTCTAACCGCACCCGGCGTCAGCTCGCGTGGTTTTGGCAACAGCTAACCAGCCCGCAACATTTTCGGGCAGTTACCGTGAAAAACCCCTGGTCGCTGTTCATCTTAAATAACGAGTGCAGGTAGTTCGCGTACTTCACGCCACAACCAGCCACCGCTCCAAAAACGCACAGCCTGCAATCAAACCCGACGCTCATCGTTATCTTCCTCATATGAGATCTGCATGCACCCTAACGCCCTTCTCTTGACACGGCAGTCCTGCTAAATACGTAAGGCATGTGTATTCACGGCACCAAAACTGTTGCATCGCATGCAAGGGTAGATTCTCTCGTGTTCTCGTACGTGCGCGCGTGGTTTTTCCACCTGTTCGCACCTATGCCACCACCTGATGTGAGTCAGGGCAAGATCACGGAATCATGCCCCGATGGCGAACATTCGAGCCCAAACCGCAAATGACCCTAACCAGAGCAGCAGCTGAATCAAACCCCACCCATGGTGTCTGCACCTCGGTCCGTCAGGCTACCAGCGGACCTTGCGCCTGCAGCACCAAGGGACGATAAACCCCGCCGCCCGAGGAACGCAGCTTCCTTCTCGGTGACGGGCTTCGACCTAATTTCTCTAAGCCGGGTCGCCCGGATGTGGTAAACACCAAATCAGTCGATCCGCTACGGGCAAGAAGGTGCGGAGGTGTCAGCAATAACACGTATATTGCAGGGACGCAAGATTCACGTAATCAGCATATGAGGCGCAGTCCCGCGGTCGTATTTGACGTTTCACCGCTCTTACCGAGTCCGATGAGCCCGCAAACCACGACTGTACGTGCGCAGCGTCGCGAGATCACACAAAATAGAGCAAGCTGTGGGCCCGAGCGGCTCTTGCGACCCCTTGGTCAGAAGGTCTTCACCATCAGGCGGTGGCTCCTGCGGTGTCAGACATGAAGCGAGGCTGCCGGACCGTTGCATGGTGACCCCGGAAGCGTTCACAGTTAAAGACCATCCTAGAATAGCGCAATCGGAAAAAGACCGCCCCCGAAAAGACAGACTTGTGTGATGTAGCTATTTGCGGGCCACCCCCGATCCAATAGTTGGGGATACATGTAGTGTTCATGCGTCCGGCTTACCCAGTCCCGATCCGCTTACCAGCCGTCCCTTGGCGTACCGGCGCGGCGTGATTACTTGGGCTCTTCAGCTATGAATGTCGCGTACCGAAACCTTCAATTTAAGCAGTTCGTAAGAATCAAGCTATGCCCCACGCACTGGATAGGATCTTGCGCCGAGTGTCAAGAATACCCGCGCCCATAGTCTCCGAGTTGACCGCCATAGCGGACCTAATGCCTGATTGCCTCCCTGTGCGATCATCAGTGTCGATATCCCGATGTGTGTGCGCGTGCGCGGCTGTACCCCCATTCTCCCTTCACGTCAAGAGAAGATACGTATGGCTAGATGGATGTTGAACGAGCCTCATGTCTCGGAAACTCTCCTTGTGAGTTTTGCCCGAAAGTGATGGTATATCTTAGTTGAAAATCAAGTTAGATGGACACGGCCCGTCGTGCCCGGTTTCCGGCGGCTTTTAGCCCGCCCAAGTTCTGCCGATGGGCCCCCTAGCCCCGCGAGTCGCCCTATCGTCTTTGAGACCCCCTAAAACTAAAACGTGTAGCGGGTTGGTCATTGATCTCCAAAATCGGACACAGCGCCCGGTTCAAATCCAGGGACGCGACTAAAGGGAATTCCATGAAATCGCATCACCCTCCGTGCTCCTGAGCGGCCCTCTGAGACAAAGCCGCGCGCTTAAGCCAGGAGAGATCCTACAATCGACCCCTCGTTATTGAGACGGCGACGGCGAGCAGAAGGTCGGACCGTTTCGGAAACGACACAGAGTCCGCGTGCGCTGTGCGAAAACTGTCGCTGACAGCCCTGCCGCGGTGCGTGTGCAGTCGCGGTGCACCTACCACCCGGACCGGCGTATTGTAGAGCGCGCCTTCATCTATATCAGCAGTTCATATTGCAGGAGCCGTGAACACTGGTCGTGCTGGGCCGGAAGGTCGCCCGCACCCCGGCGACATGCGAAACGTCACGTTAAAAACAAGCCACCCCACCAGTCGTGAGGCATGGAGGTTTTTTCGTGCCATTCGGCTGCAACGACCCTGGAAGAACACCTGTAATGGCACGACTCGATGGAAAGCGGGTCATTTGTAATTTCTCACGGCGGGCAGGATGATACAGCTCGCAACCGTCTGGCGTGCGGGTGGAGAATCGATATTGACCTAGTGGACCTCGGGGGTCCGAACCCGCTTCTGACTCGTCAGCCCATTTACGCGGAATCAGTGCCCGTAAGCCCATCACAGGCCGCGCGCTGCATCTTGGTGTGTGACCTTTGCGTCCTGATGCGACACAAACATGCATACCGCAGCCACCCTGACCGACATGTGAAATCAGAATCGCCCGATTAATCAGCAAGGTTCTCCGATGCTAAAGACCACCCCAATGCCCCGAGTATCGAACGTGTGCAATCAAAACGCGAACGTCATTGCCCCCGGTGTTCGTACCATAGGTCTCCTCAATATAAGAAGTCGCGAGTGTTCACCGTCAGCTAGAAAGCAAGAGATAAAGCTACACAGCTGGGTTCCTTGCACATGCTGACGCCGTCACAGTCTAGGAGACGTGCTGGGCAGCCGAATAAGCTCACTGGGATTCTGGAACGGTGACGCCAAAAAGCTCGCCACCACCACGCAAAAATCGCGCCGAGATAAAGCTTCTCTAGCCGTCGATTGTTTCGATTGTCTGACCTCAGCGGAATGGCAGGGCGGTTAGTCCTAGCGAGGTGTGCGCGCAGGGAAAGTCACTGCTAATTTTTCAATTGCCCCCCTTTGCCGCTTCTGATACGACAGCGTGCTCCCCTCGGTCAGCGCGTCGCCGTTGTCGGCTGGCATCTGGACCTGCGCCCGCGATGTGAGGCTTCGATGCTCCGTCCTCCGATCATCATCGAGCGGATCATTTCCTGATCGTCGCGTTTAGATGCCCCTCATGTCGGTTGATCTTGGACCGTTTGGAGCAGCCGAAAGCATCCCTCCCGGCTGGACATATGCCCAACGGGCGCGGCACCACCATTCATCCTGCGCGAATTAAATGGTCTTCGTAGATTTCTGGAGACCACCTCGTGCAGGGGAGGAAACACCGAACGACATTGCCTTTACGTATCCAGTGAAAGTGTCTTGCGCCGGAGCATTGTCGTCACGGCGGTTTCGCGCACCCACCGCATTGGTTCAACGACATGCGCCGCCTTCCAGCTGAAGTTGGTCGCAAAAAAGGTGATTCTGGGATTCATATTTACCCTCCACCACATGTTTTAAATGTAAACTTAAGCTCAGGCACGTGTTAACGAAGCTGCTGCTCTTAAGATAGACGCGGTATATTATCGGTTTGCCCAAGGCTTGTTGATGCCAATAAATTCTACCTTTAGGAAAAAATGTCTCATCGAGAATCTGGCTTATCAGATAAGCCAGTATAGCCGCCTGTCCCGCAGGGATACCCGCATTGATCCAGGAAATTGAGGTAGCAAGATCATTGGCGCGGATGCAGCAGGCACCGCAGGGTCCAGGTTCGTCGAAACGGTAAAGCGTATCTGTACCGGTAAAGTTACCGGCTGAGTATCCATATGCGAGCTGTGCCGGCCCTGTACTCTGCGCTTGCAGACTTGTGACGAGCCCCGTATCGACACCACCGTGCGCTTGGCGTCTTCTTCCTCGAAATCGAGTCAGGGCGCATGCTTCGTAAAGGATCGCGTTGCGCGCGGCGGACCCGACATGCCATCGCGACAGCCGACAACCAAACGCCGTCAGGCTGGCTCGTTCTTCGAGCGCCAAAACGGCCTAAGCGTAACGTCGGGCCAGGTTCTTGCAGGTGAGAATGTGGTCCCACGATCGAAATCGGAAGGCGTCGCAGTGATGCCCATATTCAAGAGAAGTCACATTGTACATGTCCGGGCCGAAGCCGGGTCGATTGAATATCTTACTCTAATTATAAGAGTCCCAGCCCTCATTGCGGGCCCCTCACGTGCACCAACACCCGAGTCTAAATCACGTCGCGCAGCTTCCCGCATCGGATATTCCTCGGGTCAATGGATGGAAAAATGGGCGGCCATTGCTGACCACCCCGCTCTTTTTAATTACCATTATAAATCCATTTCCGCAAAACCGATGCTCCTTTAGAATGCCACCGTCATGCAGCGTGAAGTAGTGGCCACGAATCTCGCCAGCCCGGCTTCAAAAAAAATCTTAGATGCCGTTCTTATGGCCTTAAAAAACTTGCCATTGCCGTATATGGAGACAAACCGCCCCGTAAGAAGACCCACCATCTAGGGTTGATCAGCCAAAAAGCACCAGCGACCCCCAACGCGCCCCCATGATCCGCGGTGCTGCGCGCGCAGTTGCCTTGACACCCTTGACTTGTGTTCTCGAATGTTTTTCGCCATCGTTTGAGGGGCTCCAAAGCAGACTCGGCGTGGCGCAGGCCGATTTAGCAGTGACCCTAGGCCACCCATGCTCTTCTGGGTGAGTGTTACCACGGATCACGCTCATTTTGATCGCGGGCGAATGTTCTCCCCGTCCACCACGCGCAAAGAACTAGGCCGCCGCAACGTGCTGCCGATGAACCTCCGGAGTCTGGCCGCATTCCCGGCCGTCCGACTTGCATCGCGACACCAGATCTCCGATACCGGAATGGCTTTGACCCGCTGTTCGGTTGAGCGAAAGCGAGCCCCGTATTTATGCCAGGTCGCCTTCGAGATCGGATTGTAATCTGCTTGGGAACCGGTGGCCGGTCTAGCAGCAGCCCGTCATTTCCAGAGACTCGGATGCCATCGCAATCAATTCGACCCATATGTTCATCGTCAACCAGCACATTTCGCCTCTACGGTCGCAGGACGCAAATCCGAGGAGATATGTGTGCCGAACCAAGACCCCGAGCTTGGGGTAAGAACCCCGCGCTACTCGTGACGGACACGCTCTTGGTAGGGAATAACCGGCACATAACACCGGTGACGGCCAACTAATCGGACAAGTGCCGTTGTGCACGAAAACACCCCAGAAGCCGAACCGTCATCCATGCCTGCGCGCGCCGCATCTGTTTAAATCGATCAGCCCTTTCCCCAAACAGACATTAAGTGGCGCCCCCCAGCACGCCACATTTAATTCGCCGCATAACTGGTGTGTCGGCCAGAGAGCCCAGCAAACTGTAAACGGCTTGCTCGGGTTGTTGGCGTAAGCGCTCAACCAGTTTTATCTCGGCGCCCATGAAACTCGTTAAATCCCTCTTGTTTGATTTCGGCGACACGTACAAAAAAGACTCATGAATTATCTGCCAATCACAATGTTTACAAAGATACGGGCGCTATCCCAGTGTACCTGCATTTACGCGCTTGTGTCTTTGATAACCTAAGTATGTGTCGCACATAGGGTCCTACCAACGAAAATCGCACGCCTGTGTCCCGCGCGAACGGTCATTACCGTGCACGCGAGACGCTGGAAGGTTGCGACCGACGGGCGGGGCAGGCTTGAACAGTTTTGCTGATGGCTGCGGTTTCTGTCCGTCGATTGGTTGATCGCCCGACGCAGGCACACGGTAGATCGCTTTACCCCGCGCTTTATGCGTCCCTAACGCAAGCTTAGAGACAGTTATCCGCATCAGTCTTTGGCCTTGAAGATTGCAACCAGAAACGCTAGGAAACACAAGCGGCTGGCGAGAGGATCAGATGGCCTTCGGCACCGACGGCCGTTGTTCTTGGCACTTATAGCAAAGCATGGCGACCAAATACGGAGGCCTTGGCGGCGCGCGCCATATTGGGTCGGCCGCGAGCGCACTGAAACCACTCCTTTCAGACCTGCCGCGCGGCGTGTATCTGATGCATTGAATACGCAAATTGTCCTAGAGACGGGCAAAACCAGCATCGCACAGCGGAATGGGGCAACAGTATGGCCGAGGGCCGCTGCCGGGGCTGCGTCGGAAAGAAGCAGCCAACGGCAAGCCACTTATGCCGAAAATTGGCCACCGCTATGCTGACCGCAATAGCTGGGAGCCGGCGCGCGAATTTCACGGCCTATGCGACGACCAAAGACGCCGCCGTAATTCCTGGCCCCAGTGGACGCGAGAGAATGAAACGTCCTGAACGCGCCGAAGAAGGTCGAACCGTACCTCGGAACACGTCCCACCTTGCCCGAGTTGGTTGGCCGCACCTGTCCGAAACGCTTACCTGCGCGAGAAGATCTTAGCCATTAAAGTCCTCAGGGCGACCGCGCGCCATCTACGATTGTTCACGTCGTCTTCACCGTGTGGATGCCGCCATCTAAAACCGTAAGATATAGCATGTGGAAGAGGAGAGCAGACAGCAGTGACGGATAAAATAAAGTAAAACGCCACGGACCGTGACGTTGTTGCCTGGATGATCCAGAGACGTTATAGAACGCCTGACAGTCCTACCATCCCGCTAGAGCTACGTCGACCCCTTGAAGGCGCAAACGGCGCGAAAAGCCATTTTTCTGTGCGGGGATACTGCTCACGGGCATTTTCCCCCGGCGCGCACCACCTGAAACAGATCAAACCCCGAAACCGCAACTGAAATGGATGTGAAGCGCGCACCTGGACCAAAAAGCAGGACAACCCGCTGTATCACCCACGATCCGGATTTGCGCCGTGCCAAGTGCTAGTCTGCGTTGCAAAGGCCGCCTTGCGGAGGAGCAGGTTGCGTTCCGTAATATATGCCGCTTGCCCGCCATGCGAATTGATCCGTCGCTGCCGCCCCGAGCCTATTTCCTCGAGCCTTCGCACGATCGGTCCATCCCCGAGGGGGCCAGCTATGTGCTGTCTGACCGCCGTTGCGCGTGCGCGCGATGGAAATGATGCTGCTGGCCGCCACCAAGATTCAGCGCCCACCTGCTTTGACGCCCGTTGGTCACTCCGTTGGTCGAGAATACGAGGTAGAGGCCAAGGGCGCCGAGGATCGCGACAAAAGCGGCCAACGGGCCGTTGCGCAGCCTGCCCTGATCCGCAAAGCAGCATGGAGCGCGGCGGACAACTGAACCTTTTTGGCACCGGGGGCCCGGGTAGACGAATGAACGAAATAGCAGAAAGACGAGCTAAACACCGACTGCGCCACGGTCCAGAAAGAATGCCGGCCGCATTCCTGGAAAAAACGTCCCCCCGGCTTTGAGACGGAACGAACGGCGAGCGAAGGCGCCGGTATCAAACGTCCCTCAGTTTCCCGCCAGTCCAACCGCTGCGAACGAAACCATCGTCGTTATCCCATTTGAAGGGTATGATCATGTTCGGCCAAGCTGCTTGCGTTACACTCTTTTTGTTCTCCGCCGCCGTGCCAGCTGCCGAAAGACCCCGAAAAATACATCCAGACTGTGCAAGGGCCGTGCTGAAAGTCGGCCTGTGCAAGACCCGCTGCCACACGATTGACATCTGAACCCCGGAAAACGCCGATCGCTGACGCAAAGTCGAATGCATCTTGCCTTCGGAAAAACCCATCACCCCATGACTTGATGCGCTGAAAGCGCGATCTGCATCTTTTTGCAGCGGGCATTCACGAAATTTCACCGCTGGAACCGACCATGCGGGCGCGACGCAACACCATCGGTCATGTCAACCGCGGCGACCTGATCGTCCGAATTCCGAACGTG
>Ga0163217_1025674_pt1 | contig 15973 bp, 7 predicted proteins | sample SynspAceP_FD_185933 | JGI IMG/M metagenome (GOLD analysis project Ga0163217, IMG submission 185933) | Saline lake microbial communities from Ace Lake in Antarctica - Synechococcus sp. Ace-P (PacBio error correction) | ecosystem: Environmental > Aquatic > Non-marine Saline and Alkaline > Saline ... | reverse complement strand
CTCAAAGACATCGTACAGGCGAAAGGTTGGGAGATTGTGAAAATTACCACTCTCCTGATCACAGAAACAAACAAACTATTCTCAAGATCGATTTTGAGCTGCGATGGAATGATTTCGAACTCCCTTCTGTCGAATTTTTATCTCTTCAAAATCCATCTTAGGCGCCTGCAAAAACCTGTGAAGGATTGTAACTGTACTCGGAATCGAATCCGATTTGAGTGATTCCGCGACAAGGAACTTTCGGTCTATGGAAGAGTGCGCTTAGCTGCCTTGCGAGGCGAATCTTTCCAGGGTCATGGCTAGATCCGCTTGCTAAAAAAGGAATGAGGTTTGAACTTTTCGATCCATCGCTCTTTCAATGAGCTCAGCGAAAAGGAGAAAGCCTTACTTTTGGACTGGAATAAATATTTGAAAGGGGGCTGAATGCATTTTTTGAAGATCTGGAAACCAAAACATACAGATTTCAGTATCGGGTTGATGCTCTTCCGATTCAGGGTCGAAGACTTGTCCAGATTGTCGGGGAACTCGGCTTGACGGCAAAAGGACGCTTCTTATGTGGAAAGTGCGGAAGAAATCCATTTCAAGATATTGTGCTGTTGCCATGATCTGAGGCTTTGCCATTCTTTTGAAAAAATTGAACTCGCTCCCACCAAGACAAAAATCGCAACCGATACTCAAAGAATCGTCAGCGCTTGGAATTTATGGATCAGGTGGGCTTGATATTTGGACTTTTAAACCGTTTGACTTCTCCCTCTCAGGCGGTGAATAAACGGATCAAAATCGCAAACTTCTTGCGGTCTGGCGGATTGGTGTTGTGTCCAATGTATATTTTGGACGAACCCAAGCATTGGACTGCATCCAAGAGTTATGACCGACTCAGTTGGGGATCTTGAAGTCCCTCCGAGATAGGACAATACCGTGAATTGTAGGTCGAGCATGAGGAAAAAGTCATGAAGGCTGACCGAATTCAGATTATTGACATCGGGACCAGACGCTGAGTCAAATGCGGCGAATTGCTTTTCCAGGTCTATCGAATGAATGCAGACATTCCGGTCAAACTTACACTGCAAAATACCTTCGCGGGGGAAGAGCGCAAATAGTTCAAAAGACGCAACCGCAAAGAAAGTTCCTTATCGTCAAAGTGCGGCGGGAAATACCTGAAAAAAACTGACGGGTAAAAATTTCCCTGATGTTCTTCACTACCGTGACAGGGTAATCAGGTTCGGGAAAATCACGCATTATCAAAAAAGTTGCTTTCACCCGGCTTTAGGGAAAATGCTAGGACCGTCATTGACGAAAGCGGTAAATACGTCGTATTTGAAGGGGATTACCAAACAGATCACCAAGTAGCAATTTGTAGATCAGAATCAATCGGGAAATCCTCCCGCTTCCAAACCCGTCACCTATGTGAAAGCCTATGATGCGATTCGGCGCCCTTTTGCAGATCAATCGGTATCTAAGCGCGGGGTTACAAAACAGCTCTCTTCTCTTCAACGTAGATTGGCGCGTTCGCTGTCTTGAAACTGTTCGGGAGAAGGAAATCACCAAGTGTGGAAATGCACGTTTATGGCAGACACCACCTAACCTGCGAATCCTTAAAGGCAAACGGTTTAGAATGAGATTCTAGGATGTGAGTTACCAAGACAAGGAGTATTGTTTCCGCAAAGTCCTCCATTATTGGACCATCGATGAAAGCTTTTAGCGTATTTCAAGGCAAAACCAAATCATCAACAAATTGCAGCCACTTCAAGAAGTCGGTCTAGGGTATAAGTAGGCATGGAGTCAAAGGTTCAAATACCTATTCCGGTGGGAGCGCAGGTGTGAAAGCTTGTTCTTTCTTAGAAAGGCGTACTAAATCGGAGATCATATCCTGTTTATCTTCGGACGAACTACGAAACGGGCCTCCACTTTCACGATATCAAAAGCTGCTCCATTCCTCAATGCCTTGATCGATCAGGGACATTTCAGGTGATTACTCAATCGAAGCACAATACTGACGGTGATTTCAAATCCTCAATTGGGTGATTGAACTTGGGACCCGAAGGAGGAATAGAGGGGGACATCTGACCTTTGCCGGAACTTCCCGAGGACTTGGCCAAAGAAGCCGGAGAGAACTTTAAGGGAAGTTATTTTGAGGGAGAGTTTCGTGTGATTCGGAACACCCTCCAAAGGGTTTCAAATCCGTTGGAGGGTTATATTATCCCAATTGGCGCAAGTTTCGGATTATGCTGAATCCATATTAGCAATCTCTAGGGTTTGAGATAGTACAAGTCAGAAGACCTTGAATTAGTCAATCTATTTGAACTAATTTATCTTCACGAAAGCATAAAGCGTGATGTTTCTCAGCTTGATTTCCCAAATATTTTTTCATATCTTCGAATCATCAATGGATCTTAGCTCAGCTGGATTTAGAGGCTGCTTTGGACAGAGCAGAGGTCATGGGTTCGAATCCCTGGAGGTCCCACAATATGGTCCCTGCAGGTTAGCCCCGATGCAATAGGCAACTAATTAAGTCCAAGTTGAAGACTATTGACCTAATAAAAATTGGTAGAAGACGCAGAAAGACGTGAATAGTTTTGCGCCTTTTCTTTTTATATCTACTTGATACCTTGCGGAAGTCTTCCGATTGTCAGTCCAGTTATCATCCTTGGTTTGAAATAATTCAAGTCTAAAGACTTCTTATTCTTCATACTTGAAAAAAACAGAATAATGGTTGTAACCAGACTAGAAGGACTAGCTTACAAGCAACGTTGATACGTTGAGTTCAAAGTAAATGAATATCAATAAATTTATTTCTGACTACCAGATTACTCTTGACAGCAAAAGACGAACTCGGAAGCCTTCCCTAATGGTAAAGTTCCTTCGGATTATTTTGTTTCCGTTTCACCCTCCAAAAAATCAAAGCCTTTAAATCTCCTTAGCTCTGCCAAATCAAAAACATTGACTCATCTTTTGGACCTCCAGCATTCGGATTATCTTTCTGATAATTAAGGTGCTTTTTACCAAGCATTCTAAAATAGAATACTCCCCTTTTTTAGGGTATGCACTTTAATTTTTTTTTGATGAAACTCCCTCATCTTTTGACTTCGGGAAATGAGTTATGTGAAAATGCGATCGCATCAAAATAATTGCTTTGGTATCTACTTCTCAGTCTTGACCCGGATTAGTCAATCGTAAACTCCATTGGGCAAGCAAGCTTTTCTGCTTTCTTTTATACCTGTCGGCAATACTATCAAAAAGCAAAAAACATCCCAGCCTAACTTAAGCAGCAAATACCGCATTTCTCCTTCACCCTTCCGCAGGAAATAAAATCCGTCCAGGAGGCAGATCCAAAAGTTTAGCTCTTTATATATTCAATTAGGCTCTTTACCATAAGCAAACATTCCGCTTGACTGTTCGCTGAATCCCAAAACTTTTCATGTCAATTTCCAAATACTAAAAGTGGAGAGTCAATTGGACTTCACTGATGACAAATTTTTATTAAAACACATTGGTACATGTATTTCATGTGCCCCAGTTAATGGACATTTTTGAAAACCCATCTGTTTCTAAAATGCTTTTCGGCTGTCCACTTCGATTGCCACTCTGCAAAAACACCAGCAATGTTTCTTTTTTGCTTGAATTTTGCCAAACTAGGCTTCAATTTATATCCAGGGAATATTCATGCCCCTTTGACACTCCTGAGCAAATTTCACCGGCAGATTTACGATCACCCAAAAATGCTCCTCTTTGATTGCTTCGGTTTAGCTTTGAATTAATTTCTGTTCACCGAAATTGCTGAAAAAAGCCATATCTATTTTATTTATTTGTTAAATAGTATTTCCACCGTCTTTCCATTCTTTCAACCGCTGATTAATTCTTTGTTGGATAAATCCATTTTTCCTCAAATAAAAGAATTACGCGTATAGCCGCGATCCCACTTTGACAGGTGAATTATACTTGTTCTCTTTACTGGATCTTACTCCAAATTATTTTCAAATCGTTCCTACGAAAAACATTGATCAGCTTCCTTTCACATGCCATCATTAAATTCGTAGTGTTTCTTAAGTCACTAACTTGTTACCTAATTTTTCTTGCCAGACTGGATTTCTTTCAAAGACCAATTACATCAGCTTTTTTGCAAGTCCAAGCCCAAATCGAGGATATACTCAACAAATCGTAAATATTGCCAGCCGATTCTTCATCAATTTTCGGAGTTAAATCCTCCATCTGATTTTATTGCACAGAGATTTTGGGGCTTTTCCTGAAAATTAATTAAGATCAACCTGCCCAGTAGAAAGAATTTACCTTGAAAGTTGATGCTTCCTGTAAAAACCATTAGCAAAATCAATTTGTCTCTGGTATCTATGATTTCAAATCATTCTATAGGCGTTAGGAATTGCTCTTTGGTATTTAGCGTTGCTTAGAACTTCCACTAATAAAGTTTATCTACCTTTGTTCAAGTGCTTCATTGTTGCGAAATACTTGGTGGTTCTGGGGGGCCGTCAAAAGATAATCCACAAAGCCTTTTCATCAGTTGCAACTTAATGCCCAGTTTCGAATTTTTTCATAATCAATTGTCGAGGCTTGTTACAGAGACCAAAGCTTTGTCCCAGGTTGACTGCAACCATGCCCAGGCCCCAACCTGTACAAATTCAGGAAGTTTTAGAGAATCGCTGATAGAATCAAACATTTGCTTGGCCCTTTTTCTGGTGTTCCCACAATTCCAGCTTGTTTTTCCAATAAAATCCGGTCTACCTAAATCTCCCACGAAGACAAAGTCTCCTGTAAATACCATCAAGGTTTGATCAGTAGCGTGGATGCATCTTGTCACAAGAACTAATACTCTCTGGTGTGTGGTCCAGGTTGTATGCAATACTTCCAGAGTCAAGTTCCCATACGTGATTTTATCTCATTGCTGCAATTCCCTTCATGTTCAAGATTGCATATTTGCATTTGCAGGACCTCATTGGGATAGATATACATTTGGCACCAGTTTCACAGCAGCCAATTCTCATAGAACCACACAAAAAGTCGGCAGTGAATATGCGTCTCGGTTGATAGTGTGATTTTCATATTTTTGTCCGCTTAGCGATCTCCAAATAAAGATCTATATCTCGCTGAGCATCGCATTACAATCGCTTCATTTTTAGTTTGGGCAACCAATGAAATAATTGCTTGCGCCAAGAAGATTTCATAACGTGTTTGAAAATTACATTTCTTGTTTTGTTTAGGTTTTAATTTGAACTCAAATTCCGAAGTCCTAGAGCATACTCAGACAACTTTTATCTTAGCGAAATTTTCCGATAAAAAGCGACTACTCTTATTTCATTCTAAGGTTTTCTACATGCTTTTTAATCCTAAATCGGCATTGATGAATCGATCAAATGAAAACAAATTACTCCTTTCTCTGATAGCGTTTTGCTGATTGTTTCGCTCAAGCTCAGATCAAACCAGAACACTTTCTCGGTTACAAGCCCGGAATCGATTTACGCCACACCATCGTCATGTATGGTGAGGATTATTTCAGCATGTCGCTGCAATAATCGAATTGTCAAACTCATCAGTATGGCAGAGACCAACGAAAAGCGCGGAACCACTGATTATGGCGATTTTTTCCAGCACGGAAAACATGGCGGTTGGAAGAAATTCTCAGACAACCCTCAAGCGAGCTGGTCTGATGGAGAAATTCGATGCACGCCGTTTCCGGGTAATGGATTGTCTTTCAATGTGCACGGAGCAAACGAGTCCGTAGGTATGGAAGGAGAATTTCTGGCTTTCTACACCTTGGCCCAAAATCTGCCAATGCCAATCAGGAATGGCTAAAAAACCAGGTGGTTTGATCATTGATCGCAATTCACCCGACGGTTAGGAGATCGCTATTTCCAAACTGGTACAAATACAACGACGAAAATGAACACTCGCTTTCAAGCCAGAGTCTACAATTCCATGGGAGCATAGCGAGGCCGTGGCCGGGAGGGTCGCGCGAATCATTATTTGGTCGACTTGAATCGCGATTGGGCTTGGCAAAGTACGTGGATTCTCAAGCTAGGATTAAAGATGTTACGGACATGGTTGCCACAGTTTCCCTTGATTTTCACGAGCAGGGGATCAACAATCCTTTTTTATATGGACGGCGGGCAGCGGAGCCTTGCATGAGCAGTTAAGGCCCTTTCAAATGAGTTCAGGATTATTTTCGCGTCGGAAAATACGCAAAGTATTTTGACGATATGGGGAAAGATTTTCTATATTCAACCAAGGAGCGCTTGATTTGCTTATCCATCTTATGGAGATTCTACCCCATGTTCAATGGAAAGCAAATAGAATGACCATCGAAAGGGCAAGTGTGGCGCGGTCAGGCTGGGCCGTGGCGGGTTTAATTCTGTAGGCGATTATGTACGCTCGCTATTAGATCGAAGGGAATTACACCGCAGCCATGTCGGGCAACGGAAGTCAGTCACCAGCAAATGATCCCCAAGCGAATTGCTGGATGGTATTATAGCAAGTTTTACAAAGACAATCCACCACCCAAAGGCAAATACAAAGCTTTGTGATCAAAGGGGAAAGGCAATTTCCTGCTCAGTAGGCAAATGCTTGAACATGAGACAAAAATTTTGGGGGGGGGGGATTTTTTTTTTTTTTCGGGGGGCGTTTATTGGCAAGCTGGCGCAAGTCAGGTTTAAAAGGATTGAAATACCAAAGCGGAAAGTCTGCACTTTTGCAACATGTGAAGATATCGTGTCTCGGCCTATCAGCACAATGTCTGTGTTTGGCCTCAGGTATTTTTCGAGCAATCAACACTCAACGATTGCAATTACTTAGCGACATTACAAGACTGGGCTATGCCGTACGCTTACAATGTAGAAGCCTTTGCCTTGGAACCCGATTGGATCCTACAGGAGCTTATGAGAAAGCACCTTCAAAGCAAAATGTAGCTGGGCAAAACTCCAGTGGTTACATCGCAGGCTGGAATGGACCTCGAGATGCCGCTTTTCTATCGTCATTGTTGAATCAGGGATCCGTGTGAAATATCCAGAAATTTTCCCTTTAAACTGAAGGGCAAAAGCTATTCCGGCAGGACCTTATTAATCACAAAAGGGCGGGAATGAAATATGTATCCAACTGTTGATCAGGGAAAGTAGTGGATACGCCAATTAAATTCGGCATAATACTCGATACGACCATGACGGCCTACGTGAAGAAGTAGGAACTTTGGCCTCCCGAATGTTCGTGTGATCCAGCGCGAAGGTTGCCATTGTGGCGGTGGTGATGGCAACCAATTCCCTGATTTGGAGAGATCTGGGCACTTTTTCGAAAAGGATTTTAAACTACCCTTTAAGTACTCTTAGGAACTGGAAGATATGGGTCGCTACGATCTCAACAAATCGACGTAATCATCAATGCATCAACCGTGGGGAGCGCCCTAAACAAAGCGCACAGGGGACAAGGTGACAGATGGGTAAAAGCTGGTTGGAAGCTGATCGCGTAGACGGAGCGTTGAATTTCTTTGCAAACAAAGAGGATTTTGCACTGAGAAATTTGACACAGATGAAGGAGAAAAAGCCGCTGAGAAAGCTGCCAGGGATACTTGCTAAAGCTGAGCGGTTGCCCGCTTACACGGTAAGGTGAGCGTATGGCGATCTCAGGTGGAGCGCTTGGCGCCATCTATTTCAAGTTGCCATGGATGAAACACACCCACTTGAATATGGAACGGGTGGCAAATTTATGCTTTGAAGAATAACTCAGCAAAGATGCCTGATCTGACGGAAAGAGCAAATGCAGGAAAAATCCTGTCAAATGAATTCCTACCGTACCGGTTAAATCGGCTATTAAAATGCCAAAATCAGCATTGGCGGAATCATTAGCCATCGGTACTAGGAAAACAAGCGAGGGGGAAATTCTCTCTTACTTTGGGATAACCTATTCTTCGAGGGATTCTTGGGAATCTGGAAGTTGGTGTGAGCAAAATGCCATCTTATGGTTAGCAGTAAGAGATGTGAGATTTTAGATATAAGATGTACAGATTGACGGGTGTGAGAAGTAGCGGTTTTTTTGTTGCAAACCCAAATTCATTTTTTTATTCCAAAGAATCCTCTCTGATTATTTCATTTCGAAAACAATAATCCCTTTTAAATATTCTCTTGAGAAAAAACTTACTTTAGATAATTCCCAGCAGCAGTTTCTTTATATTTTCCTATCAATCAACCCCTGTCATTAACACAAACTATGAAAGCAATAGGAAGAGATTTTTCAAAAAAGATCGGAGTAGGTACTGCTGGTATCGGAATAGCCTCCACCATCCATTTACTTCCTGTGTTCAGGATCCAAAGGAAGCTCCGCTTCAGACGAGGCAGTTTCTAAAAATTGGAGGACGACATCGCCATCGCGAATACAAGCTCTGGAAGTACGGGTTATATTTTGACTGAATTACACTATTGGGCATACCTTATGGAGCTGGACACTTCAGGAAAAAACCGGTTATTGCTCCAAAAACCAGAACCTTGAGCGGATACCAAACAACCACAATTGGTGGGGGAAATACAGCCTCGCAAAATCATGGATAATCGCGTATTGCCAGTGCGGATTACTCCTTTAGCTGTAACTGGAACTACGACGACTTGAGTAAGGATTGGTCTCTCTGAGTCTTTGGACTCCGCTCTTTGATGGGGGAAAAACGTCTGTCATGCTTTGGCTTCATGGAGGCGAATCACCGAATAGGGAATTGCGGTCGGAGCAAGACGGGCTTTACCATGGAGTAAAAATTTTGCCAAAAAGGTGATCTATCTTCGTTTCGAATTAATCATCGATTGGCCTTGGTTCACAGATCTATTTCAGGAGTTGGGGTGCAAATATGGCTGCCTCTGCAATGTCAGCCAATTGGATATCAAAGCCGCGTTGAGTGGGTAAGAGGACAATTATTATCAAATTTTGGAGGAATCCTAACAAAACGTCACATCATGGGTCAATCGGTGGGGGGAGCCAAAGTCACTTTGCACCATGGCAAATGCAGCTTTCTAAGGTTTGTCACAAAGGGCGTGGCGCTCAGCGATCAATGTTGTCGCCACGAACAAAGCTACGTCAGAAGCTTGGGCAAATTATGTACTGGAAGGAAGCAGGATTAACTCCGCAAACTGTGGGATAAACTCAAGATCGTGCTAGGAGGGAGTATATAGAGGTTGCAAAATAATGCATAGCACGAAGTGCGAAGGAATCCACAACCGGGGATCCGAGCGAGGTTTGGTTGGTCTGGTGCTGTGATGTGATGTTCAAGTGGAGAGTTTTTCACTGAAGCTGCGCCATGCTGTGAAATACATGATGATTATGTCCAACTTTCACGAGTGGATCCAACGCAGTCTTCCCCAGAGCTTGAAAATCGATATTCTGGAAGTGAGTGAGAAATAAAGGGAGGTTTTGGAGATCAATCTGAAGCCATTGTGGCCTGTTACCAGAAAGACTTCCCAAGGGCCTCCCCATCAGATAATCTGGGCGATGATTCTGTCAATAGAAAAATGCAATCAAAGCTGACAATGCAATCCCACCCAATCTTGCTCGGTTTACTTGGTTTGGTTTGGATGGGACCAATCTTTACTCTGGTCGAATGAAGGCTTTCATTGTACTTGATATTTAGCTTTGGTATGCGCAATTACGTCGCATGTACACGCATACGGAGAGTAGTCGACTCGGACTTTATCGAATGTCCAATTCCTTTATCCTTTTTTATGAAAACCGGAGACCCAAATGGAGCAAACTTCCAAATTGGCCAAAGTATTTGCTGAAAAAATGGCGAAACAATGATCTTGAGATGATTCAGCCTGAGTGAAAAAACAACCGGGACGAACTGGATTGGCCAGGGTTTGCCGCTATCACACTGCGGTTATCTCTCACATAAGTCATTCAAGAGCCTTTTGAGGATTTGGCGAAACTTGGCTGTTATATACCTACCAATAGAATAGCGGCTGTTCCACCTGAGACAGCGCTATTTTAGATAATAGCAAAAGGTAAAATAAGGCTAATCAAAAATAAATTAAAGTCGCTTATGTGCACAAATGAGATGTGCAAAATGGACGAGCTATTTGAAATATCAAAATCACCTGATTCGTGGGACTTCCAATACTTTTCAGGATACCTATTGATCAAATAGATTGGAGAAAGATAAATTGGGATTCAAGGAGGGTAGGGAACCGGAAAACAACTTTAAGGTTTCTCATTTTGAAAAAGAAGCAAGAGGAAAGGAATCAATGTTTTATGGTTTACTTTTCTGGAGTATGGAATTACTATTTCTTTTAAATTAATTCTGTAGATGCGCAAATGCTTTTTGTCAATCCGGAGGGAAAAAATTAATCGGTCTAGATAGGCATATATCCAACTGGTTAGGGAATAAATTTATAACGAATCGCCTATCCGTATTAAATCGTATTCTCAGGTTCCTTATTGTAGATATTAGTAAGAGAAACGGTGATGTTAGCAGACGGGCAGTGATGCATGAATTACATGGGCTCTCTATCGTGAGTATTTGAACTATTACGATCAGGAAAACTGCCGTGGATCTCACTCTCACTATCCTGAATCACCAAGTAGTCTAAACAAATTTTCCGGAACATTTCAGCTTTGCAGTATTTTCGAATACCTTCAAACTGGATATTATCCTTTTCTGGTACAATAGGAGATGTATATAAAAGCTTAGAAGCTTGCCGAAACCATCGTGGAATATGATATTTGCCGGAAATTCAAGGGATGATATTCGGAATGGAAAGAAATTCTACAGATCTTTTATCTGATAGCGCAGTTCCTTTCAAACTAATATATCCCTTGCAGAAAAAAACTCAGGATTCTAGAAATCCTGGGAAATTATTGCTGTATCTTGCAGAGGCTCGTTTAATTGATCTTCAATATCTGCTGGGAATTAGTGGTGAGTAACCTTCAGAAAACCGAAAAGATTTTTCTCAATAACACTAATATCTATACGCACTGATGTCAAAAAGAACCATGAAAGGAAATGTGGAGAGACTTTTTTCAACAGTATTATGAAAGTTGCATCACATTAATTTCTCTAACGTTGTTCGATTTTGCTACGTCAAATAATGAATTATATTTTGAAATAGGAGGAAAAAAACAGTCCGTAAAAGGTAAAGATTGATACCTGGTAGTAAAGCGATCTTGAAACCCTGCAGGAAAAAAAGCTTCGCTCTGGGCTTTTGGCTTTCTATATTAAGCTTTTGTATTCAAGTTTATTTAACTTACTTCAGTTTTTTACCCCGATTCTTTAATGTCCAAAATTACGAATTACTATAGTTTGGGGCCGGTTCGGCAGGTTGTGTTTTAGCAAAACCGTTTTCAGAAACCTTCCAATCCAGTTTTACTATTGGAAGCCGCGATCCCGATAAAAACTGGAGATCAAATCCTGGTGCCTTACTCAAAACTTCACCGTTCGGAAGTGGATGGGCTTTTTGTCAGAACCTCAGGAACATTGGACGGGAGGAACTCTATCTTCAAGAGGGCAAGACCATAGGGGAAAGCTCCTATAGAAATGCCATGGCCTGATGTCGAGGAAATAAAGAGACATGATGAATGGGCAGTTTTGGGCAATAGCATTGGGGACTATTGAATCGGGTCCTTCCCTATTCAAAAATCGGAGCACAACGAGATCATCCACCTGATTTTCATGAGTCAGGGCCATTAACGTCACTTTTGCCAAAGGTTTTAGACTCCATTTGCAGACGGCATTTGTAGAAGCTGTAGCAGAAGATGGATTCCTGCATCCAGATTAAACGGAGAAGAAGATCAAGAAGGAGCAAGTCCTTTTCAGTTTACAATTAAAAATGGCTTCGACATTAGCACGGCGTCGCATTTATCAAGCCATTTTAAAACTCTAACTTAACGATCCCAAACAGGCACAAGTTCCAGTAAAATTCTTACTTCGAAAATGATCGGGCAGTTTTGGGCGATTGAGTATTTAAAGAAAAAAGTGGTGTTGATCAGATTTTTGCAACAAAGAAATAACCTTTCAGCTGGAAGCTTTTGCATCTCCCCAAATTCTATGCTCTCTGGTATGGAGACAAAGATGAGCTTCAAAAACTCGGATTGAATCAAAAAGCTGATCTGCGGGTGTAGGTAAAAAACCTTCCAAGAGCATTGTTTTTCAATGCGCAGCTTTAAGTAAAACGCAAGAAGGATTTAATCACCATATTCCATCAATTCCTCAAGTGAAAGGCTTGTCCAACTGGTTCTTCAACAAAGGTGCACTGACTTGTAGTCCGTTGGAAAGCTGTCGCTTTTACAATTCACGTGGAGAAGCTGGGTAGATTTTCAATTTCATTTTGCCCAATGCAGATGGATCAGATTATAGACAGATTTCATGATTTATCCACATTTCCCACATTACGATGAGGTTTTCCATTCTGCCAGTCTTGATCAGGCAAAAAGTAGGAGGCTATGTCAGGGGGCCTCCGTTTCTACGTGACCCGAAAGCGGCTCCATTGATCAACCAAATTTTCTCACTTGAAAAAAGAAGACTGGGAAACCTAATCCGTCGAATCGCAAGCGATTGGAAATACTCCGATCTTCGACTTCGTTGAACCGTATCTGAAAGGACCATCATCACTCCTCCCTGTCAATCGGATGAAGGAATCATCGCCCACATCAAAAAATCAGTAGAAACTATTTTAGCATCCGGTTGGTACTGTGCAAATGGGCACTGCATGAGCTGGCTGTGGTTTCAAATGAATCGCCTTCAAGTCCATGGATCAAAGCCTCCGGATAGCCGAATGCATCCATTCATGCCTACCATAGTTATCAGCAATTACGAAATGCGCTTGCATCGTATGATAGGCGAAAAGGCAAGGAGTTTTAATTTCCAATGAGCAAAAAATATAGCTATTTAATGTTGGAAACTTATTTATCTCTAATAGATATAACGTATTATTCAATTCTCTTTAGTTTACTTAAATGATTCTTAAAGATGCCTATACACCCCATATAATAGTGGTATCCGTTTATTCCATATTCAAAGAATATGGAAAATCGTTTCCTTAATTTGGATTCTTTTTCTCTTTTTTCCACTTATCACATTTGCGCAAATCCACAGCAAAGGCCGAGATCTATTGCACAAGCTAAGTGCTGCGATACCAATTGATATACAAACTTGGATTGAGCTAGCACTTTAGTGACCAGTGGTCCATCAGGTAAGCCCTGCTGCACCAAATGCGGAAAACTAGACGAATCAAGCAACTCTTATTCTAACATTGCCAAAACCCACTTATTTTTGTAACGGAATTGCAGTATGGTGTTAAGAAATCGAGCTAGGACTGGGGAGAAAGAGGTGAGAATTGAGTAAAAGAACATTTTGCAAGGAGAGTTTATGGTCGAATGTGTGTGTGTCAGTTGGGAAATTATCGAGGTGTTCTTTTCGGGTTTTATGCTCGTTCAAAAATTGATCTTTTTGAATAACGACTTCCTATCCAGCGATCTAAGAGTAAATTTGAATGATCGATGGCGACACCTTTGGGACCAGCCGCCCTGATGCCAAATTAAACATATGCAATTCAATGGGTTTTGGCAAGTAGGAATGACCGGTTCTCAAAACCCGGGAAGCCTAAGCTGGCAGGACAAAGTGAAGGAAGGGCTGGGGGGTTTTGCGAAGCTATTGCCGTACCAGTTTTTCAAGCACGGGGGGGGGGGAAACGCAAAAAAAATGAAAAATGGGTGTGCGGGTTTCGCGCAGGATTGGGTTGGGTAGTCAATAAAGGCGCAACCAGAAAGTAGGCGACTGGGGACGCTTCGAGCATGGGGTGGGGAGCTAGTCGGGCGTTAGATTATTGGTTGGAAAACGGATCCATGGTAGATGCCAAAAAAGTGGATTGACGGATTGTCTCGCTTGGAAAAAGGCCTGTGGGCCATTGGTGGACGAACCTAGGATTTGCAAAGGATTCTTTGCCTATTTGGTGTGGTGGCACAAAGATCTTTAGAAGAGTGAATATGGGGAGCAAGTAGGAAATCTTGCTTCCTCAGGAGAGTATCATGGATTTCCCAAATTTCTCAAGTATGCTTGGCTTTAACGCCGATGGATTTGCGGTGGATGAACGAGATGCTGGCCTTGTAGCACCGAACCTGTCTTTATTTGCGGGGATCCGAGGTGGGTCTGGATAGAGCGTTGGCATGTTTAAGAGGCGACCGTTAGCGCAAGTCTTGTTTATGAGTTCTTAGGCAAAAAAGGGACTAGAACAGACAAATACCCTAGTAACGAATTTTGGACTTTTAAATGGCGATTTAGTTATTCGACGACGATGGAGGACATGTAAATGAAGGACCGAAATTGGACATAACTTCATAGACTTTGCAACTTTTAATAAATAATGTTAATTAGTATTAAAGGGGAATTGATTTTTTTCGTTTTTTTGATTCAACCGATTGTCCAAAAAATTTCCTACTCTTTTTTAATTTGAGAAAGCGATGCCAATAAATACCTATAAATTAGGACTTTTCAAACCAATTTTATGACTGATTTTAAAAATTACAGTGTCCCTTAACCAGGTTGTATTCATTATTCCAAGAAAGTAGCCATTCTCATGGAGTTTGCAGTAATAACTTTAAAAATTTATCGAGGGCTCGGATTTCTATCTGGATTCGCACTTAGAGTGCTTTTGAATTAAGGCAAAATTATCGGAGTTCGGAAATTCATTTGGAAGTATGGTTATATTGGATCAAAGTCGGGAAATCAAGATTCAAACGCCTCCAAGCCGAAGTGGTCCGAAGATCACTCCCTTCTTATAAGGACAAGATGCAAAATTTGAAATCAAAGTTCACGGGCTCCTGTTTGGCGTTAAAGCTTGTACCTTGCGCCTGGAGATTTAACTGCTGCCCCACTATCTTGCTCAAGTGACAGATTGCTGGAAAACGACTACTAGCAAACAGACCCATTCGCTTTTACGATTCAGATACGGAGCTAAAGTTGGCAGTTATGCTTCGGTTGGCGGATGGCAAATTGATCCGACGAGCTAAACTTCAAATCAGGATGTTAATATCATTGAATGAGCGCCATGAGTCGTGCAGTTTTTAACCTCATGAAAAATTTGGCGTAAGAGGAAGTCACCAAGGGGTGGTATTTAAGATCACAACCCGAAGAGCAGGAACGAAAAGCATTGATATTTTCCCTTGCCGAGGCATGGGTTTTTTAATGGCTATTCCGTCCCAGATGTTAAAAAACTACAGGAATGCGTGGAGTTTTCACACACTTGGCTGTTACCGATTTTGCAGAAAGGCAAAATGGAGTCAGCAAAATCCATGGCGAAGTATCGAGAAATGTGAAAGGACTATGAAAATTCTGAGATCACGCATGTAACAATTCTCAGAATTTCAAGTATTGTGATAGCAGATTTACGCAATGAGCCGGGATGTGGATAGTTTGAGGACAGGAAGCACGATTTTGAAAAAAAGCGTGCTTTGAACTTGTCGCCGACCCGAAACCCGGAAAATACTCCGGTCAACTGTGCTAACCTTGTATGGCTCGGGATGTGCGAGTTACAAGCGTCAGATTTATTGACCCGACAATATTGGCGGATTTGATGCTTTGATGAAAAACGGCAGCACCAGTTCAAATTAATTTGGCAGGAAAGCCCTATCTATGGATTATGGGGCAATTTGTTTTCACCAGTTGGTTACATTTGTCAAAAACTATCAAATATGTTGTTTGCGTTGGTTTGAATTTAGCATTGAGGGAAGGGCTAAAACCAAGCCTCAGATGTCTGGTTTGAATTAATTCCTCGTGTATCCCGAAGCTTTTCGGGTACTTCCGGAGATGACGCGCAATGAATGGAATGGTTCGGTCAAACTTTTTTCAAAATTTTTGACGGATGGATTTGTTGAGTTTTGCGGGGGACCTGGGCAAAAAAAAAAACCAGTTTTCATTCGTCCCTGCTGTAAGGGACTTTTAACCCAAAGGACCAGTCTTGTGGGCCGGGTCCAGGATGAATTTCCGAATTTTTTTCTTTTTTCTTGG
>Ga0163217_1067962_pt1 | contig 15977 bp, 17 predicted proteins | sample SynspAceP_FD_185933 | JGI IMG/M metagenome (GOLD analysis project Ga0163217, IMG submission 185933) | Saline lake microbial communities from Ace Lake in Antarctica - Synechococcus sp. Ace-P (PacBio error correction) | ecosystem: Environmental > Aquatic > Non-marine Saline and Alkaline > Saline ... | reverse complement strand
TTTAATTACCTCAATGGCTTTTTCAATAACTGAGGAATCATAAGATTGTCCGAGGGCAAAGTTTCCGATTGCCAGATCCAATATGGGTTATTTATGCCTAGTCGCTCACGTTAGTTGTGCCTACCAAACAGGAGCATTTATATGGTGCATCTCCACCGCAGGCTCTACATAATAGTATGGGCCCCTTATCTCTTGAACGATCTCCTGTTGTTTAAGACAATGGCCTGTTTTTTTTAAATTGGAAAATTTAAACGAGAAAGGCTGTTCAATCCGTTTTCTTTGAAGTTAAGCTTTAGTAGTCCATATCTAAATCTCTCTCCTCCGCGCCCGCGCGCTCTTGGGTGGATATACATGACTAGTGTCATATACACCTCTCTCTTGCTTTGACTATTAGCCCTTGTTGGTGTATAATAATTAGCTACTTGATAAAAGACGATTGGTGTATTCTAAGATAAATATCATTAGTACGTTAGAGAAATTTAAAGATATGAATATATAGCGCTCTCCCATCTCACTCACACCTATGCCTCTCTCTTGACTCTCCTTACACCCATTCACCCTCTCCCTCTCCCTTGGTTGTATAAGTACAATGTACTTCTGTAATATCTCGTCTACAACTGCCCTCGATCCCTTCTGGTTTCATTATTAACTCACGCTCTCTCTCTCGATAAAGAAACTCATATCGTGTCTACATCCGACAATTTTGAAAAGCTCGCGCACCTCTTTAACTCGGCTCGCCGACGGCACTCCCAATGTGGCACATCATATCCTCAGCCTCTCGCGCGTACCTCTCTTCTAACCTCTCCCCTTCCTCTCTCGCGGTCGTTCCGCGCGCCTCTCACCAGATATCATAGCAGGTATGTGATAAATGTTGATGTCCAATTCCCCTTCTCTCCTGACTCACTGGCACATGGTCGCTTCATATTATAACCAGTACAGTGTTTACCAGGGCTTTTTCCTTTAAGCGATTTTAGAAATTCCCCTATGGCAAAATCGAGGCTATACTTTATTGGGTCAGCCCTGCTTGTACCGGAGGGAATGTTCTATTTGTATATACTGCGTTATAGTGGTGAGCGTTGGCGCCTCACAAAATTAAAAAACTCGATTTTTTGGCTTTGTGGGCCATTTATCGGGCTTCTTTTATTACCTTCTGTAAATGTCCTCAATCGCATACACCCAAGCATTTTCAAAGGCTAACTTCTCATCCTCAATGTTTGGTTCGTGTAGTTTGTATTCCCTTATTCCCAATAAAAAATCCTTCTTCCTTCTACCATATTAAAGCCAATATACTGCCAAAGTAGGTGTTCATATTTATCGAAAAACCAATCTCCCATAAAAGTACAATTTGCGGGCTGTATCCATATTTTCAAAGATATTCTTCCAATGGTGAATAGGTCCCTGTATTGTTGGCCCTTTTTTACAATGCTCCTTCCTTGTGGTTAGGGGGGAAATGGACAGTGTTATTGGCTTCCATGCCGCGTACGCCGGTCCTTAGTTCCCGTGCGTATTGATTGGTAAAAAATATGCTGTTTATTGGCCAGGCTGTCCAAGAGTTGGGTGTACATGTTGTAATCACCACCCACAGGGAATTTAAGTATTTACCACTAAGCTTTCCGATAACAAAATAAAGATTGATGTTGGGTTGATGGGTTTATTGATGTGGAATTTTCCGTATGTGTGAATTGTTCGCAATATGGAATGGTTCCTTTGGTTTAATAAAGGTTGCATTTTCATTGTTGAAAGGAGCTTTGGACCAGTTCAAAGGGCCTTTTCATTATCCTATTAGTGTTGTAAAATTCCAGCTTATACGAAAGTTCGTTGGTTCCGAAAGGCGCACAAAAATGAATAAGATTCCTGCCTTGGATAGTTCATTGTTATATCTGGTTGTGTCGTGTAACTCCTGTTCTGCATGTTTTGTCTCTTAAGTAAAAAGCCTTGAAATAATCAGTCTACACCCAAAAACCACAAAAAAGGGAAGGTAACTTGGCCTTTAAAGGGGGCCGTACTTTTAAAAGGTTTTTTGAAAATACAGCCTTTTTTATAAGTGATAAAAATCAAGGTTCCAACAGCTTTCAAGATCCAGGCAGTATCCCAAATAGGATAGCCTATTGGGTAGGATTTCATTGATGTTTTGTGACCACCTCAATAGGTGTATTAGCCAAATGTTATCGACACGCCAATAAAATTTTAAATCTATTTTTAAAGATTCGTCCCAAAAAAGTATTTCTGCGAAGAAAGAAAATAGAAAAATCATGTAAGCCTATAGTGTAAGCTACATAGGTAATCCAATCTATCTACAATACTTCCGTGGAAACTTCTGGGCATTAGCAGTAAATAAATGAAGTAAGGCATGCAAAGAACGAGATGGTACCTAGATTCAAACAAAAATCCAATACGAAACTAGCGATAGTGCTCGATTTGAGGTGTCTCCAATTTTCGCCAAAGCTCCATATCAGGAAATACCATCCTAACTAAAAAAGACAGCGTTTAGAATATTAGGATGAAAGTTTTTTAATTAGTGCAAATCGGGTCAGGAATTATTTTTGCCACCATTTTTCAGAATCGATAGAATAAATATGTTATAAAATTAGATTTGAAATTAAGGGGAATACTAAAGTTGAGCAGTTCAGGGGAGTTTGTCCCTAATGTTAAGGTTTCTTTAATTTATGACTTTAGATTTTAAAAAGAATTGGAATTTAGTTTTGAATTCCAAGTATTATTTAAATTCTATTAAAACTTGAAATTCATCCGTTTGGTATTCTTGGCATCTATCATTGCACAGATGTTGTGTTGTGACACCCGTCATGGCCTTCAGCAATCAAGTCATGATAGTTATCGCCTTTTTTCAATAAGTATAAGGTTAAATACCCAAAGCCATTAATTTGTTTTCCGGCTTCACTAATTATCACGTATGGTATTGTGGATTGAAATGGCGATGGATTAAAAATTGGTTAATCGGGGTTAAAGAATAGGGTGAATGAGGATTTTACACTAGATCGGAAAATTAACCATCGACAATTTCTCTCAATAGCCCCCGGCTCTATAGTATATGGTCTGAACGCCGATAGGGGTAAAAGGGGGAGCATGATTTTTTGGGACAGGACCATAATTTCTGCCTACTTCGTATGTTATTATGAGCACAAGTACCTTTGGGATTTAAAGGCCATAACAAGGTAAAAAGACCAGATGGTAGTTCCTTAAATTCGCTTTTCCTTCAGGGTTCGATACGGCAAGCGTCTTTTATGGGGGCCAGATTTCTATATCAGGAATACAAGTCCGCGTTTTCCCCATGGATTGTGTAGCTGGGTATTTTAGTTGCAACCGGGGAAAACAGGGCTGATTCGCGTTTTATAACGATAGGCATTGGCTTACCGATTTGTTGGTCGCCGGTTGCTAGAGATTGGAATATAAGACACATCGCCTATTTGGTTAATGCCATATTTTTCAAAATAAAATTTTTAAAAGGGAAAGGGAAAAGACAACAACTTGCAATGTTGGTTCCTTTTTATTTCCAAGGGAAGCTTGATTGTCATTTTTACTACGGGCTTTTTAATTTATATTTCAACTAATCGAAACAATTTATGAAACAGGTGGCCGAAGTAACACTGCGTGTTTTTTGGGTTATGATAAATATTGGCAACCACCTTTTGGAGAAACCGCTGGAGAACCTGTCTATCTATGACTTTAAAGATAGGTTATGGGTTAAGTTTCTGTATACCTGCTGGGATTTTTTTGCTCCCGTCTCGATACTTCAACTAAAATTCCCAAAAAAATCAATTCGGTAATTATTGGCTGGTATCATTTCAACCAGTACGGCAGGTATTTTTCGGGTTATAGGATGGGATATGCAAAAGCGTGTATCATGCACGCTTTATGCGTTTGGTGGATAGACGGAAAAGTCATTGGAAGTATCCAATTTCTCCGCTTTAGACCCCCGCGCTCTCGCTCTCTCACTGCGCTACGCAATTCCAATCTCTCTCGCTCCTTGCCTGGGTGGCGGGCGAGGGCTGCCGGGGCGGGGGGGGCGGCGCGGGCTTGATTAATTCTCGCCAAGATGATCGGGTTCTAGGGTTTGCTGTGGTGGAGCACTGTTAATTAGGCTTGTTTGCTACTGGGTGTGGTATTCTTGAAATTTATAACCAAGTGTCCACTACTTTTACTTCTTTTGGATTGGCTTTTAATTTTAACCAGAACCATTTTGGGGGCCCACTTTTTGGAGACTTACTTAACAAAACCTCTAGAAAAAGGCGGTGTTTAAATCTCGGGACATCGGTTCCTTCAGCGGTATTACTTTCAATCTTTGCCATTCTTGATTATAAATGAGGCTGGTACGAATGCATAAAAGGGGAATAACTTAAAAATATTGAAATTGATTTACTTTGAGTTATCGAATAATATAAGACAAGGGAAGTTTTGTAATATTAAAAAACTCTATACTTAATCCTACTCTGCTATCTGTGTTTCAAAATAAATTTCTCCATATTATGAGTGCGTCTTTAAACATCCAACTTTTTCGAACTCCTGCCGTAGGGGGTTGGAGACTCGAAATATCATTATACATATCCAGTTTCGTGAGGTAGTGTGGCGGCCTTCTCTCATGTGCTTCTGTGTAAATACACGACACAAGAAATACAGACCTAACGTTTCCTGAGACAGCCTTCCCTCGGTACTCGACCTGCGAACCGAATGAGGATGTAGATACTGAGAAGGGCCTGGCCTACAGCACGGCCTCCATGGACTCTGTGCGTCCAACACAAGCTTTGTCTGTCTATCATTGTGTCCTTCACTGCGATCAAAGTCGCGTGGAATGGCGGATCCGTGGCATAGTTCTCCTTCGCCTTGGTAGGAACTCGTTGCATTGTGTTCACGCTCTGTGAACCCTACTCTATACGTTCTAGGTGACGTTAGTGGTTATTGCTGCTGTTCCTCAGGTGCTCTCGGTGATTGGCAGCGGTCACACATATGCGGAGTGTGATTGTAATGGGACCAACTGCATACCGGCTGATCATTCTCAGTGACCATTGTGAGTTTTCACATAAAACATATGAGATTGGCGAGGTCTGCGCCTAGAAGAGTCAATCAATGCCCGCGACAGATGTAAAGCACGCGCCAGCACTCATCACGCTGTCTAGTGTAGTCTCGCCGCGTGGCGTTGTGCGGCATCCCTCGCTCCTATAGATGCGTGGTTTTACATCGTGGACGCGCGACAAATTTTCCAATTTCGGGTCAAGGACTCGTAGGACTCCCTGATCGGGCCAGGCCTTTCAAACGCCTTCCTCTTCCTTAGCGCTCTGAGGTCGGTGCTCTCCATACTCCGGCCGGTAGTGTCCTGAATTGACCGCTGCGTCATCTACCATATGTACCTCCTTGAGGCTATTCTACTCCTCATCATCTTGATGTGGGCTACGCTATCACTCGGTCATAATCAGGGTGCTGGCAGCTCGCGTGCATGAGTGACTAAAATACGCTCCTATATATGAGGCCTCGGTCTCGCTCACGATGTGCTGTGGTACGAGATGCGCGCAGAAGAAGTAGAAAGTGAAGACCGCGCTAGCGCCCCAGGCGAATAGTGCTTATGGGCATGAGTCTCTCAGGCACATGCGGCCGTTCCGCTGGAATTGCCCTGCGGCAGATTAGAGATGACTCGGGCAGTATTGCCGCCCTCTCTCAGGGATTGTGCTCCTGTATCGTCTGGTCAGTGTTTGCATTCTCTCAGATAGAGTTGCTGATCGGCCTGCTGACCCCCTGAACAACGCTTCGCCAACCTGCTTGGACCCTGTTCACCGGCCGGCTCGGCTCGATGGCGAGCTCTGTATCCACGGTTTCGGGTGATGTCTGACTGTGTAATCACCTTGCTGGACAGGGCCGCCTCTATTGGTGATCTCGGTGTAGTCTAGCGTGTCTCATCATGGATCGCATACCAATCGCAGGCTAGGAAAAAGTTCGAAAAATAGTTGTAGGCGTTCGTTATTTTGAGATAGTAGTTATTTTGCCGGGATCTATTCATAAAAAAACATCGGTGTGCTCGGCCCGCATACACTGCTTCGGACTCTCAAATTTTTCTGGTGTCCCTTTAACAATCGCCTTCGGATGTAACAGAGAGATAGATCTGAGGAACTCCTCGCCGTGCGCGGAGAGTCGGGATATCCCTATCGCCCCATATCTCGCGAGAACTGACCTATATTTCATAGTGACAACATGTGGGTTCTCGAGCGGACAGTTATAGTCAACGATCTCGAATCAGTTACACTTCAAGCGCGCGAGCCTCGAGTCTAATTGTCTCTCTGTCGGTCCTTGGCCGAAAGCGCTTCGCTGAATCTGAGTGTATGTCTCGATATTACAAGCCCTGGGCAAATAATACCGCGCCTCCGCCCCGTCGCGCGCTCGGCCATGAAGCGTGCACGTCTGGCTGATGCTCTTCACGCGCCCATACGGACAATGACTCTGAGTGGGGCTCTCACCAGTCAACTTCTCTCGACACCTCAATGGGGCACGCGCGAGCACGCCTCACTCGTTTCATGCGAAATGAGATCTTGGCTAGCCCTCTTGTCTGTGGACGTTGAGTTCGACTTTCACAAGCGTATGTCGCGGTAAGATGCTGTCTGTGGACATAATTTAAGATGGCTCTTGCGCTCCGTCCCATCTAGACTGTGTGGCAACGATATACTCGTGGAATACTACTATGATGCAGTTGTCTCTGCTATCTACACTGCCCACTCTCAGTAAATCATCGCTCTTTCGACCGGCGTGATTCTCCGCGTGTGGATCATACTCTCGCACTTCTCGGTTGACACAGAGGCGTCGCCTCTGCGTGGACGGTGCTCTCATGGTGGCTCTTGCAGGGGCTCTGCACTCTGCGATAACATTCCGGAAAAGCTCGTGCGTGCATTTAGCAGATCCATGTTTCCCACGATTCTGAGTGCTCGTGCGCATGATTCTAGAGTCCGCGTCCCCAATTCACATAGATTTAGGACGCACTCGGACTCTAAGTACTCGCTGGGTTTCTCATGTACGTGGGGGTGATACTGCACGTTGCCATTTCTCTGCCACTCATCATCGAGATCGAACGCGGTGGGCCTACTCAACTCATATACTTCCGCGACAGGCTGCCTCGTTGCTACTCACTGACCACACTTCCAGAGCAGGACCTAGAGACAACTGAAGTCTAGAGCTCGTGCGAATGGGATATATGGTCTTCTGACTCTCTCGCAATTAGTACGCTACTGGGTAGAGAGAGTTGGTCGGTCTCGGTGCCGACTGGCTCTCGATCCCTGATCCTGCTCACCAGCTTCATCACCGCCCCCTGGCGGTGCTGGCCGCTCTGGCCGGTCACCTCAAACCGCGGCTTGTTTCTTCTTCCTGATCCTGGCGATTGGATGCGGCCAGATCGCCCGTCTTCGCCGTCAGGACATGCTTTCTGTTTATCTTCCTGGCTGGGAGCTTTGGAACTCGCTGCCGGTGTACCTGTGTTTGGCGATCTGGGGGGCCAAGAAAGCGCCAGTTACGCTGCCACCAAGTTTACATCCTTACACCGCGCGGTCGGTGATGTGCGTGTTTATGGCGAGGACAAGCAATGCCACATGGGTCTGGTCCTTGGTGTCCTCCTTCTTTTAGGTGGACTCGCGCCCCCCAAAGCCCATGATAAGAAGTACCAGCTCCCTCGCCGATCACGCGATTTTCACACGGCGCGCCGTCTTGATATGTCTGCTTGTGTTCCTACGCACTCAAGTGTGCTCTTGATGTTAATTCGCGTCGCATTTAGTGCCGAGTGTTGTGCGATCCGCTCTTGTTGGCAGGAATGCGTGGTGGCACTTCTGTCTCAGTATTCTTCTCTGCTGAGCACTGCTCTCGGTCGAGCTAGGAGATCTCTTGCCGCACGCTCCTCCTATCATGTTGTAGTCTTTGGCCGCATGGCGCTGTTACACTGCTGCGGATTATGTTGTTTGCCTAGTGTCCTGAACTGCGCTAATCAACAACCTGCTCTGCTCTGGGCTCGGCGACCGCAGATGCTACACTCGTTCACTCTCATGTTTCATAAGCGTCACCGTTGCGCGTGGCGGTGTTATGGGTTCATGGGTGGTCAACAATCCATACCTAACACGCAGCCCGCCCCTTGCACCTCCTTTGTCGCGCGCAATAGTCTGAGTACAATTCCATGCTCTCAAAGGATTCGTCTTTATTCAGATTTCCGAATTTGAGCATGCTTCGCGACTCTCGATGTTTCGCTGGGCTCCTCTGCTATTCTCATAATGGCTTATTCAGGCGCAGCTTTCTCTGCAGGCTCTCGGTCGAGGTACGCTCGCATCATAGACGCGGGCCCACGCGCCATTCAGTAGCATACAGTCGTTTAATGGCTCAAGGTCTGTGTGCACTTCTAGGTTCTTTGTGGTTGCAGGCCTGCTTCTCTCCTTAGGTGTGAGTCGCAACACATCCTACAGCGGCAAACACACAACACCCTGGCTCAGACATCTCGATTATGAGAGTGTGAGGGGCGGTCCTAGTGGGCCAGAAGATGCGTCAATTATGCTCTCACACCTACCGAGGTATAGATTACATCTGCGCGCCCATACTGCCGTCGCCCTACCGGGTGAGACCATGGCCCTCGTTCACTTATACGCATATTATCGGAGGATAGAGAAACTGGTGGGTCTTTACCGAGACATTGGCAAAAGGAAGTTACTCATTAGTTCGGCATCTATTTCCAATCGCCCTATGTTGATGCGTGACTTGATCTGTCAGCGTAGCGAAGAGACCTAACTCTTCTCAGCTTTCCGCATTCGTGCATGTGCTGAGAGACCATGTCGCGCTCACGCTATAGGCAATAGTATGGGTAAAAGGAAGGTGTTGGATTTCTGTCTGGTCTCTCTCGAGTTTACTTCCGTGCATGTCATCTATAAGAGTTCGAGAGTTAGTGAGAATCGTGGGCGAGGAATGAGATAAATCGAAAGCTGCATGGTCTAAAGCCAGTGGGTGGTTGAATGCCTCGCATGTGGCACTCCTCTCTGACTCTCTCTAGGAGAGTGGCTATGTCTGTGTTTTCCTAGACATAGCTCGGTGAAGTCCGTGATCACAAAGCTTTAGTCACCGCATGTGCTTTCCACTATGGCTGATCTCGGATACACGGGACAATCACTCCGCGCGTCCAATCCATCCGTAGAGGCCCTTAGAGGCACATATATCTGTGTGTCAATCTCTCTTCACCAGAGTGTGCACTCGCAGCGCCCAAGGGTGCTGTTGCTCTCGCTCACTCGTGGGTGAACTCGTTCTGTTCGGCTCGTTAACCGACCTGCTCAAGAATCCCGGTGCAGTAAATAGATGTTGTGGGGATGGGATGTGGCAATGGGCTGGGCGCGACACTCTGGCCCCCCCGGTAAGAACTCGCACGTCTGTTCTCCAGTGCAGCTCTGCTCTAGAGGTCGTTAAAGAGTGCCGGCCGCGCGGCTATGGCGCGTTGTGGCTACTGATGACGCGGTTTGGCACAGATAAACCCTGACTCCGCTCTCGGTTGCGAGACAGCGAGAGAGGTAATATGTCCCGCAGATACCAGTATCGCACGGATTCTTCATCGCTCTCGCCGCTGCAGCCCAACTCGCTCTGTTAGTCTCTTCTGAATCTAGGTGAATAGCAGCGACAGACACTGTGGGATATTGAGGTTGATCTTCATAGACTTCTCGACGTGAGAGAATTCTCGGCCACGGATTGAGAATTGGTCTCTCGCTCATCGCGCAGGCGCGCTCCCAAAACACATCGTCAATATTCATTCTGTCGTGTGGTGGTCGGTTCAAATATCGCACCCTGCCACTGGATTCTCTATTGCGGGTTCAGCAGGGTCAGGCGTCTCTGCATGAGTGTGTGTGCTACAGCGGTGTGAGATGTCCCTTTGGATGATTGGCGGTTTACTGTGTCGCTCTCAAACTCCTCGCTCGCGCTCGCTGGGTGTTGTCTGTGTTCTGATCTGTTGTAACTCGGTGTACTTTTCAATGTGTACGCAAGCACTGAGGTGGTGTAAGTGAATGGCATTAGAGGGTGCTCTCGCTCAGTCTCCCTGGGGGTCACGCACGTTGTAATATACGGTGCCTAGCGTGGAGTGGCAAATCACACGCTGAGTGTCCTGGAAATCAGTGCGTATCACAATTCTCATAGCGCGCTGTTTACTCAGGGCCTAGTGTGTAATCTCTTTATATAGTTCCAATTCGTTAAAATGTCGCCATTAGTTTTCGCACTCGCTCGAGACAACTGTAGTTTCGGTTTTGGGTTTGGACAGAGACAAGCATATAATATGTTCTCTCACGTTTGATCCTCCGCCACCGCCTCTGTGAAGCCGATACAACCGATTGAGCCATTGGTCCGCCAAGCCAGCTTGAAGATCGTCGCAGTGCCTCGAGGAGCTTATTGTGTCTTCAGCCACTGAGCGGCCAATTATATTTCAGGTGACGTATAATCGTGCGCACTAGACAGTGCAGGAAAGACAAGAGTGAGAGATGTAGATCGACCAAATGGCAGTGTCCAAGGAACTATGGATGTGCTGAGCTCCTCGCGATCTAAAATCTCTCGTCTAGGATTCAGGACAACCAACGAACCGTCGGACAAGATTCTTGGTAAAGACATGTGACTGCTTCATCGATACCCGTGGACTGATCTCTCCTGTATGATTACGCGGCTACGAGTGTATAGTGTGTCGGCTTTCTTGACCAGCTGCGCGGACGCATTCGAGGTGCCCCGCCTGATCGCGGCCACCCAAGCCGGAGCGGGGCGGCAGTTACGAACAGGACTTTGGCGCGAACCCCATCTCAGCACTTTGCAAGGGCTCTCTCCTGGCGTGCGCGCGGGCGCCTCGCTGCTGGTGGTGAGACTTAGTGACTGAAGGCCGACGGTGCTGGAGCGACAGACGTTCCCAGGCGCCGCAGCTTGCATCGAGGATCACCTTCGGCTGTGATCGGATGATGAGGACGCAGATTTTTCGCGGGTTTTGTTTGCCACGCCGGGCCGGAGTGATCGTCTAACTGGCGCCGGGTCCGGTGGGCACCACCCTCCACTGGCTACGGGACCGTGTCAAGCTCGGTGAACTGTATCAGGCCAGCTCAGGAGGACATCGCCCGCGCGGCTGGGCAGGATTGGTGGCCGCAACCGCCCAAACCCCATAGATGCCGGCCCTACAGCGCGGAGGCGCATCGAACAAGTTGGCCTCCCTGCCCCCGCGAGAAGACTGCCAGAAAAACCACGGCTCGGCCCTGGCCTGTTTCTGCAGCAGTTGGGCCCCCTGCGACGCCCCTTCGCCCATGGGGTTCGACTCGCAAGCAGCTTTGTCTCGCACGCCCTGGCAGCGTCGGCACCGGCGATCTCTCGATCACGAATCGAAGAGTTGGGGGTGTTTCTGGGCCTTGCTGTTCCTCTTGCTCCAGGGCCGCTCGACCTTGCAGGCAGGGGTGGGCTCTTTGGTCCGCTTTTTCAGATTCATATAGCGGCTTGCAGGAGGTGGACCTACACTGGAGTATCGGGCGCGCAAAGCGCAGCGAAACCGACAACGACCCGGCCCTTGTTGCTTGGAAGCGCGCAACGCACGCGCGCACATGGGCCGAGCTCCTTGGCCGCTCGATTGGGCCAGGGGGCCGCCGTGGATTTCTTTCGATATAGTGATGTCTGAAAGAACAAATTCATAGGTGAGGCGCCCATAAGTGATGACCTCGCGGCCGGCAAGGGTTACCCGCGTGCGTCCTATTTACGCACACCCATTCCCAAAAAAACGATGATTCCCGATCTTCAGAAACCCGTCATGGCAGTTTTCTGCTTGGAATTGTTGCGGGCAACACGGATTTGACGAGGTTGCATGGTCAATGTCTCCCACCTGTCCCGGAGAAATTTAAAAATTATTTTCGCGAGGCCAGCGATTCGGTGACAGATTGCTACAGCTTTGAGTGGGCGCATCGAAGATGGCGAACTGAATCGGCGCGGCGCCCTTGGCTCGGCTGGAGGAATTCAAAAAGTTCAAACCTTTTTCAGAATTTTTTTGATGACAACCTTTTGTGGTGACGTCTGCGGCGATGCCCTGATCGGATCTTGACCTGGACTGAAGCTGTTCGGCGCTCACGAAGGAAAAGTGGGTGGGTTGCAATTTCCGCCGAGTTCTGCAGTAGACTCAAGCGAGTGCCGTAAAGGAGTTCAGAGTCAGCAGCTATGGCGTCGCGTCACGATTGAAATTCCAGCGGGTGGTTGGAACCTTCCAGAGATGATAGTCCCTCTCCTGGGGAAGATGCCGCCAGCGGACTATGATTCAACACTGGTTTAATTTATTATTTTCGAGGCCCGAGTAACTCGAATCATCATTCGCCCCTCGAAGGTGTTCCTCTTCGATATCGGCCGCGACCTTTTCCCAAGGGCTGGGACAGGCTGTGCTGTGGGCGCACCCTGCCCTCCTGCGGATGGATTTTGAAATGAGGTTCGACATCGGCAAAGCGTGCCCGACTTATTCTGGCAGGCACTCGAATCTCGCCAGGTGCTGCTCGGCGATTCGACCATGGTGCAGATCCCCGGACGGGAAGTGCGCCTGGGATCTACGTGGGCCTGAAACGTTGGTGGCGGGACTGGAGAATCAGATTGATGTGCGCGGCCCGGTCTACGTGGCGGAGGGATGACGGTTCGGATTGAACCGGGTGTGACAATAATTGGCCAGCTGGTGGATCGGCCCCGAGCTTTGCCACATCTTGCGAAGGTGCCCTCACATCGATATTACTCGATACATTGAATTGGAATACTCCCGGAATTGGCGTGGGTGCGCCTGGTTACGAAAAATTGGTGTTCGGACCGCTATTGCGTCGATCGCAATGTGTGGTCAACTCTCGCGTAATCTTCAGAAAGCAAAGCCCTAGAGTTGGCTGATCACCGATGTTGGCAGGCGCCAGATGTCGCACCCAACCCTCCCCCAGTCAGAAAAGGCTTGTGCCGAGCTGCCTCGCGGCCACCGATTTCAGCCTCAGCCAGGGCGGAGTTCTGAAGCGACACAAGCGGGCTCAACTGAGCAAACCAACCGCCTTGGCCAGCAATCATCGGGATTCGCCTCTTCCGCTGTTCACGCGCATTCTAGGTGCACCCCTTGGGCGATCGATTGAATAGGTTTGCCACCTGTCGGCGGGCGATGTTTGATCCCTTCGGCGCCGGATCTTCAGCGGCGGCGAGGACGATCACGATCAAAGTGGCCTGGGGATCAGGCTCCTGGCCACATACCCTGGTTGACAAAGGGGCGCATATGCGCGGCCGTGACTTCAGGCAGAACACCCCCGCCAGCACCGGGCAGACCAGTGGTGCCGGCGATCTCGCCACCAGAAAGCGGCTTTCAGGGCCTCCGGTGATCACATTCTGCGTCTGCAAAAGCGGGGCACCGGCGGCCTTTTTGCGCCCCGGGACCCTGGTTCTTTCAGGGCCGCTTCCAAAAACTTTGGCGACTGCGGAATTCGCAGCCCGCGCCAGCGAAACAGGGTGGGCCGGGCCGTGCAGCAAGCCTTTGAGGGTCTTTCCCCGCATGAACCTTCTGACCAGCTGCAAACAAGACGCACCGCTTCCAGCTCATTCACGGGGCGAGGCCCCGGGTTGGATCGCCGGCTGCCGGGACAGGGTCACCGGTCAAAAGCAGAAAGCAGATTGCGAGGCTAGGAGATGGGCCTCAGAGCAGTTCGGGCTTGAGAGGGCCTCAATGCGGTTTGCACGGTCGCCAAGAGGCAGAGAGAGTGACTCAGTAGATCTGGGCTTTCCGGGCCGATGTCAAGCAGCAGGCGGCAGAGGGCCAGGCTGCTTCTGCGCATTCACCGCCGGCTTGCCATCTGTGACATTGACGGCATGAACAAGGCCTTTCAACCCGCGCCAACCCTCAAGGTTGCGGCCGGTGGCGTGTTCGCCGCACGCGGCGGCTGATTGACCTCCGCGGTGATCGCGAAAGGGCGACCATCGCAAGGCGCCTGTTGCAGCAAACAAAGGAAACGGGAGAATTCAGACGCTGCCCATCATGGCGGCAACAGTGGTCCGGGGCGCTCTGGTGCTAGAGTGAATCCCGGGGCGGAAGATGGCGGTCCTTGATTGTCCGTACCAGATTGCGGTCTTACCAGCTTGCCTGGGCCCCATTCTTTCGCCGCGTGAGGATCGAGATCATCGAGCTGGTGGCCACCGGCCTAACCAACAGGAAATTGCCTTGGGCGCTTGATTGAATCCCAGTCTAAAGCTAACGGTCTGTAATCAACGTCTCTCATGCACATTATCTCAGGCAAAACGGCGCCAAGAACCGCGGTCTCGCCCTGTTGAATTGGGCGATGGATCACTGGGCAAGTTCGTGCGCCCGCGATGGCTTCAACTCGCTGCAAACCTTCCCTGAGCCCATTTACAACCAAGCTGAAGGGCGGCTCGATTTTAGCAACCCCGCACTCAGTTTGGATCCGGATTTGTGACTCCGAGTGTTCGTCTACGCGCTTGCATAACGCCTGCAGGCAATAGCCGTCGGGAGTGTACGAACAATCAGGCGTTTTTTCAGGCAGGGCAAGGGGTTGTCCCGGTCCAAGAGAAACGCAACATACCTTTGATCGGTCGTAAGAGGACCGATCATGGAAGGGAGACAAGCCGGCAAAGGCAAACAAGGATAAAACCTTAAGGAATGGCTGAAGAGCCCCGCGGCCACGACGTCATTGTTGATGTGAAGCCATCTGGAGTTGGGGTCCGTGTTGGATCGGACCAGACAGGTCCGTGTTATCGGACCAGCACGCTGTAGGGATGGGCTCTTGCCAGAGGCCGTGCATATTGCTCCATGGGACCTTCGGCCGGTACTCAGGGCTCAATCCCCGCACCACTCTTGGCCAGGCAGCATAGAGGGCTGCTGTTCCTGCGTGCTCGAGTTCCACCTCGGCGAGCACCAGAGGCGCATTCTCCGCTCGAAACACTCGACCACCCAGTCACCAACCGGGACAATTCAAGGCCAAAGCGCTTTTGCTTGAGGGCGATGCGCCGCGAGAGCGAGCAGCGCTTCGCATCGCAAATGGAATCGGGTTACTCGAACTCGTGGCGGGGCGATCCCGTCGCTGCGGTCCTGAGTGTGAGCCATGGCCTGGCCTTTCATGCGAAGGCTACACTCGCTCCGAAACGGTAACAATCCCTGCTCTCGACTTACCATGGTAGTCGCCTGGCGGAACTGCTGCTGCCAGGCAGAATGTCGCTCGCGGCAGCTGTTCCCTCAACAGAAAGGCGTTCGTTCGATATACTCCCTAAGTGCCATCAGGACCGGCCCTTGCTTCCCAAACGCCATCGTGCTGTGATCCTAGGGCCGCCGGCGGCCAGCAGGCTCCGTCTCCCTTGGCGATCAACGCGTATCCAATTAGCGATGCAGTTTCACTCTCGGAAGGTGTCACCGTCATCACCTGGCCCAGGGAGCTTGTTGGCGTCAAGGTCCAGGGTTAAATAGGTACGGGCTCTGCTCGGAGCAACCACCATCAGGGCGGGTTGTGCTCACGCAAGCGTCGCACCAAAAGGTCAGCTGTTCGTCCAGGTTCCGCAAGCACGGTGGCGTGGGCCCCGTCTTTCCAGAAGCTTCCACCCGAGCTCGGGACTTGGGCTCACCCTCAGGGGGCAAGACACACCACCAGGGTCGAAAACCTGGGGTAGAGTGAAGAGGGAGTGCCCACACCAAGGAGGGGGGCGGCTGAGAGAGGTCATCTCGGGACTAGACCGGATTGAACCTACACTAATGGCCGATCGACTCTCTGCCAGGAGTGACAGGATATGGCTCCACCCCCCGCCGCCATCGAATTAGCCGAGGGAGCCGGTTCCGGCGTTTGGAAATGTATCAGGCCAATCGTCCCGCGGAAAAACTGGTTTCCACCACCTCCCCATCGATCTTCCAGCTCCAACAGGCAGAGGTGTGTGCACAAACTTCCTCCAGGCAAAGGGGACGGAAATAGAAAAGTCATTTGAGGGGGCCACGGATGCAAGGGGCCCTTTGCCCG
>Ga0163217_1003530_pt1 | contig 15980 bp, 11 predicted proteins | sample SynspAceP_FD_185933 | JGI IMG/M metagenome (GOLD analysis project Ga0163217, IMG submission 185933) | Saline lake microbial communities from Ace Lake in Antarctica - Synechococcus sp. Ace-P (PacBio error correction) | ecosystem: Environmental > Aquatic > Non-marine Saline and Alkaline > Saline ... | reverse complement strand
TAAAGGGATTGCCTTCCAACTTGGTTCTACTGCGGACAGCCAAGTTGGCCAAATGACTTTGTTGCAACTTGGTCGTTAAAGGCTTTCGGTTTTAACTATGCCTTAATTGAGACTCATTGCGAGGAAAACTTAGTATGGTGGCAAATCTTGTTAATTAGGGGCTCACTTCTAGAGATTGCTTCACTATGGCCTGCCTTTGTGGGACAGCAAAAGTTTCGCCAATGGGAACCGGTAAACTTCTTGAGATTGAGCATGGGTATCTCACTAATCCTTATAAACGTCATTGCGAGGAGCGCAAGTGACGAAGCAATCTGATTTGTAATGGACTTCCTACTTCAGTTTTTTTAATTGACCAACAAGGGCTATGAGGATTACTTCACTGTGCTTTTGTCTGAAATACAATGAAATGCGTAATGCCAGGTAGGTGCAAAAGTTGAATTAAAGATTTAAGCAAACTTTCTGATCCAGAATTCAAAAACAAAGGACAAACGACTTGCACCTCTTGGATTCCGCCTTTTGTACTTGTCGCAGCACTTGGTTTTTGCAACCAGGGAAAACCATTTCTTTAGAGGCACGTTTTTTTGCTTCCTTTTTTATAAGCCTTTTTCAGCTTTTTTTCCGATCTTTCTTTTGTCCTGCAGACACGGCGTTTTTTCTTCTGCCCACCTTTGATCTAAATCAACTGGGCAAAAATATCTATTTTAATCAATCTAAATAAAGATTAAATGTTAAAAAATTATTGCCTTGGGAGTAATTGCAGGCACTATTGGCTGTAATCTGTGAATGTCACGGTCGAACAAGTATAGCCACCCTTGTCATTTCCAATAAGGGTGATCTTGTCCAAATATACGTTGCAAAAGCCTCCTCCTCAATTGTTCGTACAACCATGAGAAAAATTATGGTGCATAATCCTTTCCTGAAGGGTACATTGTACCAGTTCGTTAATGCTATCGGCATACAAAAATTTCATGCGTCCAATTAATTTCGTGGGAACATTTTTGAAAACTGCCAAATGTCGATTGGTCATTGAGTGCAGAGACATAGGCATGTCCACCCTCTCTTCGTTTTATATTATCTTTCCACCAACTTAGAGCCAGATGTAACGTTCCTCTCGGATTGGGTATACGAAAATTGTGCAATTCCTCCAATCCTTGCCTTCGGCCCATGAGGCCATTTGATAAAATACCTTGCGAGGACTCAGCCTCAATACGAACTTGTTCGTTCAAGCTTTTTCTAATTTTTCAGACAACATAACTATTAAATTTTGAATAAAGTTACAAATAAAAAAGATACCTGTTTAACCGCGTAAGAAACTTAAGTTTTTGAGGTTATTGTGCAAGGCCAATTGAATCCGTTCCTTGGAATATCCACTTCCAAAACTTTTACATTATTGCTGGTGCAGACTACGTGTTCGTTTACTCTTTACAAAACTATCCTGAAAGGTGGAGATAGGGATCAGGCCCACTTTCTTTGATGCCCACGTCCACAAAATCCAATAATTAGTGATGTTGTTCAACAATTCCGGGTAATAATTTGCCAGCATTAAGATCGGCAATGCGTCTTATGTCTGTTGAAGGTGGAATACCTTTGCTTTTTCCCGTACGTCCAATCCGGTTTTTTCCACATTCTTTACAATAGTCCTGTTAAAGTGGGTTAATCCCACCATTTCAGTACATAATGTTGTTAAGTCTATGTTTTTTTAAGACTTCCTTGTTTTCCAGATAATTGTTCATGTATAGGGGAACGCCCTGATCTTTGACCATTTTTTTGCACAGAGAATAACTTTCAGATGTACCGCGAATTCTCTCAAAGGGTTTTTTGCCTGTTTAATGCGTAAAAATGCCGCTCCTTGTTTCAAAGGCTGGCTCCAAAACGAGGCACTTTTTTAATTTTCGCTTCGGCTGCAAAGGACCATTTTCGTTTCTATAGGCTACTAATATTTTCAGCTAGGTTTTTGGACCTATTCCGGAAACATAGCTTAGGAGCGGTACACTGGCCGTAAAAATAATTGACCCCCACTGTTGTTCACACAGCTTTCTACGGCCGATCCAGTGGAATTTTTTAAAAGATGCTGGTATCTTACATCGTGCTGGTATGGACCTACACCGATCGTATTAGTGCATCTATTTTCACCCAATTGCGGCCAAGTGGACGGACCCAACTTCGCCCTATGGATTATGGCACCCTAACGGTAACATCGTAATTGGGGAATTTCGTCCACGGGGCAATTTTGGAGCCAGAATTAAATGGAGGCTCCGCTTCACTAACCACCAAACACCTCAATATTGTTTTGGAACAGAATGCGCTTGATCAATTGCTCTGTTTCCCTTGAGGCGTACCGTTACAATAGCAATCGCCGCAATCTTTATGGGCATCGGCCAGGGAGCTTATTTTCTTTATAGCGCCAGTGCTGTCGTTTTGCGTGCATGTGGATAAATGGTTTCATTGTGTCCAAATCGGCCCCTGAGCGTGTTAAGCAAACTTTACTTTACAGCCTGTTCTGAATCCTGGGTCTATGGCTAAAATCCTTTTTTCGCCCAAAGGGAACCCCAACAAACAGCTGCTTTAGTTTTTGGAATACTTGAATAGCGATTCATCTGCCTTTTTCCTTGGCGCTTTTTTAAAATTTCATTTGAAAGGGAAGGAAAAGCAATCTTTTATAGGCATCTTGAATGGCCCATTGAAGGATGTGGAGTAGTAGCATTATTGCTTTAATGATCCTATATTCCATTGTTGGAGATGCTTTCTCGTCATCAATTTCGACCTTTAACCCTATTATAAAGCTTCATGTTCAGCCGTAATATGGCAATAGTCGGTGGAGGGACAGCGATTTAAAAGGGTTCGCTCGCATTTCAAAATAGTCCTAACTTTGGGCCTTCTCATCCTCTTTCTTAGTTGAAATGAACCTTGGTGCTATTATTGCAAGATTTCTCCAATTGTGCCTGATCTGAATTTCGGATCATCGGCACGTTCGGTTTATCCATCAGAAATGGAAGTGGCGAGCCCCTCCAGCCGCATCATCTTCCTTTGGGAACGGGTATCACATAACATATTTAGAGGCTTTCAAAAAATCTATTTCATCGGTGCGTTGGCCAAAAATAATTTTTGCCAAAAGGCCTCCAACCATTTTGATGGCTGTTCTGCCTGTTTTTACGCTTTTCTTAAAGGGAGATAAAGACTGCCAACTGTGTAAGATCTTCGGGCATGGCATCGTCTGTTCCTAATTCCTGGGTAAGGAATCTGTTCCTCTATGGATTTAAGGGAGGTCGACTTGCGTTTCTCCAAGGCCTCAAATGTGCTTTAAACTTGCACTAGGCACAAATTTGCACCTTCATCGCAAATTTCCGGGTACGTTCTTTTCGGTATCGGAAATTAAAGGCAGGGTACAATCCTCGTTCAACCAAGGCCCACGTAATTTTCTATGCCTATTACAGGAAGCTGGGTGTTTTTTGTGATGTAGGAAATGAGAATCATGGGAGAGTATTTTAATGTTTAAGGCAGAAGGATCCAATGTATTCGAGACCTACTTATTGTCCCGCCATGATCAACTCCATCTCATCCGGATAAACAAAATACCAATTGCCATCAGCGTTTTCGGTCATAAGAACATGCCCTCGCTATCTACATCCACGTAAGCTCTCGCGCTAGGTTCACCAAAACGGGTCACTTTTTTACCTAGGATATCTTCTGGCGAAAAGGCTTTTCTCAAATTTCCTGAGACTATTGTCTACATCCAGTCCGTATCCACTTTTAAGACCAACAATTTTTGGCCTTTGGCATTTTTTCTGCTTCAATAAATGCGGTGCCTACCCTCATGTCCACTTTGGGAAAAGTCATCAAAGAATAGTGTCTTTTTGTGGCTAACTTCTTTGTTCATATTTCATTGTTTTTTGGTAGCTCCAATTGTCTAATTGTGCCTGAAAGGCTTCGTCCTCAATTTTGCTGAATAATAATCTGCAGCTTAACCTGATGTCTGCCGCGAAGCAGCACTTCATTTTAGCTACAATTTTCCCAGTTTTAAGGTCGTTGTCCAGGGTGTCAAATCCCAGTAGTGTCTTTAGTTTTTCAGAGGTAATAGGGCAAGAAAATTGGTTCGCTCAAAAACTGCGTAGGGCCGATGCTATTGAAGGGCTACGAATAATGGTCTTTACTCTTTTCTCATCCTGTTTATTACTTTCCAAGGTTCTTCATCGGCCAAATACTTATTGCCCAAACTCCTAAATTTCATAACTTCTGGCCCGCTTCGCGAAAACGGTATCTTTCTATGGAATTGCATGATCTCGGGTATTTTTAGGCGCTTCCAAAGTTTCCCTTATCTACCCTGGCTAAAGCGGCCAGGAGTAGGCACAATCCATTGTAATATTTATTGGGTTAAGCACCACCTTACACGATTGATAAAGTTCCCGTATATGCCACAATTCGTATTGTTCCTTGCTTGGAAAATCTTTCCAAGGAATCGTATCTTTGTTTCCGGGCCGTGGCAGTTAGCGTACCTTAGCACATTCTTGCATGTGCGGATAAGTCTTTCCAAATACATGTAGCCATACCGCCCAATTCTTGGAGTGGACAGTTGTTACCCTTCCCAAATTTTAAAAATCGTTGCAGGGACATTTTCCGGTAATATAAATCGCCATGTGCCTTTAGCATTACTTGGGAAATAATACAATGAAAAACAATATTATCCTTACCAATTAAAAATTGCACCATTTTTGGGTGTCCTGGCTTTCCAGTAGGTTTCCCAATCTTGCCTTCCCTAGCGGCCCATTCTTGGTAGAGGATATATACCCTTATAGGGGGCATCGAACCCAAACATACAGGCACCTTGCCTTCACCGCCTTCACAGGAACAGGGATACCCCCAATCCAGTCGCGGTTTACGGCCCGTGGCTTTAGGCCATCAATCGATCCAAGATCTTACATGGCCGTAAAACATTGGGGCCTTCCAGTCGTTTTTATGACCCTGCTAGAAATCCATTTCTTAAGAAAATCCTCGTATCGGTCCCAAATGGTAAAAACCAGTGTTTGGTTTCTTTTAGAGAGGGACTGCTCCAGATATGGTTAGGATTTGGGATTTTAATAAGGTCAGTGCGGATTAAGGTATAACCACAGTTTTCACATGATCGCCATTAGGCCTCTTCGAACCCACATTTTGGCAGGTTACCAAACAACAAAAACGATCGGGCCAGAACTGTTGCCGCTTCATGTGGTCGGTACAATTTTCTGTGGTTTCCTCAATAAAATCTCCCTGCTCATTAGTGAGTTTTACAAAAGGAAATCCGAGGCCGTTTTTATGGTTGACCTTCGGCAGGAGGTTCTGGAGTAGTTATTGAAGGTAATCCCGAAATCCTTAAAGGATTGTTTAATTAATTTCCCGGTTGGTATTTATCTATAATATTTTGGGGGTTAAAACACCTTCTTTTTGCTTCATCAAATGGCCACCCCATGTTCGTCACTTCCACAGCGAAGGCTACATCGTTGCCATTTTAATCTCAAGTATCTTGCGAGATATCCCGCGGGCACATAACACCCGGCCAAATGCCCTATATGTATAGCGTCCGTTGGTTATATGGTAGTTGCTGCGGTAATATTATCTGGCTGGCTTTGAAGGTTCTGCGACATTTAATCTTGGATAGGGTGCAAAAATAAAGATTTTTACGCGGGCAGCTGAGGTATTCCTTCAAAAAATAAGGCCTTCGTTATCCTGAAAAACAATTCAGAATTTACGAAGGCCCCTTGCCATAGTAAGTAGGGGGTGATATTATGCTACCATAATGGATTTGCTGAGAATTTGATTTTGGAACCTGTATTCTGTAAATGTATTTTCAGAGGCCAATAGGTCGGTAATCCCTCCCTAATATTTATTTTCGGTAGACCCTTTCCAACATTCATTTCACATTAAATACGGAACCCAAATATTGACCCATAATGTTGAACATTGTATGTTTACGTGGGCGCTAAATGCCATGTCAAGGTAAATGTGCGGTGTGAATCCGTGAGGGTAAATGGTTGTGAATAATGGCATCTACCAATTCGGGGATTTGGATTTTCCCCGTAGGATCTGTTGTGTAGGTGGTGTAGGGTTGCCATCACTATTAAGTGAATTTAGGAAAATCTACCCCGCTACAATTAAATCCTAAATTTACTGGTTTTATAGGTGTATCCCGTCCATTAATGCTACTGTTCAACAAGAGAATATCTAACACAACCATTCTGCCAATTACGGTGGCATTAAAGGTCTCTAAAGTCCATAGTGGATTTCCAGGTACCTCTACTATTGGGCTTCGTCAAAGCTGGATTGCTCGCCCACAAAAAGCACTCCGTTTAATCCTGATCCAAAAAACTAGCTGGTAGAGCTGCTTTACCGTGATCGGGTTCCATTAGATCCGTTTTCGGTAAATCCTTCTACAAGATTCGGAAAAAGTCATGCTCAAATACTTTTTTCATCTTGCTGGTTAAAGGCCAAAGGTCATCAATTAAAAATTGTCTACCGCAATGGATAAATTGGACATTAGAGTTCGTGCACCAAAGGTTGATTTCCATGGGGGTCAAAACCACCAAAAAACTTGATCATATACACTTTGGTACCCAAAATTACCTTTATCATTCGTGCCAAACTCAAGCCAATTGCTGGCAAAAACCGTTGGTTTTGATACCTATTGGTTTGCGCCCACGGCAATATAGGCCTCATGTATTGTTTCCGGAGTACTCATTGCGTTACGTTGGATACCCTCTAAGAAATTTTATCTTGATCGCTATAACATACAATTCATCAAAAAGGGCAATATCTACTGAATTGCAAACCAGTTTCCGCAATCTGCGTTCAAACTGATCTATTATTATTGGTTAACAAAGGCGTAATTGTCTCTTCGCTTCAAAAAAACCAAACTTCCGTAGTTTCCAATTGTATGGCGCTGGGACCTTCGTGGTCTACTGCCGGGAAAATCCGATAAATAATCGGGATATAGGTTTTCAAAATGTCTTCCATCCATCCGGTATCAACGTCACTGAATCCTGTTGTGGTTAAAATCGTATGGCCAAAATATCAAGAACGTAAAGTGCGATATAGGACTTGTGGACCTTATAACCTACACCATGTACTGCTTTAAATTGGGCTTCGCCCCCTACATTACGCTCCAAGGATTTCTATAGGTAGGAACCATATTCATCGGTACAATCTTAAAAATTTTACTTCCGGTAGATAAATATGGGCGCGCGTTGCATAGATGTCGTTACTGATTAATTGGTTATATAGGTACTAAGGCCGTCATTTCCACCGATAAACGAATTAAAATTAAAAATATTATGGTTTCCGCCATGGCTATTGCCGAGGTCAAATGGGGATGGGGCCGATGCGGTTCAGAAAATTACTGCCCAAGCATCATGGAGCCTGAACGGCAATTACCTAAGGCTGTAAAAAAAAGAACGCCTGCCTCCAAAGTCTTGTGTTCTTAAATCGTGACCATCATGGTCTTTCTTTATGGCATTTTTCAGGTGAATTATGGTGGAAGTATCGCACATAATTGTCTTTTTTATTGAGTTGGAATTTCAGGTGGTCTTGGAAAGATGTCTTAATAGAAGATGAACTTGTGAAGGAACCTTCTTGACTAATACTTAAAAAGATCCATAAGGATTGTCCTCCAGGAATATAATCAGGGGTCCATGTTTATTCTTCCGGGGACATCCCCTATTTTTAAATGACGACATGGCATTTTCAAATTCCTGTTTCAGTGAAACATTTCCTTTGGGGGTCTTTCTTATCAACTGATGGCCCCGTACTACAATCTCTGGGTTTACTTGTTATGCTGTTGGCAGGGCCAACGCATTCATAGCAAAGTGTCCTGCAATTGTTCCGTGTTGTTCCTGAAAGAAGCCATCTATAATGGACTCTAAGGTTAGCCCAACGCCCAATTAAAAAAAATTGGTATTGATCCAGGATCTATTGCTTGCCATCAGCAACATCAAAGGGTCAAAATAAATCTTGACCCAAATACCGCTATAATTTTTAGGCTACCATACTAGTGTTCATATATAGGGAAAAGCTAGTTTCGTTAAAATATTTAGATAAAGGGTCGAAAAGGACTTTTAATAAATAAACGCCAATGGATTCAATCGTCAAAAAGTCTGACTTTTAAAAAGTTGACTTAACAACAGGTGCTAATTCAAAACACTGCTTACAAAGGTGTGGTTAACCCGTCAATAATAGTCTTGGCATTATTTGCTTCATCGTGGGAATCCGGGTTGTAACAAAAAAAATTCATATATTTTTTACATATGAAATAGCCTATTTGGGCACCTTTTCTTCAAAAAAGAATGTCAATAACATCATTCAACCCCAGTTTCCAGTTCTTCCAAATATTTGTTTTATTCTCTGCAGTTGAATTTGTAGGATCAAAAACTAACTTGCTCACAGCCAATTTCTCCCCTTTCTACATTAGCCAGAAAATAGCCTTGGGCCGTTTCAATGATATCCTCTTCCGTATATCCGTTGCCTTCCCCTAATGTAAATAGTTCGTACAGTTCACGTGCATTAATTCTCATTTGGGTTGTTACCATTGTTGTAAAACCCACGTCCAAAATTATAAGCATGGCACTAAGTAAGTCCAATTCACTAACAAGGTTTTAAAATTACCCCAATTCGCATGCGCTGAAGACAGTTTGATATAATGGATAAAGGAAGGAATTACAATTTATAAACGTCCAATTCGGTTGACAAAATGATTGCTCAAAAGAAACTTAACGACTCTTAGATTTATTGTCCAATAGTGATGGTATAGGCCAGTTTTAAATTCTTCCTTTGTGGACCTTATTATTGGTCACGTAGGTCATCATTCCTCCGGCATAATTGCTGTTATTCCAATTGGCCCAAGTTGGTGCGGCCAAATGGGGCATTGTTCTGAGCTGTCTTTATTAAGGAGTTTAACAAGTTTGGGCGTCTGCCCTGTGGGCTTAGCGTCAATTGTTTGCACGGAGGCGCTAAAACCCAATCGTTCATTAGATGTGAGGCCCTTTTTGTGAATCCAGTGGTGTGGAAATAGGGGGGCAAACTAGAAAGTATTACAGTTTTATGAAATATTTCCATTTAATTATTCCGCATTTGATAAGGTTTTACTAGTAAGGGGTCCATTGCATAACGCACATTTAATTGGGAAAATTATGTCCAATACAAATTTTTCGCTATAATGCCATAACAAATTACGTGGTTTGTTGAAAATTTGGAGACAGTTGAGCTTGATTTTTCGACCAAATGCCGTTTTTTTGGTTAAATAGAATTGGGAATAGTATGGGAGAGCACAATGAATTTGGCAAAAAAGGGGGTGCAATTGCGGTGGATCATTTAACGAGAAATGGTTATAAGTAGTCATAGAAATTATAGGTTATTTAAGAGCAGAATTGATATTATTGCAAAAAAAGGAGTTATTTTTTGGCCGATTGTTGAGGTTAAAATCGAGGAGTTCGATTATATGCAGGTCCATTGGCCGAAACGGTTTAACGGAAAAGAAAAATTAAGTTAATGGTTACTGGCGGCTGATCATTATATATATTAATAGTTAAAAAGATCTTGATTGGGGCTGGTTCGAATTGTTACAGTACATAAGAATGGCCCAATTTTATATAGAGCATTGGGAAAATGCATTTTATCATTTTTAATTATTGTTTATTTGTAAACAAATTTGTTTATTTTTACCAAAAGTTAAGAAAAATGAAAGACTATTTCATCGGTTCGTGGGAAAGACTACATTAAAAAAGAAGCCATTTTTGGCAGATGCTTTAGCTTCAAGATATAAATTTAACTTCGCTTTCTAGGATAGTAAAACCAGAAATTGAAAGTGAGTTGGGCAAGGATATTTCGCCCAATTGTGTTGGCAATTTTGTAATGGCTTTAAAACCGCCTTTCCGATGATCTGAGTTTCGTGCGACCCATAAGATTATTAAGGGTCTTAAAAAATATAGGGAGATTACAGTAGGTCTTCATTGACCGATTTACCTTTTTGGGTGTTTCCGAATCCCATTTTGGGAGAATCAGACTATTTTGTTAAAGAAGTAAAATAGAAATAGATGTTTTCTATACTTTTCTTCAAGAGGGGTAACGAACTCAAATATTGTGTCAGTAATATTTTTGGATGAGGCAGTGGAAGGAGTTGTCAAGAATGAAAAGTGCCACTCAGGAAGGGCAGAACCTTCTCCTCCATTACCGTAAAATTAACCGCCGAGAACGTTTCCGTACCGGGAAATCTATTACTTGTATTTTTCAACGCCTGGCTTGGGAAGGGATTGTATATATGAGGTAATTTCACAAACCAACGAATTTTACCAATATTGTAAATGATTGAACAGGAGGATGTTGCCTTTAAAAAACTATAAAAGGATTAAAAACTTATAATACAATAGTGCATAATGAAACAATGTTAATGTTTCAATGTGTTAATTGAGCAATGTTTAAATGTTAAAAAATGGGATAATTTTAAAACGCAGTGGACTTTACTTAAGATTTTATTGGTGCTCTTTAAAAAAATTTCACAACCTCTTCATAATCCTCTGGGTGCCAACAATGCGTTTTTCCCTGTCCAAAAATATAATAGGTAGGTGTTGATGTTATATCATATAAGGGATATATGGAGCTTTCCCCATTTTCCAAGGGCCAATACATGAATAAGGGGCGGTTTAATTTTGCCGACTCCAATTTCCCAGTTACATCGGTCATCTTCCAGACCAATAGCCAGTACCTGAACACCTGGATGTCCTTTACTCTTTTATGGAATTCCGGTAATTGCTGGAGACAATTGCGAACAAGTGCTACTCCAAAAAATAATACCATAATTTTTTGGCCCCTGAAAGATCCGAAAGCTTCTAATGGCACCTCCTTCACTCCAAGTAATTTCCGGGGCCTTTTCCCCTAGACGCAGGCGATTTGTGTGTTTCAATATTATTCTAGGATGTCAGTTAATTGGTTTCCATGGCCCAAAAACTTTTAAGCTAATTTCCCATAAACATCATCGGGCCCAAGGAATTATAGTTGTTAACTAATTGCCTGTGTCAAATACTATTGTATAACCACGCACTCGATTAGTTGGCACCTACCTTTTCCATCACCCTGCCCAATGCTCGCGATTATCAATCATAATCAACTCTTTTCCTCAAGGGCAGAGCTGTTGATGGGGTGCGTTGTAAATACACTAATTTATGGACTTTGGTCCGTTAAAAAACCTATCCCAATATAAAAGGAATCATTAAAGTCAGGAATCCAAAATAATGTAGCTTTTCTGTTGCACATAGGTTTCAACTTCTTGGAATCCGACTGGGATATAGGGGTATTTGCCCGAAATAAAATGCCGCAGATCAAGCTGCAAGATTGGGTTTCATTATTGATTTTTGGACAGCTGGCCAGTTTTTTAAAAAAGCGCCGTTGATCGTACTTTGTCTCTATTTTGGTTCGGATAAAACTGAACAAATTTGTTTCTCGAGCTCATGAACCTCTTTAAAGTACTTGGTATAAAGTAAATTTTCTTTGGAAGCTAACAATGATAAACCTTTTTGGGAATCAAAGGACAACAAAATATCTTTCTTTCCCATTGTATATCACGTCAAAATTAGAAATTCCTCCTGTGCACGCATATACCAATCTATACCATTGCCGGTGATGCATCGCTGGAATGTTCAGCGAAAAAGCACATTTTCAACGCCGTTATCGGCATATAATTTTTGAATGTCAGGATTTTAATTTTTAGGAAGATTCAGCCATTTGTTAACTTCCGCTGGGGACAAATTCCCGGAAAATGGTATTGTTGGGCTTCCATACAAAGCGAAACACCAATGCGAAAAAGAATAGGAGTTTTTAAAGGCATTAGTTATGGGGTATTTTATGGAACAGTTATCCCTGTTTTTGGGGATAAGTTAAATCGAGAGGGTTTGAATAGATTTTAGGGCTTTATCAATTGGAATTAATGTACTTCAAATAACAGTAATAAATCGCAACCCGTTACGGGTCTGGTTCTCTTTTAATTTGGCTATCGGGAATTGGGCCGTTGTACGGAAATTGTAATACCGCAGTAAAGGAGCTTAGCTCTGATTAAAAATCGGATTGGCTGGTCAGCTATAAAATAGCCGACATTTTTGCCTTTTCTTCATTACTATTTTTCTAGGCGATACTATTGGCGATCCATTTGATACGGACCCGAGTTTAATTGAAATCCCTGCTTGGGTGGGAGGTCCCCAAATCTGTCGACCAATTTGGGGACTCGATTTTTTGCCCAAAACCAACCTCATCGGAAACTAGGTTCCAGTTCTGTATAGAGGATTTAAACGTTCGTGATATTGTTGGATGTAAATCATTCAGGGAAAGCAGATTCAAATCCAGAATCGATCTGAGTTTCTTTTACAAAGATCTTTTGTTTTGCCTCCAACTTCTTTCGTATAAATCCCTTGAATTGTTTGTCTTTTAGTTTCGTCTATGGCTTCGGCCAATATTTTTTGATAGGCGTTCAAAACCAATTTTCGTTTATAAACCACTTTGCTCTTCCGCCAATAAGTCTCCAGCACCTCTTATTCCAAATCCTTCATTGGCAATATTAAAGCCGCTGCCCAAATCTGTAAATTGCTCCAAGGCCTGAAATTCTCTTACGGGATCATTGGTCTATTACATCGTAGGGAGGGGTAATAAAGTAACAGAAAAGCCTTTTTGTTGCTTTCTACCTACTCGTCCCCGCATTTGATTGCAGATCGCTTGAGCCAAAATTATTGGCATTATTAATAAAAATGGTGTTTGGCATTGGTGACATCCAGGCCACTTTCCACTATAGTAGTAATTACCCAAAACTCCAACTCACATTCATAAAACGCCAAACATAAGGGTCTCCAATTTTTTTTGCCTTCCATTTGCCCGTGGTCCAATTGCCTATTGTAGCCATTCTGGCACCAAAACCGCTGTATCATTCCGGCACTCCTTGATGTTGTTCATTCTATTGTGAAATAAAGAAAAATCTGTCCGCCTCGTTGGATTTCATAGGAAATGGCATCGCGAATGATCTCCTCGCTAAACGGATTACCTCGCTTTCTATGGGATATCTATTTGGTGGTCCGTATTGATGACCGAAAGATCCCTAGCTGCCATTAAACCTAAATTGAAGGGTTCTTGGGATCGGGTGGTTGCGGTAAGGGTTAAGTACATCTACATTTTCCTTAATGGATTTTAATTTGTCCTTGACCGATACGCCGAACTTTTGTTCTCATCTACGGACCACAATTCCTTAAATCCTTAAATTTCACGTTTTTGTTCACCAACTGATTGTGCCTATAATGATTCTACTTTGCCACTGGCCAGATTTTCCAAGGGCTCTTTTTCTCCTTGGCAGTCCTAAAACGGTTTACATAATCTACGGTTTACTGGCATTTACTTTTTCAAACCGTTCTGTTAAAAGTTCTATGGTGTTTAAAGGCCAAAAGAGTAGTAGGGACCAAAAACGGGCAACCTGTTCCCGTTGTCACGGCCTTAAAGGCGGCCCTTTGGCCACTTTCCGTTTTTTCCAAAAACCAACATCCCCGCAAACAAAGGTCGAGTCCATGTGGTCTTTTACTTTCCATGTCTTTTCTTTATGTCTTCGGTAGATTTACTTTGGTCAGGAGGTATCCTCATAAATAAAGAAGCCTCCCAACTCGTGCTGTAGATAGCTATCCGGCCGTATTGAATCCCTTTTTCCACCTGCGCTTGGCATAGAGCTGTTAAGGTCGAAAGCAATTTTTTTTAAACGGGATTTGGCGCTTGTCCTTAATCTTTTTCCAGCTCCAGGAACCCAAGTTTATATATTTTTGGTGGAGCCCCTGCTCTTTCCCATTAATTGGAGATTTTGTTTGCAAGGAAATGAATGCTTACGTTATAGGATGTCCTTCCCCATTACATTAGCTTATAAAGGGGGGGGGGGGGGCTTTTTTTTCCTGTTTTCTTTCCTTCAACATCGATTTTTTGCAGTCCTCCAAATTTTCCAATACCATGGTCTATATGGTCACGTATCCCCAATTTCCAATTTGTTCAGTCCTTTAAGGTAATGGCCTGCTTTTTTGGCATAGCCATTTTTTAAATGAATTCAGATATCGTTTCAAAGATTTGATGGTTCCGTATAACAGACTATTTTAAATTTGCGTTTATTAAAAACCTGATAAAGCGGGAGTACAATGGGTTTTAATGGACTCCTTTCTACCTCATCAAAATATCATGGAAAAACGCTGGCCTTGCTGCTCCGGGGCACAAAACAGGTTAATTGGGTATAGCCATTTTTATAATTATCGTTTAAGGTTTTCGATTAAAAATTCCGAACTTGTTGTTTAAAGGAGGTTGTGGTTTGTATTGACACGATGTGTTTTCCGGATTCACTAGGGAAGCTTTGTGCCTCCATTCGATTCTCTATCAAACCAAAATCAGCCAACTGATGTTTAATAATTCGGATGTAGTGAAAAACCAGTTCCTGGGTTTAGGCATTGCTGTATTTCGTTGGGACAATTTAGTAAAGGCCTTCTTCGGCTTTTTTCAAAAATGAATCCAAATCTGGCATATTAGCAAACTTGAGGTCTTGCTAAAAATAAGGGGTTGGGTGATAGGTATTTCAGGAAAAAACTTTCCCGGTTCTCATCCAAAAAATTTATTTTACTACATTGGGGATGATGTAATCTTTTTAACCTTTAGTGTGGGACAACTGTGTTTCTACGTCAAAAAAGTTTCTTGTATACTCTCCACTTCGTCTCCAAAAAAATTCAAATTCGAGTTCATCGTGGAAAAGGAAAATTACGTCCATGATGCCGCCCAAACCGAAAAAATTCTCCGGGGTGGTTTCGGTAACAAATCACCCTTTTTAAATTTATATTCGAACAAAACCATTTAAAAAGTCGATCGAAAGGGTAGTCTCCAGTTTTAATTTTTAGGGTGTTTTTCTCCAGTTCCTCCTGGTTACCAACTTTTTCAAAACAAAAAGGGCATCTGCATAGGTAACCTATTGGCAGGTTTTTTTCTGGAATTTATACGGTTAGTTACTTCGGCGCGCAAAAGCCATTGGGCATTATTCCGTTTTCCCTCTATCTGGTAGCCTTTCTATAAACTTCCTGGGTTAAAATAGACGTCGCTATTCACCAATCAGTGCCTCCAAGTCGTTTCAAATAATAAGCTGCTCTGTCGTTTGTATTTTAAAATGAAACATGGAATGGCGATTTCGGATTTGTGAAAATATTTTCAGCTATTACAAAGGATAAGAGGATCCTGTTAGACCCGTTTAATATTGGGTTTTTGTTTATGTCGGCATGTGCTATCCTTGAAAATCGGCAATAAGGAAGACCTCAGTTCCCTAGTTGGGGAGACTGTGCGAACCAGTTGTAAACATCCGAAAGATTTTGTCAACCGTAAATTTTATTGGCAAATAATAAACCTTTGATTAATTCTTTTTTACAAAAGAATGGTTGGATAAAAAAATCAACTTGTCTAATTAACCAATTCTATAATTTTGATACCCGTTTCCCACTATTGTGACTCCGAGCCCTTCTGCTGGGATAAGCCAATTCCCCTTCTTGGTTCAAAAACGGCTATGAATGTTGGAGTGTGAAAAAAATTCCAATTAGGGGATATTTTTTGTTAGTGACCGGCCAATACTGCTGAAAATTCACGGGTGTTCTCCTGCCGAACCCTCTTAGGAAAAATACCCATTTTCGGAAATCCATTTTGGTTTCTTTGCAAAATTCTTTTTAGTCGCTGTGGTTGTATCGGTTTCAGGGGTCTATTGCTAACAAAAAAAAACCAATAAGTAAACCTTTTGTCTTTTCTTATCGAGGGGAGGTGGTTTTGGCTGTGTGCTGAGTGACGCGGCGCGAGTGTCTTGTGTGTGCAGGGAAGACGCCATAATATTATTTCTTATATGTGTGTGTATGAGGTGCGTCTTTTTTCGAGTGATCTGCGTAGCGTAACTCTCTCAATAGTGTAGGCTACCGTGTGCTGGTCGCCCCCCG
>Ga0163217_1088451_pt1 | contig 15981 bp, 9 predicted proteins | sample SynspAceP_FD_185933 | JGI IMG/M metagenome (GOLD analysis project Ga0163217, IMG submission 185933) | Saline lake microbial communities from Ace Lake in Antarctica - Synechococcus sp. Ace-P (PacBio error correction) | ecosystem: Environmental > Aquatic > Non-marine Saline and Alkaline > Saline ... | reverse complement strand
ATACATCGGAAAAACAGCGGCTTGAGCAGGAGCGTTGGCAGCAAACGCTGGAGGGCAATAGGGAATCTCGGCTGCCCCAATAAGGGAAATGGCTCAGTTGCATGCAATGCGAGGTGTCCATGGTTGGGTGAATAGTTGGGAAGGCTTGAAAAATGAGCAGGATATTGGCGCGAGAGTATAGCTCGATAGATGCTGAAAACTGAGTTCACTTTCTACTAACGGTGCGCGAAGACATTTGATTAGTCATTCTAGACGCGCCTTCAACTGCAGTCAGTTTATCGCGCGGTATACAGCTTGTAATCCTTCGGTGAGTTGCGGCATGGCAAAGGAATTGCTACAGAAACTGGCTAGCAACGCTCGCACATCTCACTACTGGACTTCCCGCGCAAATGGGAACCACGCGTTGACAAGATAGGCTTACCGGCGTGCTGATGTCTTGCGTTATTTAGTCCGCCCAAGTATGTTGGTTCGCTAATTTCACGTACCCTCCGCTGAGCGGCGTATTCATCATTTACTGTGCGCGATATGGCATGAGTTGGAAGGGAACGGCTAGCAATTTAAACCAGGTGCTGTTGCCGGACATATCTCTCTTCCACGCTGCGCTGGTTCCAAAATTGCCGCAATAGCTTCCGCGTTATGTTTACAGAGTTCCAGCTTTGGAGATCGGTATGGAAGAGGAAATGTTGAACATCGAGATGAGCCCTCTCTCGCAGAAAAGTGAACCGGCGACGGCAAAACCGTCGAAGTGGAAGTAGATTTACGTGGCGGACAAAGGTGGCTGTGGATTTTAGAAGAGTGTAGATGCAGATTTGCAGTGAGTCACTCGGATCATGGAAAACGACGACTTCGATTACAGATCGCGCAGCCTTGGAAGAAGTACAGGCCACTATCAGGGATGAGGGTGATCGATGCTTTACTCAGGGGAGGTGATCTTACAATGGCTCTCGGCTGTGAGACGAGGACCAAATCACCGCCGCTCCGCTTCTATGTAGCCTTACAGTGTCGGGAACGTAGCGAGGTGAGATGCTTTATCTTGACTCACGACACCTTGTGTTAACTGGTGTATTGATTGACACCAAGTCGTTGGCTAGGTATTACTATAGCAAGTGAAATTTTCGAGGACTGGTCGTTGTCCCTACCTGTAAGACTCTTAAAAAATCCAATCCACGGAAAGGTCGGTTGGTCGTACCGGCAGGGATGGACTGCAATCCGGCCGTCTGCTTACCAGTCTGGCCGTTGGCGTAGCGGTATGGTGCAGGGGCTCTTGAGATGTGATTAGAGAACTGCCGCTAAAGAAATTGCGATTTCGTAAGGCCTGTGTAAGCGGGAATGGGCGCAGGGGTTATGTGGGATGGCGGTGGAGGATACGTCAAGCAAACCGATATTTGGGAGGACGCACGAAATTACGTTGCAGCTTAGTGGCATAAAAGTAAATGGAATTTGCGCATGGCAGGCACAGTCCTGTGGTCGAGAGACTGCTTTAACAGGCTTCGATCTCAGGAGATATTGCAAAGAGCAGGGATGTGCCACCTATCGGTGTGAAATGATTTCGTGGCTGTTCCTGGAAAGCATAGTGAAATGCTCATCCCACCATGATGCTGCGAGATTGATTTCGGCTGATATTCGGACTGGATATATTCGCGAATGATTCCAACGCTCATTTCGAGCTTGTCGATTCTCAGGCAAGTCTAAAGAGGGTCGTGCTCATACGCGTCTGGCGAAGTGAGAGGGCAGCTGCGAATTACCTAGCTAACGCATAAATAAACAGGCAATTGCGCGAGATGGGACAAAACCTACCGCTTTTGCTGCGGTTCTGGTTACCGGTGGATGTCGGGCGTTAAGATCACGGTTTACCCACAACGGTAGACACACTTCGTCGTTGTTAGATAGCTAGCTGTTCGAGGGAAGCAATTTCCGTCGATCGGAGCAGCAGGCACACAGTAGCGGTTTCCAATAACGCCGTCTGGGTGCTTCGACTGCAGGCGCATCTCAGCTTCGCTTGCGCTGCAGCGATAACCCAGCAATTTACTGCTTACAAGATAGATATATATATAGTACTAACTAGCGTTTGGCTTGCCGCATTATTTAATTTGTTGTTTAGCGCAATAAAGGGCAATGTAATGGATTACAAAAAGCTTATGAGGGCGGAATTGCCCTCAGTCTGGTCATGTTGCTTATTCTCATTCAGGTAGCGGCTTTATTGTCTGTTCAGCGATCCACCGTGCATGCAATGAGCGTGGTAGGACGGCATAGCGCACGGCTAGTGGTGGTGCTTACGCGTTATCAACTCTGCGCCATCAGCATTAGATGCATATCCGCAACCCAAGAGAATGTTAGGCCAGCGATTGGGTTGCGCGATACTCACTGTCTGATGGTGATCCTGTCAGCATCGAGTTCATGATTGGCCAAACCACGGCAGTCTTCGCAGATTGGCGCCGGCGTTAAGGGGTGCAGGACCTATTCTTCCCTTAACAACCGCGTATTTGTCTGGTGCATGTCCGAAGTAGGCAGAATAGGGTAGCCGTATTGAAGGCAACCTCTGATGATTCTTTGAGGTCTGTTTCGGCGTAATCGATATGGATCGGGTTGCGCGTTGAGTGATTTCTATATAGAATTTACTCGAAGTCGTGGGACAGGAGACCGTATCTCTCGATCCCAGCTGATCAGTTCAATGTGATCGCGCTTCCAGCTTGAACAACCACGGCGCCGCCGGCAAATTTACCCTTCCATGTGGGGCTGATCGGGAGATCATCTCACTACGTCACTGTGAAATCCCCATACAACTTGGAAAAGTCGTGGACTGCTGAAAAAGCGCAGGCTCAGGGGAGTGTGTGCCAAGATTGTTGATGTCTTTCAACGTCAGACCGCCTGGGCGAAGTATGGGCAAGGCTCGAAAAATACGTCGCTAACGACAAAAACTAACATGGCACATTCATTAACTGTTTAATTGATGGGTCTTTTCAACAAACAAGAATTTGCCATGAGAGCACCGTATGTGCGCTAGATCAGGTATTGAGTAAGTGCGTCGGAATCCTGCGTACTCTGGTGGCGAGGTTGACCGAATCGTCCAGCAACGAAGCGTGACATGTCGAAACCTGGGTGGCGTTCTGATACCGTGCCCGATTCGTTTACTAACTCAAGATAGGGTAGCCTGTTATTCACAGTTCAGGATTGCCTGACAGGAATGACTCAACAACATACATTCAGCTACTCGCTCGATTATTTATGCAGACGGCTTTTCGAAGGCAACGGCTTGCCAATCCAATCTATTCGTGAAGCCTGTCTTTGACATGAGTTTGGCATGCGGATGACTCTCCGGAATAGGAAGGACGCACCAATGTCGAGGAGTACTGATTGCTCTTAGGGTGGGGTAAAAATTCGCGGTGTTTCTCCGAAGGCAAAAGACCGCCGCGGGCAGCACTGTTGATCACTTCTAAGGGAAGTTGACAGCCTGTTTACGTATATAGATAGACAACACACGGATTGATTGCTGAAGACAGTTTATTTGGCTAATAATACTTGGATAAAACTAAAGGAATTTGCAACTTGACCAACACGATTTCTGACGCCGCCCATGACAGGCGTACGTTATATCTTTGACCTTGAAAGACAGGCACCGTAATGACAAACTCGCTTTGGCGGATACGAGGTGACGCAGAGCAGGTCGCTGGTGGTTTGAAGAGAGAGGACGACGACGGCTTTTGCTGATGATGAAAAGACGTTGATTATGGTTCGCTTTTCTAAATGGCTTATTATCTTTCTGCAGTAGTGCAGGAGCAGAGTCTGGTGAAGGCGTTCAGTACGGCCAACAGGACTAACAGACGCCTGAACAACAAGAGGTGTTGTTATGCAGAAATTGCGCCATCGAGCGAATTTTTGCAGGCGTAAGAGCGTTGTTGCAGCTAGTTGGGAGTGGCCGACTTACCGTGTATATGAGGCAAGAACGAGTTAAAGCCGCTTTGGTTCCGCGAAGCTCCGCAAGGGCAAGGCATCAGAATTTACCTGGTGAATGCAAGACCAGATACCTGCGCCAAGGTTATTGCTCGGCATGCAGCTTGCAAACACGACTCGCGTAGGCGAGACTGATACCGAGTTTGGAAGGGATTGACTGGACCTTCAGCCGTTTTTCATCTGCTATTGCGGATAACATGCTCGGTGCGCTGTGAGGGACGTAGTCGTCTCTCTGGCTTCTGGCGCCGCATGCAATTGACAGCCACATTTAAGGCGCCTGCATACACGCCATGCGACAGAATAAGCGCCATTACGCAGCAGATCAGGCTAAAGCTGGCGAGCTGCACGCGCTGTGCTTTCCTTGAATATACAGTGTGAGGCGGGGCAGAAAGGAATGTCATGCTGGGAGGGTGTGATTGGGATTGTACATTCGGGAACCCACCAGTTGCAGTCGCAGGCCGTCGGCGCGCCGGCGAAGGCCAGCAGCGGAAAATGGGCGCACTGGGTACACGCTCTGGCAGTCTAGCAGAACAGGGTGGGTCTTATCCGAATGAATATGGCGACAGCTACGGGCCTGGACCAGCCAGTCACGCCAGGCGGGCCAGTCGAGGGTAAACTCAGCAGGGTTTCACTAACAGGACGGATAGAGCCACCTGAATCAGGGCAGGAGTTACTAGATTGTCGGCAAGCGGAGGCGTAGGTTCCCGAAGCGCGGCACCAGGCTGACCAGTCATCGCGCGATCAGGATGGTTGTCCAGCGTATGAGTATGCAACGATGCCTGCGCCGGCGAGAGCAACCCGCACACTTGCAGCCGGCATGCGCTGCGCAGAATCAGTGCTGCCCAAGGGCGACGGTGAATCAGCGGGGTAGAAAAGTAGCCGAGGCTTGGCCTGGGAGTACGTGGTGAGTCTCCACCGAGTAGGATATTACACGCTTCCCAGTGTTCAGCGCGTCAGCACCGCACAGCAAGACACCTGCCCAATGGCTGTGGATGGGGCAATGATCGGCTTCGACGGTGCGCCCCTAGCGGGACGTTCAGTGGTTGGAATGACTTCAGCGTCATTAGAAACAACGGCCCGGACCAGTAAGTCCGAGTGAATTCTAGCACTCGTAACGGGCAGCCTGAAACAGCGCAGATGCGGAAGAAACAGGGGAAAGGCAGCCATCATGTAGGCGTGTACGGCCGTTAGGCGATGGCCTTGATGTTCTCGCCAGGTTTTTGCGGGGGCATTGGGGTGCTTGCTGGGTGTAAGTGCTTGCGGAGGCACGGACAGTTCTACCGGGCACGATCATACATTCAACACACAGCAGGATATGGCGCGATTACAAGCCCGCGTAGCTCCCTTCCTGAAATCGGCGTTCTTCTTAATGAAATCAGGTTCAACTATCTCGACCTCTATCCGTGTTGGAAGGTAGTTTCGATGACCTTCAGCGTCATTTGATCAGCCACTTCGCTATTCATTGGGACGGATGAGTTCTTCGCGGGGGCCTAGTTGTGATTACTTTTGGCGTCCTCTGCGCTGTTGGCGATTCTTCATTTGTGAAGGTTGTACGCATACATACGCGGTTATTCTACCGAGGTTAACATTCGCTTGTCACAGATTACAATCAAGTCGTTGACCGGTAAAACCTTAAACAGAGTCTTAGATGCAGTCGAGTTGTCGCGACACGAGTTTTTCTCAACGCGATAAGGACCGCCAGTGGGGCATATCTGCGCGCAAAAGAAATTGATGGTTGCACGGTAAAGAAGGTGGTTGCAGCGGCCCGAGTTTCAGATCGAAACGTGGGCCAATATCGATGAACGATGTCAGGCCCGCTCGAAGTGGGCGAATAGGGTATTACGAGGCGCAGCAGCACCTGAGAGTCGAATGGACAAGGACCTGGGCACTTGAGGAGTCCAGTCGCCAATATGAAGCGGCACCTGGCCAAGCCTTGGGCATGAAGATCGAGATCGCTTTCTCTGGCGCAAATATTGTGCCGCATGTATAGGTCGTTGCATATGCGTTGATGCGGGGCTTCCTCGATGGCTTTACCAACTCGGCTATAAGCCTCAAGTATCAAGGACCGCTCTGTGCTCGGCGCTGGCTTGGATTATCGGAGCGGCTGAGCATGCAACTTTTTCTATAACGATCAAATACTTTCACGGCAGGAAATCGCACAGCGAGTTCGTCACTACCCCAACGGATGAAATATAGGTTTTCAAGTCACCAGGGTTCTGGAGACGCGGACTCCCTTCGGCAGTCGGAATTGCTCGCGCGCTACAGCGACTACGGGTTCGCATCTATGACCGTGACAAGGAGTATGAACTGCATGCGGGGATTCGCAACTCGCGTGGTGTATCGAACCAACAGCTATCGACGCGGCAACTGTCGCCCTCAGCTAGGCATTAAGATCGACTCGCGCGCTTTCAGTGCGCGCGCATTTCCAGATGGCGAGGACGGGTAGTCGTGTGTACTTGTTCCATCAAGTATGACTCGAGAAAAGTAACCCTGTTTAGACTTGCTCGCGCGAGGAATGAGCTAGCGGGGAGACAATAACCTAGCTAGCCACAGCAAAGGCAGTATTGCGGTGACCTGGTCCGTTGAGGCACATATCTCGAGCGCGCGCGGTGAAAGAATGCAGTAATCAATCTGGGAAGATGAGATCGCCCTGCCGGAACGTTCTCTGATTGGGGCTCGTAGTTCTCCTCGGCTAAAATCTGCTCACGGAACTGCTGGGAGGGCAATCCGCGCCGGAGGGCGGGGGCCTTTCGGCCGGGCGGTTGACCACTTGAGTCGAAGGAGATAGCTCGGTGCGACGTCGGCATTGTTACTCCGCTCGAGTGTGCGCTGAACAGTTGGTGAACTCCGAAAATAAACTCGGCGGTGTAATGGCTGAGTTCCTGTCCTCATTTGGTGCTCTAACACAAATCAGTCACACGGGGTGGCGATGGGGCAGCTGACCGAGCTGTTGCAGGGCGCTTAGTTTCGAGGAGTTTAACGTTCTGCCGCCGCCCACGCTTAACTCTCAGGCGGTGGACGAGATCTCTAAATCACTCTATAACAAATATTACAGTCCAGCACACTTTTATGGACTCTTCAGGGCGGTCTATTACGCTGGCGACTCTTTCATAGATCGCAGTCAGGTGTCGGTACCTCTGTCACTGAGTGGATTTCTGCTTGGACACCAAATCGAGGAAGTAAGCCGCGACATATTGTTCCGCGCTTCTCGAGGAGAGTGTGGAAGTGGCAGTATATTATATGAGCCAGATAGACTACAGAGAGAATCTTGTGTAGACGGTCTGCCGCTATTTATGTCTGAGTGCGTGAATAACTATCGATAGTGTACTACTAGTGGCAGTATTTTATATTTCTGGGGTTTAATAGCTACACAGAGGGCGCTGGGAGGGAGGTACTGCTCAGAAGGACATCTCTCTCAATCTGCGCCTTGATGGACGATTCACAATGGTCTATGGACACCTGTGTGGACACTGGAGGCTCGGCAGCAAGCCTAACGATGTGAATCGTAGGCTCTGTATGCAGATTATCGGGATCCACACAGCTGCAAGATTTGGCGATGATCGGTAGTTTAGCGGTGGAATAGAGGCGCTATGGGGCAATAGAGCTGACCATTCTCGGAGCTAACTGACATGAATCATGATAGCTGGACGCTTCGACAGCGCAGTGGAGGAGAAAGACCTCACTGGCGATCCTGGCGTCTGGAGGTGTAATTTTGGAGGCCAGAAAGGCCCTCACGATCAAACCAACTCGAGAGGCGGATGTGTTCGGAGTCAGGGCACGGGTGCGCGACTTGTTCTGTGAGATTTGCTGCTGGACCGGCGAATTAGATACATAGGAGCCTCCGGAAGGACTTACGCTGGCTTCAATCTTTCGGCCTATGTTGGCTGGAGGGGCTCGCATGCTTGAGACCCTGTGTTGGGCCCGTGTGAATCGGGCGATTGTGACGCTTCGCTTGGCATGACACCGTCACCTGAATGCAGACCTGTGGTGCAGCATGCGCGGCCTTGGAAACAGCGCTCATGGGCCTTGATCGACAGACTAAAAAAAAAACTGTAGCACATCCCAGCGTGGCATAGCGCAGGAGAACTGAAAGCAACACACGTCATCTAGACAGAGCACTCCGTTGTATTTCAGACAGAAGGCGCCCCACCGTCGGGTGAAGCCGGGCGGCGCTTTATGTACAAAAGACTAGCTCGGCAGTGTTCGCCTCACAAGTGTGATACGACGATTGTGCAAACGGGCAGTATTCTCCGGGGAGGGAGATTAGTACGACCGTGCGTAAGTATACGTTAGATAGAGGGATATACGGGATCTGGTGAAAACACACTGCCCGGTATTGTCTCAAAGATTAACGTGAATTTCAGTTGCACGAGAGGGACAATCTGCGCAAAGCCAGATTTCTCTCTCACTCAGTGTGGATTGTACTGTCACACACCAAGTATCGCACAATGCTCAAGCTGAGTGTTTTGGATGATGGAGTGCACCGGCAATGCTGGCGGAGGTGCACAAATCAAGCTGTCTTCTCTCCGGAAACCTCAGTTGTCAAGCGAACACAGATGCTTAGGGAGCAGCGTCGGTCGAGATGTTGCAGGGTCGAGAGTGATGTTCTGGCTAAGATGTCCTACTCAAGAATCCCACATATTAAGAGCTGGCAGATTCAGTGCGCTGTCGGCCCTACGCAGGCGGCCGAGGCGGGCGGCTGTTGCATCGGTTTTACGCGCTATTATTCTTACTCGCGACTGGGTGGCAGTGTCTCCATGGGACGCGTGTTCTGTGAACCTGATGCAGGCTGATAACAGTATATGGGCCTGAGGTCTCTATATTAGATTGACCAGCTTCGATTGTGCGCAGCGCAGCCTTGCACAGCAGCCAGGTGGGCTCAAACAGTTGTCGTGTGAGTAACTCAGTACGTATTGATTCAGTCAGTCAATCACGTGGGTTATGCCACTCTTGTTGGTGCAGGTAAGTGTAAAGAACAGTGGGTTCTGTCGAGAGAAAAACTAAAAGAATATGTGTTGTTGACCTGCAAAACATAGTAATAGTAAAAATGAGTGGATGGATGGTGGAGATGAGTAATAAAGCAGGTTGTGAGGGGATGGATGATGTGTAAATCGGGGAGAGCCAGTGGGACGGAGGTGTGTGGTGTGGTGTGGTGTGGTGAATCTAGCTTGATAGGAGGAGGAATACAAGTGGCGGAGCAGGCAAACCCGCGCAGTCAAAAAGATGCCCGACTGCGCAAGTTAGTTTGGATCTCTGGAGCGCAGGCTGGTTTTATTGGATCTCCAGCAAATATCGATAACTGATTTTTGGGAAAACGTTAGGTCCCCCTATGGCACGCTGTGTCGACAAGGGCGTACGACGAGATGTGGCAAGGCATTCGCTTGGTCAGCCGGCGCGACCCTGGTGGTGCATAGTCGTCAGCAGAGGTTCAGCGCCAGATAGAGTGAAAAAGTGAGCTTACTCAGATCGGTGCGCGAGTACTGCGGCCTCGGTCTTTGTGCGATATGAGTATTATCGAGGAGCACGCTAGGTTGCTTCGCAATTGGTGGGCGGACGGACTCAGAAGCCGGCAAGAGGATGGTATTTCACAGGAAGGACAACTGTACCTAACATCGAGGCGATGATCAATCAGGGCCAAGGCAAAGGTCATTAAAACAGAAGATCGAGCATCGGACTGTGGTCACTATGCGGAAGCAGCATGTCTTGACCCGAGAGCACACCAAATTGCTCGGGTGACTGCAGCACGTGCGTGAAGTGCTGAGTCGCTGCGCGAAGCATTGAGAGCTTTGGAAGAGCCAGTACATAGAGTCAATGATCGGGATGTGTCATGAGTGCAATATGCAGAAACGGAGCGCCTTCTCAGGCGTCGCGGCCTTTTTGAGTTTTTCCTGCTGAATGACAGAAGACTACGACGGAGATCAGTGTCAGCACCATAATGCGGTGAAGCTGTCGTCGAGAGGTTTCCGGATCTGATTGGGTAACGAAATTGAGCAGAGGCTGTGGGGTCATTGGACCACCTGCTTGCGTGTCGTGCCATTCTCGCCCACCGGGGTCAGCTCCAGGTGATCGACTACCTTCAGGTGTAGGGCCGCCTGCTAGACAGAGGGTAACTATCCACCGGTAGGATTAAACGGAATGGTATTTAGAAATGACCGGATCGCCGGATCGAAAACTTAAGCTGACCGTTGTCAGTCACCGGCGGTTCATGAAGAACAGACCGCGCAAACTAAGTCGCGCTTGAGCAAGGGTGGGTATGCAGGGTGTTACATTAACAACTGGTGCAACTTGACATCAAGACGGTACATCTACCCGTTCACTCAGGAGTAAATTCCACGAGTCTCTAAATGTCGCGCTTTGCGATTACATCTGATCGTTCGCTGTGGTGATTCGCGTATTGCCGTACACACGCCACGGGCATAGCGAGGTTATTCAAGCGCATGATTGATAGGAGTCGTCGGACGCTCAGGCGTCGGTAAACAGTAAATCGATACACTTCACGTTAGCACAGTCGGGAGCAGTTACAACAGAGCTCCTATAACCTCGCTTGTTTCAAACGCGACCAGGACAGCGATGTTAGAAATCTGTTACCGGAGTGCGGCGGAGTGACTGGTAGGCAGGTGCAAAAAGAGGATGATGGATCAGTGAGGCGGTGCGGCCGGTCGGTGATGATTCTCTCTCATGTGCTGGCGACGTAGTCCGCTATCGCGTTCGAGCACGACGGCATGTATGTCGTTCTGGGGGAGGATGAGAACCGGCGGACGAAGGCAGAATCACTAATAGGTGCGGCTAGCTGTAATACCCGGGCAAAGACAGATGAGGGAGATGATATTTGCTCACCCGCGAGACTACGACTGAAAACACCAGGAACTCCTGGCTGCTTCTGGGCCTGCAAAGTCACACTGGATGTGGCTCGGCTAGGCGTGCTTCTCGGCAGCTGAACTCTATCACTATTGGCTCGCATTTGAAGGGACACTGGTGAGCGTCTATAGCTCTCTCTCTATGCTTATTTGATAGTGCTTCTGTCTGTGTTCTCTGTCTCTATTATATCTACGTGTCGCTGATGAATCGTTTCGATGCCACATGCTGCGTGACCTACCACTAATATCAGACTCGGATCGACATCACAATGGGTCTCAAGCGCCGCGACACGAGTCGTGCTGCACAGCAGTAACACGGCCGTGGTAGTGTAGTGCCAGGGCACGAACATGCCGAATACTGTTAGGCTATAATTGGCGCGCGACACTGGAGCTGGCCGACGGGACTCGGATGCGCTCAGATAGTGTCAGTCCTCGAGCGAAGTTGCCGTGGAAAACCAAGGCAACGAAGAGACAGTGTCACAGATCAGATTCAGTACTGGTCTGTCCCGCTCGAATAGCAGGCAAGCGTTTGATCAATGATCAGTACTCCGATGCCAGCGTTACGGCAGCCGTGAGCGAAGAATGGCCCCGGTGTGGTCGGCCATCAATCGAACGAAGTGTGGTCTAGTTACGAAGAATGTCGGCACGCGATAGCGATGGCGGAATACACATGGCCGCTTGTCCGCACTAACAAGATGGAGTGCTCAGTGATGTCAAAAGACTAGACGAACGCCAGATGGGCGGCACCTCAAGCATCGTGGATAAACACCCATAGAGGCAGACAGAGTTTGGTGAGTAGTCCGGACAAGGCGCCGGAGTCCAATACGTTCGAGTGAATCGTGAAAGATGCGCTCAGTGGCAGAGCTTGCAGGATGTGCGGCATACTACCCTCAGCAACTGGCAGATGGTCGGTTCTCGCGAGCAAATGCGTCATGCATATTCAAGGCCGGGCACAGTGAGATCGATGGGCGCATGTTAGACATTTCAAGAGAGCGTATCGGAGACTCCAGCGAAGAAACCAAATAACAGGTCTGGGTGCACTCGGCAAAGGGTTCCAACTCGTTGCACCAGGGGGGATCGGCCATGTGATGGTATCATCTGCCCCAAACACTGAAGTAATGTATGATGCATTAGGCTTCATTGATGGAAGTAAGATACCCACAGCTCAGTGTAGTAATCGTGAGATAATCTTGCAGATTTGCGTCGGCATCCAGGCTTTGCAGCAGGCGGAGTATTCGAAGTTACCGCTGATCCGCAGAGTCTTTTGCGTCAGCGACCAGGCTGGTGGGCGTCGATGACGCTGTCCCACGCCCTCCACCCAGTTTCAGGTCACCAGATGAAAGCTGACGACGTCACCTCACGGATACTCGAAAGTGCGGACGCGTCGGTTTCACTGCAGGCTTTACCTGCCGCATACGAGGCCCTCACCGGGCTGTCAACAAAAGTGCCTGCTGGATGCAGCTGAGCCATACGGAACCCGAACTGGAGCCGGAGCCAGAGAAACAACCGAGCATTGATTGCCACGGCAGGCCCAGCAGGGAGCCTGCCATGCGCCAGGCACGGCGGGTATTAGGGGCGTTGGAGAGTCATATTGCCTCGTATTGGATTTATTATCAGACTACAAACCGGAGTTACGGCTTGCATGGAGAGAAGAATTACGAAATTTAGTACGCACGAAAATAGAAACACCCACGACTTGTGAAGATCGTTCGTTCATTTTTCTGTATAACCATATGAGGCTAGGCTGGATGCGCGCTTTTCTTATTCAATTCCGACAGACGTAATGGCTGTGAGAAGCCCTTGCGCCATGAGGCATGTTGGGCGTAGGTAGGTACGGCGAAGCCTGAGCGGTCGAAGACCTACCCAGGAGACAGGCGTGGTTAGCGCGCAGATCTAGTTCATTGCACATCCATGAACCGCCCTGCCAGGCGCGGGTTCTCTTCAGCGTTGAATTACTTGTAGCCAGTCAATAAAGTCCTTCTTCAATGCCCCGCTGCTCTCGCAGCAGTCGTAAGTGGCCTTTGATCGCGGCGAAGTTAGGGAGCGTTTGGCATTGACCACAATTGCGCACACCGTGTTGCCAGGCGTTCACGGTCGCGCAATGCGGGATATCGTAGGCCACAGCATCAAGCGGGATATGTCACATGGCTGGCTGATTTCCTCGAGGTGATAAATCACGGATGCCATACACACAATGCCATCCGGCTTCGGCAGCTGATAGGCCTTGACCGGTGCGTGATGGTGTCTTGGGTTTACTGAAGCTGGCGGCATTGGTGCGAGCAAAGATCGAATGACTGGATCAATGCGCGCGTCCAGTGCGGCTTCAATTTGCCGACGGGCCTCTTCGCAGCGAAATCAGATCCGTGGACTTGTGCCCTGCTATTTGGCCGGCAGCAAGGATATCTTCGATCCGGTCAAGCAGCGACCCCTGCCGCTCCAAGCTCGGTCACCGGTACGCAATGACGTTTGAGCGCGTTTGCCGTAGCGTGATCGGCGTCGGCGATGATCGGTAAGCGCGCGACGGCGTGCCATTTTACGGGGATGGCCTGCTCGGTAAATTCGTCAGGGTGATCAAGGCGAAATCGGGCGCGGCGAGTACACTTGCAGCGAGGCGACAGACGGCCAAGAATGGGCCCACTTCGAAGCCAGATGTCATACGGCAATGCGCGGGGACCATGGGGTCAAAGGTTAGACGCGTGTAGTAGCAGCGATGCACCCATCAATGCGCGTAAATCCTTTGCGAAAGATCATGAATGGGACGGCGTTGCCATACCTCTATCTGGAAAAAGGTCATGTGCTGGGATTGCGTAATTTATAAAGCGAGATTTCCACCACTGCTGGCTCACTTATCCCGCAAATCCGGTAACCCTTCACAGCTTTACTCTCTTATTGGGCTCGGGAACGGAGTTAGATTCTGTACCGGGTTATGTTTAAAACTGCAGAATCGCTGAGCTGCGATCCTGCGCAGCGACCCCGACAACGCAAACGACAAGATTGTCTATGCGCACTGTGCAATTTCATTTCGGACTTTGGTCTTAGCTGCTACTGGCTCGGCTTCAGTTACGGCGAGCGCACGCCCCATTAACCCATGCTCGCAAGCGTGTATTCAGACGAAGTACACACGACACGGATTAGCGAATACTGGGTCAGTGAAAAGCTCGACGGTGTGCGTGGCCATTGTTGGATGGCCAGCAGCTCTGGACGCGGGGCGGCTATCCGATTGCCACTCCACGACTTGTTCACCGAGGTGGCCTGGCATTGAGCATGGGATGGCGATAGCTTGTGGACAGCCTGCGAGCAGTTCGACAGCTGAGCGGGATTGTGCGCCCAGTTTGCCAAACGCGCGCCGACAGCGACTGGCGCAGGGTGAGCTTCAGAGTCTTTGATATGCGCTGGTCATGGCGGAGCTTTCACAGATACGCGTCGAGATATGCGGAGCTTCAGCAATTTTTGCGGTATCGCCTGGCTGCAGCCCAGTAGACAGTTTTTCGATAGCGGTGTTGCCGAACTTGATCAGGGCATTTGCACGAAAACTTGGTCGCCTGCTGGCGCCGAGGGTTTGATGTGCATCAGAGGCAGCAGTCTACGCTCAGGGCGAACTCAGGACCTGCTCAATACCAAACGTTCATTAGACGGATTGGCGAGGGCGTGTCATCGGTACACGACGGTTCCAAAGGGTAAGTACGCAGGGTGGTCGGGGGCATTGATAGTCACATGAGGATGGCGGCGCTTTTCGGCATGGGCAGCGGCCTCGAGTGATGCTGACCGCGCAATCGCCGCCGATGGGTAGCTGGGATCACTTACCGAGTTTATAACGGGCTGACCTTCCCTGGGCTTGGCCAGCGTTTCGCCGCTTTATGCGCATTTCCGAGCCGATGTGCGGAGATGAGCCAGCAGTCGCAAAACACACCGATCCCCGGCCAATAAAAAACCCGCAGGCTTGCACTGGCTGGGGTTTTTGTCAACTGCTAGAACAACTTAGTTCTTGGCAGAGCGGCTATCTTTCTTTCTCTTTGGCGAATCAATGATCTCAGAACGTTGGCAGGGCATTGCCGCGGTAATGTGAGCGAAACTCATGAAGAACTGACCACGGCCTGAGGTCATGCGTACGCAGCGGTGTGATGTAGCCGAACATTCTGCAGCGGTATACATCGGCCTTGACGCGTTACGCCGGTGGCGCTTGATTTTTCCCTGACCCAGGATGATGCCACGGCACGACGGGGTTCAGGTCACCGATCACATACACCAACGTGAATCTTCCGGTGCAATTAAAGCGTTTCAACCTTCATCATTCGGCTCAAGCAGCTGTGGGCCAGCCTTGGGGCATGTTTGACGGAAGGCACCCTTGGCCGCGATTTCGAACGGATGGCGAGGAGGTCAACGGCGTGGAAGCCACCCGTCTTTTCAGCTCGACTACTACGTAGCCAGCCCGGGAAGCCAGCCAGTAGGACCAATGCCCATCATGGAGGCGAAGCCCTTCTCGATGGCTGGGAAGGATTCCTTTCGAGAACGTACCGCCAGTCACCAGTGACTTTGAAGGTGAAGCCAGTGTTCGCCTCGCGGCTTGATTGACGTACGTCGATCTTACCGTACTGACTCGGAAAACACCAGGGACTTGTTCTTGTGCGTGTAGCTGCCTCAACGCTCCTTGGTTTGATGCGCTGTTCTCGCGGTATGGCAACTGTGGACTGAACCAACAGCAGATCAAACCGTAAGGTTGCGGACCAGGATGTCGACCTTGATTGTTCCAGGTTGCAGTTCGGCCCATGCCGCCGTAGATGTTTACCGGAATCGATATCGGTATTCACACGGAAGGTAGGATCTTCTGCAACCATCTTGCCGATAGCAACGCCCATCTTACTCGGTGGAGCCTTGCTTTCAGGGGAACCGAAGATGGGAGATACGGGCCAGGGAAACACCATCGCTTCCGAGTACCAAGGGGCTTGGGATCACACAGGTGTGACGGTCTGCACGTTTCTTCATACCGACGATAAGCGATAATGGTCGCCTGCGTGGCGAGAAGCTTAGTTCGTTGCGCCGTTAGCCTGATTTCAACCATACGGCCAACGCGCTCGGTCTTGCGGTGAACGAGTGAGTGCATGGTGTCCACCCTTGCTCAGAGTTACCGGAGTAGATACGCACGCAAGGTCAAGGCGCCGAAAACGGTCATCCA
>Ga0163217_1032683_pt1 | contig 15983 bp, 10 predicted proteins | sample SynspAceP_FD_185933 | JGI IMG/M metagenome (GOLD analysis project Ga0163217, IMG submission 185933) | Saline lake microbial communities from Ace Lake in Antarctica - Synechococcus sp. Ace-P (PacBio error correction) | ecosystem: Environmental > Aquatic > Non-marine Saline and Alkaline > Saline ... | reverse complement strand
GGCCCCTATTCCAAGTTTTCTTTATCAATCAAATTGGTATCCGGCAACTTTAGCGTTGCAACTAGAATCTCCGCTTTGCTTGAGATTTGCGCAAAACTGTGTAATAAGTGAAAAAGAGAAAAATGAATCCAAATAAAGTAATGATTTTCATAGTCTCTTGAATACGTAATCAAACGAGATACACAATTCTTACGCATCTTAAGAATCTGATTTAAGTAAACTAGAAGACGTAATTGAATAATACGTTTAGACCAGTGAGATTAAAAGTTATCCACATTAATAGCTATATTTTTCTCATTGAGAATAAATCCTCTGCCTTTGCGCCTATCATAAATGCACATCACATTCGTACTGGCCTGATACATTAAAATTATCGAGGCATGATGGATGCATCGCTACCGCGGACGTTTTGATCCAGTACTTGAAGCGAATCATTGACACCAAGCCAGCTCTCATCATGCCCATTTTGCATAGTTCACCAACCGTATGATAAATAGTTTTACTGATTTTTTGATGTTGGGCGATGATCTTCATCCGATGATAGAGGATGCATATGTCTTTGCAGATACGGTTGCAAAGCTGAGATTGGCGAGTACTTTCATTCGCCTTTGCGAGTTCCGGGGATTAGTTCCCAGTCTCTTTTCATTGAGAAAATTTGTTGGATCAATGGACCCGCTTTCGGCGTTCAGTAGAACGGAGGCTGACATAGCCTCTACTGTTTTGCTTATCAGACTGTGGCAGAAGGAAAACCCACGACTGTGCGGAATGGATAAGTCATGGAAAATCTGGCTTTAATATGATTCCAATCTGCATTGGGCAAATGGACAATTGGAAATCCTACGCAGCTTCTCACTGAATTGTAGAAGCGACAGCTTCCCAAAGCTGACTACAAGTCAGTGCCCTTGTGAGAACAGGTTGGATCAAGCCTTTCACTTGAGGAATGATTGGGAAATGAGTGATTAAATCCTTCCTGCGTTACTTACACTGCCGCAATGGAAAAAACAAGATATCTTGGAGTTATTTACCTACACTCCCTGCATATCGATTTGATTCAAGCCGAGGTTTGAGTCATCTTGTCTCCGATACCAGCGAGGCATTAGGAATTTGGGATTGAAACCCCAGCTGAAAGTATTTATTCTGTTTGCATAAAATCTGATTCAACACTCACCTTTTTCTTAATACCCTCAACCCCATTGCCGATCATTTCGAGCTAGTAAGACTCTTTACTGACTTGCTGGCGGTGTTTGGATCCATAATTAGGACTTTTAAAATCCGCTGAGAAATGCTCGAAGCCGTCTATGTCGAAGGCCATGAATTGTAACTGAAAAGACCTTGCTCCTTCTTGCATTCTCTCCGTTTGTAATCTGAATGTCAGAGAATTCCATTCTGCTGCACAAGCTTCTACAAATGCCTCGCCAAAGGCATTCTAAAACCTTTGCAAAACAGTGACGTTTAATGGCCTTGAGCTTCCATGAAAACATCAGTGTAATTCTTCCGTGTGCTCCGACTTTTAAATAGGAAGACCCGATCAATGCCAATGGCCATTGCCCAAAACTTGCCCATCATCATAGTCGCTTATTCTTCGACCATAGGCCATGGATTCGTAGCAGGAGCTTCCACCTAGGTCTTGCCTCTTGGAAATAGAGTTTCCCTCGTCCAATTGCTCCTGAGGTTTCTGACCAAAAGCCCAATCCCACTTGACCTACACGGAAGTTGTGAGTAAGCACCAGGATGATCTCCATGTTTTATCGGATCACGGCTCATAGTAAAACTGATTGAAGATTTCTGAAAGACGTTTGCTAAAACACAACCGCCGAACCTGCCACCACTATGTGAATCGTATTTTATCATTAATAGATCGGTTTAAAAAAACGAAGTTTAAGTTACAATTAAACTTGAATACGAAAATCTTAATATAGAAAGCCAAAAGCCAGACGGAAGCTTTTCCGGCAGGGTATTCCAATATCGTCTTTTACTATCAGGTATCAATTCCTCACCTGTTACTGACTTGTTTTGTTCCTCCATTCAAAATAAATCTTATTGACTAGAAAATCGACAAAGTTCGAGAATAATGTGTATGGCAACTCATAATACTGTGCAAAAAAAGTCTCTCCTCACAATTCTTTCTCTGTTCTTTTTGACTCATCTCGTAGAAATAATTAGTTGTATTAGAGAAAACATCTTTCGCGTTTCGAAGGGTACCACACTAATGCCAGGCAGGATATTGAGATCAAGTTAATACGACCCTCCTGCAAACAGCAATAAATTCCATGGAAATTCTATAATCTTTATGATAGTTTTGCCAAGAGGATATATTAGCTTGAAAGGACCTGCTGCTATCAGATATAAAGCGTAGAATTTTTCTTCCACCGAATCATCCAAATCCGAATTTCGCCCATATCATATTCCACCGATGGTCTCGCAACGCCTGAGCTCTTGTAAATAAACATTCCTTAATTGACCAGAAAAGGACCTAATATCCAGTTTGAAGTAATTCTGAAAATACTGCAAAGCTTGAAATGTCGGGAAAATTTGTTTAGCACTTGTAATTCCAGGCATAGTGAGAGTGAGCATCACCGCAGGTGTTCGCTGATTGTGTATACTCAAATTACTCACATAGCGGAGAGCCCATGTTATTCATGCATCACTGCCCGCTCTAAATCACCTTTCTCTTTACCTTAATATCTAACAATTAGAGTAAACCCTAGAATACGATTTGAATATCGTATAGCCCGATCGTATAAGTTTTTTATTTCCCTAGACCAGTTGGATATTTATGCACTTCATCTAGACCGATTATTTCCTCCTATTGACAAAAAGATTTTGCTGCATCTACCAATTATTTTAAAAAAAATCAAGAATTCATCTAAAGGAAAAGTAAAACATTGATTCCCCTCTGTCTTTTTCAAGAATGGGCCAGGGGCCGGACCCGGCGCGGCAGCGGCTCGTACTGCGGCGGGCAAGCCGCTCCCTTACTCAAACTCATTTTTATGATACGCCCGGCCCTACGTTTGTTTTCCGTTCCCCTACCCCCTTGATTCCGCACTATTTCATCTCCCCCAATCTACTTGATCAACATTAAGGTATCGCTGAAAATTATGGAAGTCCCACGAATTCAGATTGATATTCAAAAGTCGTCCATTTTGCAAACCATCATTTGTGCTAAATAAACTTAATTTATTTTCGTATTGCCTATATTTACCTTTCTATTATCTTAAAAATACGGCGTCCAAAAGTGGGACAACCCCTATTCTATTGGTAGGTATATGAGCAAGTTTGCCAAAATCTTCAGCTCTTGAATGACTTATTGTAGAAGTATAACCCACAGGGATTTAAGACGCAAACTGGCCAAGGCCATTCCTTCCGTTGTTTCACTTCAGCTGACATTCAAAGATCATTGTTTCGCCATTTTTCAGCAGAAACTCTTGGCAATTGGAGTTTGCTTCCATTTGGTCTCCGGTTTTCATAAAGAGATAAGGATTGGACGTTTCATTCGATAAATCCGAGGTCGAACACCTCCTCCGTAGCCTGTACCTGCCGATCGTATCGCATACAAAGCAAATATCAATACAATGAAAAAGCCTTCATTCACCCAGAGATAAAGATTGGTGTTCCCATCCAAACAAGCCAAGTAAACCGGAGCAGCTGGCTGGATTTGCAAAGCTTGAATTGCATTTTTCTAACATTGGACACGAATCATCGCCCAATATCTGATGGAGCATTGAAGTCTTTCGAAGCAGCCACAATGGGCTCAATTGATCTCCAAAACTCTCGCTTTAGTTTCTCCACACTCCAGGAAATCGATTTTCAAGCTCTGGGAAGTACGTCGTGGATCCACTCTGGAAGGGTACCAAACATCAATGTATTTCAGTCACATGCGCAGCTTCAGTGAAAAACTCTCACACTGAAACATTCACATCATCAGCAACGGACCAAAACCTCCTCGGAATCCCCGGTTGTATTCCCTTTTCGCATTTCGTGCTAATGTATTATTGCAAATCTATTATACTCCCTCATTCTAAGATCTTGGAGTATCCACAGTGCCGAGTAATCCCGCTTCGCCAGTGTACATATTGCCCAAGCTTCGACGTACTTGTTCTCCGTGCGATCAAGCATTATCCGCTGAGCGCCACGCCTTTGTGACAATCCTTATATAAGCTGGCCATTGCCCATGTGCCAATTGACTTGCTCCACCACCGGATTGACCATGATCGTAACGTTCTGGATCTCTCCAAAATTGAAATTATGTTGCTTACCCACTCCAACGCGGCTATGATATCCATTGGCGAAACATTGGCCAGAGCAAGCATATTTGCACCAATCCAAACTCCTGATAGATCTGTTATAACCCAAGGAGCCTAATCGATGATAACGAAACGAAGACTCGATCCCCCCCTTTTTTGCAAAATTTTTCATGTAGCCGTCTCTCACCGCATTTCCATTGGTGAATCGCCTCATGAACCAAGCATGACAGGGACGTTTTTTCCCATCAGAAAGATCGGGAGTCCAAGACGTTCAGACGAAGACAATCTTCCTCAAGTCGTCACGTAGTCAGTATCAGCCAAAGGATTAATCCGCACTGCATACGATTATCATATTTGCGGACTGTATTCCCACAAATTGTGGTTTGGTATCCGTCCAAGTTCTGTTTTGGACCGCCATAAAACGGTTTTCCTGAATGTGTCAGCTCCATAAGTTATGCCCAGACTAGTTAAATATCATTCCAAATATAACCCCGTCTTTTCCAGAGCTTGTATCGCGGAGCGATGTCGTCTCCAATGTTAGAAACTCTCGTCGAAGGCGGCGCTTCTTTGGATTCTGAAGCACAGGAAGTAAATGTGCATGGTGGAGGCATTCCTATACCAGCAGACCTACTCCATCTTCTTGAAAAACATCTCTTCTATGGCTTTTCATTAGTTTGTGTTTAATGACAAGTTTGATATAGGAAAAATATAAAGAAAACCTGCGGCGGAAGTATTAAGTAAGTTTCTCAAAGAGAATTATTAAAAGGGGATATTGTTTCGAAATGAAAAAATAAATAGAGTAGAATTCTTTGAATAAAAAATATGAATTCGGTTGGCACAAAAAAACCGGCAGCTCTCAGCAGCGTCAATCTTAGCATCTATATCTAAAATCCTCACATCTCTCTACGGCCACCATAAATGGCATTGCTCGCACCAACTCCAATCCAGAATCCCGAAAGATAGGGTAATCAAAACTAAGATAATTTCCCCTCGGGCCTTGTTCTTCAGTACGATGGCTAATGATCCGGCCCCATGCTTGATTTCGATTTATACCCGATGAACCGGACGTAGAATCATTTGACAGGATTTTCTGCATGCTCCTTCCGCAGATAGCATATTTGCTGATTATATTCGCAAAGCATAGAATTGCCACCCTTCCATATCCAACTGGTGGTCTCCATCATGGCAACTGATAGCATGCGCCAGCAGCTCCACCCTGACGATCGCCAACGCTCACCCTTCCGTGTAAGTCAACCGCTCAGCTTTTAGGCAATTGATCTCAGCTTCTCAGCGGCCTTTTTTTCTCCTCATCTGTGTCAATAATCTTTCAGTGCAATCCTCTTGTTGGCAAAGAAAAAATCAACGCCGCCATTCCGATCAGCTTTCCACCAGCTTTACCCACCAGTCTTACTGTCCTGTTGGGCTTTTTTTAGCCTCCTCCAACGGGTGATGCATGATGATTACGTCGATTGTTGAGATCGTAGCGACCATAATCTCAGTTCCAAAAAGTTACTTAAAGCGGTATTTAACATCCTTTCGAAAAAAGGTGGTCCATATCTCTCCAAATCCAAGGCATGGTCCATCACCCACCCACAGGGCAACCTTCGGCGCTTGGATCACACGATATCGGGACAAAGTCCTTACCTCTTCCACGTAACCGGTCATGGTCGTATCGAGATATCCGAACATTTATTGGCGGTATCCAGCTACTTTAACTGATCAAAGTTGGAACATATCATTTCCCGGCCTTGGTCATTAATAAGTTCCTCCCGGAAAGCTTTTGCCTTCAGTTTTAAAGAGAAATCTGGATATTCACACGATTCCCTACTTTCAACAATTACGATAGAAAAGGCGCCATCTCGAGTTCCACCATCCTGCGTGAAGCCACTGGAGTTTTGCCAGCACATTTGCTTTGAAAGGTGCTTCTCATAAGCTCCTGTAGGATCAATCGGTTCACAATGGCAAAGGCTCACATTTAACGTACCGCATAGCCCAACTTGTAATTCGTACAGTAATCTATCGTTGAGTTGTCTGCATGCGCTCGAATTAAATACCTGAGCCAATCACAGACTTTGGTCTGATAGCCGAGACTCACGTATCTTCAGCAAGTTTGTTGCACAAGTTGCAGATTCCGCTTTGGTATTCAACCTTTTAACACCTACTTGCGCCAGCTTTGCCACTATCGAATCCATTTGTCTAATAGTTCAAGCAATTTGGCTACTGAGCAGGATTCTTCCCTTTGATCACAAAGCTTTGTATTTCTTGAGTGGGAGTCTGTCTTTGTAAAACTTCTATTACCCAATCCAGCAATTCCGCCTTCGGCATGCGCGCGGCTTGTAACTTCCCGTTTGCCGACATGCTGGCTGAATGTCCCTCGATTCTATAGCTGAGGCGTTACAGTATACGCTACAGAATTGAACCCGCCGACGCCAGCCTGACCGCCGTCCACCTGCTCGATTGCATTCTATTGCTCCATTGAACAGCGAAGAATCTCATTAAGATGATAAAAGCGCAAATCCAAACGCTCCTTGGCGAAATAGAATCTTCCCATATCGTCCAAAATTATTTGCATATTCACCGAAAAATATCCTGGGAACCAGTGAAAAGGGCTACTTTAACTGGCTCAGCACAAGGTTTCCGCCCGCCAATTTATTAAAAAGGATTGTGATCCCCTGCTCGTGAAAACAAGGTCACCTGTGGCAACCATTGCTGTAACATCTGTTAATCAGCTGATATTCCACCTCTGTACTTGCCAAGCCCAATCGCATCAAGCTCAACAAATAATGCATCCTCGCCGACTCCGCCAAGGCTCCGCCTCATGCTCCATGGATTGTAGATCTGGCTGAAAGCTAGTTCATTTTCGTGGGACCAGTTGAAATAGCGACCCTACGTTCCGTGCGCTCGATTGCGGAATCAATGATAACCACCTGGTTTTTAGCCATTCCTGACTTTTGCGCATTCGCAGATTGCAAGGATCGTAAAAGCAGAAATGCTGGCTTCAGTACCTTACGGACTCGTTGCCGTGCACATCTGAAAGACATCCAGCTTATCCGGAAACGCCGCTGTAAATCGATGTCCTTCATCAGACCAGTCGCTTGAGTTTGTCGTACGAATTCTTCCATAGACCGCCATGTTCCGGTGCTGAAAAATCGCATAATCAGTTGTCGCTTTTCGTTGTCTCCCAACTGTATGAGTTTGACATTCGGATTATTTCAGCACATTGCTCGAAAATCCACCATACGATCTGATGGCGTAAACGATTCTCCCGGCCTGAACGAAATTGTTCTGGTTTTGGTTGAGGCTTCTATGCTGAAAACAATCAGCAAAAAAAGCTATCAGAGAAAGAGTACAGTTGTTTTTCATCTTGAATCAGGATTCATCAATATGCCGATTAGGATAAAAGCAGCTGTAGAAGAGAAAAAACCATAGAATAGCAAAATAATAGAGGTATTGCTTTTTACGGAGAAAAATTTCCGCTAATTGACTAAAAGTTGCTGTAGTATATGTCTAGACTTCGGAATTTAGTTCAAATTTTAAAACCTTAAAAAACAAGAAATGTATTTCAACACGTATATGACAGTCTCTTGCGCAAGCAATTATCATGGTGCCAACTAAAATGGAACCGATTGTAATCAGCTCAGCGAGATATAGAGTTATTTGGCATAGATCGCTAAGCGGACCAATCTGAAAAATCACGACATATCACCGAACGCATATTCACGCCACTTTTGTGTTCTCAGAGACTGGCTGCTGTGACTGGTGCCAAAATGTATTCTAATCCAGATGAAGGTCCTGCAATGCAAATTGAATCTTTAACCATGTAAGGATTTCAGCATGGAAGAAAAATCAGCGGTAGGAACTTGACTCTGAAATATTGCAGTACACTGGACACCACAACCAGAGCAGTCTAGTTGCCTTGTTGACAGTTCATCCAGCTACTGGCATCAACTGATGGTATTTTACAAACTTTGTCTTTCGTGGAAATTCAGTAGACAGATTTATTGGAAAAGCAGCTGAATTGTGGAAACAAGGAAACAAATGGGCCAAGCAAATGTTTGTATTTCTATTCAGCATTCTCTAAGCCTCCTGAATTTGTACAGGTTGCCCTGCGGGCATGGTGCCAGGTTCAGCCTGTCGAAAAACGCTTGCGGCTCTGTACCCAAGCTCGGACAATGATATAAAATAATTCGAAACTGGCATTAAGTTTGGCACACTGATTGAAAGGCTTTTAGTGGTTTATCTTTTGGAACGCCAATCCAGAACCACCCATTATTTTCGCAACAATGAAGCACTTGAACAAGGTAATATACCTTTATTTAGTTGGAAATCCTAAGCACGCAAATGACAAAAGTGCAATCCTAATCCGATCCTATAAGGATGGATTGAAAGCATACTACCAGAAACCAAAAGTGGATTTTTTGCTAATGGGTTTACCAGATCAATCACATTCAATGTAATAATTCCTTTTTCACTTGGGCAGTGGATCTTTACATCAGAGCAATTATCTGTTGCAGATAAAAGTCAGATGGAGGATTCTAGACCCGAAAAATTGATGAGAATCTGGCTTGCGACATATATTTTACTGATTGTAAGGATATCTCTGATGGCTGGGACTTGCAAAAGCTGAGTAATGGTCTTGAGCTCAGGTTTGGCAGCGAAAAAAGATGAGACAGATTGAATAAGAAACACTACAGATTTTAATGATGTCCAGTTGAAAGAGCTGAATCATCGTTTCGCAGAACGATGAAAATAATTTGGCTAGATCAGTTAAAGAAAAAAACAAGTAGTATAATCACTGTCAAAGGGATCGCGAGTGCTTACTTTTAGCGTATCTATTAGAAAAGATGGGAGTAATCAGATCAAAGATTTATTCAGGGGGATTGAAGAATGAAAAGCTGGAAATAATATTGTATACAAAAAAATAAAACTAATAGGGCCCTTTTTTTCAGCAATTCTTCGGTGAACAGATAATTCCAAGCTCATCCCGAAACAAATCACAAGATGGATCATTTTTGACGTAAGATCTCCGGTGAATGCCTTCAGGAGTGTCAAAGGGCACAGTGACATATTCCCTGATAGAATTGGAAGCAGTTAGGCAAAATCAAAGCAAATTACAGACCTGTGTGTTTGCACTCGAGATGCATATCTAAAGTGGACATGGCGAAAAGCATTTTAGAACCAGTAATGGCGTTTTCAAAATTCATTAACGGCCGCAAACAGAATAAGTCAAACAATTGCTAATTAAATTTGTATCAGGGAGAGTCAATTGACCTCCACTTTAGTATTTGGAATTCGACTATGAATCTTTGGGCTATCACCAACAGTCAAGCGAATTGCTTATGGACAAAGCTAATGAATATCTAAAAGCTAACTTTGGATCTGCCTCCTGGACGGATTTTATCCGCGGAAAGGTGACAGGAAAATCCCGTACCGTATTGTGCTTAAGTTAGGCTGGATGTTTTGCTTTTATAGTAGGCCGAATGGTAAAAGAAAGCAGAAAAGCTGCTTGACCAATGATTACGATTGACTATCGGGTTCCCAAGACTTGGAAAAAGTAGGAAACCCAGCAATTATTTGCGTGATGCGATCGCATTTTCAACATCTCATTCCCGATAAAAAAGGATGATTTTCATCTCAAAAACAATTCATACCTAAAAAGGGAGTCTATTCTTATTTAGAAGCTTTGGTAAAACACCTAATATCAGAAAGATTAATCCGATGCTGGAGGTCCAAAGATGAGCAATGCTTTTTGATTTGGCACAGCTAAAAGAGTATTTAAAGCTTATTTTTTGAGGGTATGAAACGAAACAAAAATAACCGAATACTTTCATGTAGGAAGGCTTCCGCTGACTTCGTCTGTTTGCTGTCAATAATAATCTGTAGCTCAGAAATAAATTATGGATCTCATTTACTTGAACTCTATCACGCTGCTGTACTTAAGTCTTCTAGTCTGTATACACCCATTATCTGTTTTTCCGTATGGAAGATTAAAGAGTCTTAGACTTGAATATTATTCCAAACCAAGGATGATAATCCTGGAGGCACAAGTCGGAAGACTCCACGCAAGGTCGATCAGTAGTTATAAAAAGAAAGGCGCAAAACTCATTCAGTCTGTGCGTCTTCTAACAATTTCTTAGTCAAATTTCAGACGACCTAATTGTCCTGATTGCCATCGGGGGCACGCAGGGCCCATATTTGTGTGAACTAGGGATCGGAACCATGACCTCTGCTCTTCAAAGCAGCGCCTCTAAACCACTGAGCTAAGGACATCCCATTGATGCATTCGAAATATGAAAAATATTGCGGTAAATCAAGCTTGAGAACATCCACGCTTATGCTCGTAAGATAATTAGTTCCAAATATAGACTAATTCAAGGTCTTCTGACTTGTACTATCGCAAACCAAGATTGCCTAATGATAGCCATTGTAGAGTCTCGAAGACTTGCCCCAATTGGAAAATAACCCTCCAAATGGATTTGAAACCCTGCCAGGGTTGTCGAATCACCACGAAACTCTCCTCAATACTTCCCTGTTAAATTCTCCGGCTCTTTGCCAATGTCTCGGGAGTTTCCCGGAAAGTCAGATGTCCACCTCTATTTCCTCTTCGGTCCCAAGTCATCACCAATCTGAGAATATCACATCAGTATGTGCCGATGAATAATCCCGAATGTCCCTGACTCGATCAACATTGATGAACTGACCCAGCTTTTGATATCGTGAAAGTGCGACGGCCTCGTAGGGTTTCCCGAAGATCATAAACAGATATCATCTCCATGATTAGTAACGCCTTTTCCCAATGAAAGAGGCCAAGGCTTCACACCTGCGCTTCCCCACCGGATAGGTTATTTTGAACGTCATACCCATGTATATACCCAACCGACTTCTTAAGTGTGCAATTGTGATGATTTGGTTTTTGCCTTTGAAATACGCTAAGCTCATCGCATTCATATGGAGACTTCGTAAATATCCCTGTCCTCTGTACGTCATCACTAGAATCTCATTCTTAACGTTTGCTTACAGGATTCGCAGTATGGTGATGTCTGCCCCATAAACTGCAGTCCACTGTGTTATTCCTTCTCCGGAACACTTTCACAGCGACCTGCCATCTACGTTGAGGAGAAGAAGCTTGGTTTGTAACCCCAGCTGTTAATACCATTATCTGTCGAAAGGGCCCTAATGCATCATAGCCTTCACATAGGTGACGTGTTGGATCCGGGGGCATTTCCAGATTTCTTATCTACCAATCTACTTGTTATCCGTTTAATCCCCTGCAATACATCGTTATTTACCGCTTCTCGTTCAATGACCGTCCTAGCATGCCCTAAAGCCGCGGTAAAGGCACTTTTTTGAATATAAGGCGTTGGGATTTCCCGAACCTGATACGCCGTCACGGTAGCTGAGAACATCAGGGAAATTTTACCGTCAGGTTTTTCAGGTTATTTCCCCGCACCTTTGTGACGATCATGGGATCTTTCCATTTGCGTGCCGTCTTTTTTGAAAAATTTTGCTCTTCCCGCGAAGTATTTGCAGTCTGAAGTTTGATCCTGACTTCAATCCAATTCCTCGATAGTACCTTGGCAAAAGCAATCGCCCTCCATTGACCTCCACGCGTCTGGTTCCGATGTCCGAATAACTGATCGGCTAGCTCATGACTTTCTCCTCATGCTCACTAAATCACGGTATCCATACCTCGCAGGTCAAGACCCAACTAGTCGGTCATATTCTGACGCAGTCCAATGCTTGGTTCGCTCCAAAATTTATACATGGAACCACCCAACGCAGAATCCCAAGGAAAGTTGCGATTTGATCCTGAAATCACCGCGAGAGGGAGAAGTCAAACGTTTTTTAAAGTCAATAATCCCAACCCACCTGATCCATGAAATCAAGCGGCTGACATTTTCTTGAGTCGTCTTAGTTGGCGGATTTTTTGTCTGGGGGATGCGAGTTCAATGTTTTAAAGAATGGCAAAAAGCCTCATCACAGGCACAGCACATACTTGAATGGATTTCTCCGCAACCTTTACCATAAGAAGCGTCTTCTGCGCAGCCATTCCCCGACAATCTGGCACAATCGTTCGACCTCTGAACGGCAGAGCATCACCCGGATACTGATTTGTATGTTTTGTTCCAGATCTTCAAAAAAATGCGAATTCAGCCCTTTAAAATATTTATTCAGTCCAAGTAAGCTTTCTCCTTTCGCTGAGCTCTCATTTGAAAGAGCGTAGGACGGAAAAGCAAACTCAATTCCTTTCTTTAGCAGGATCTACTAGACCTGGAAGGATTCGCTCGCCAAGGCTAGCCGCACCCTTCACTACGACCGAAATCTGCCGTAATCACAAATCGGCGATCGATTCCGAGTACATACAAAATCTCACAGTTGCAGGCGCAAAGATTATGAAGAAAAGAAAATTCACAGAGGAGTTCGAAAACTCATCGCCATCCAGCCAAATCCTCTGAAAAAGTTTTCATGACAGGAATGTATGTCAACATCTCCCTTCACAACAGTGCAGTTGACGGAGTCGCAATTCGAATGATCGCTATCGTCCCCTTTTGCGCACAATTCACGCGGTCGACGAAACCTCAGAATCTGTGCTACTTCTCTCCCCGATCAGGTCTCGAACAAAGTAGTTCCCCAATCAATCAGGATTTGCTAGAGCCTTTGCAAAGCCAACTCCAACTCCGCTCAATTTTACGTCCACGCTCGATCTGAGCGGGGCAGATCATCACTTGGCCTTCTCCAAGTGTGGATTGCTAATCACATATCGGAACCGTGTGTATGCTTTACTTCTTTGCCTGATAATAGGCGAAACTAGTCTTTCACCATCGAGATAAAAAGAGCACGTTTCATAATAATCATAATCTCGGTGTCGTTACCGACTGGTTATCTTGCGAATTGTATTTCACCTTTCTGCTTGCGATTGCTGATGGCAGAGCTACCCCTTTTTATATTCACATCCGGTTCTCCATCCTTCCAAAGAAAGACGGGCGAGGCACTGAGACTTCTACGTACATCTGGCTTCGGCAAAAAGTGCTATCAGATCTAAGGAAGGAACTTACCGAACCGAATTCCAGTCACGACTAAAATTTTATTTCGGAATGCTACGCTCAGGCTTTTGAGGTTATTCACTGGGCTTTTTAAATGATATTATTTTCTGGAGCCAGGAATCGATGTTCGATTTTGCGAGGATATGTGTACTCAAAGCATTAGCTGGCAATACAATAACAGGCAAAAGGCCGAGAAAATTCTATATTTTCAAGTTGACAATGGAAATTTGGCAAGCGCCAAGCATAAAAAATCGCTTAAAATATCTTTAAAATTTCTTCAGGAGAAAAAAGAGAAGAGCCAAATCCTTCCTAATGGTTTGTACTTTAGAAGGATTAAACTTTCAGTTCGAAATTAAGGAACGAAAAGATTAAGGTCCTTATAGTTTCTAACCAAAAAAAGTGTTTTTAATGTCAGGTATAAAGTATGCAATTCTCGAACATAAATTAAGCGAGAAGTCTAGCTATATAGCTATATATGCACATCGGAGGAGGATGAAAGCCATGCTCACCTATTTCAGGTCGTTTCGCTCCAGTATCCGACTTCGAGACTCTGAACCAACTCAAATACGGCAGATTCGGATTTAAATGTAATTTCTTATCCGAGCATTATTCATCCGAAGTTGGAGAATTATTGAAAATCTACCCCTTTTGTCAAGAAAACGTAGACACGGCGGTAAGATCGTTAAGAGAAGACCTTCATTCAAGTACTAAATTCCATCCCATTAATTTTTACTACGGCAAATCGATACCAAGCGATTTCAATACCTGCATTTCCAAGCATAATTATTCATAAAAAACGTCAACCTCCAGCATTTTATCAACCTGATACCAAAAGGTGCATCTATTTGGTTTGAGTCTTCTTCGATAGCACCTGGCGCTACGAGATTCTGAACTACTCGAATGTCACTTTAAGCGATTGGGAGTGTGCTGACCTAATATCTCTCCTGTAGCAAACTGATCTGATCGAATGACCCACTTTGATCATCGGTCGACCTATACCGCGGGTTCAGCTTGATAAAACTCTACCGGCCGACACCACCATCATTTGTAGCCAGACCGGACTCAGAGTTGATTCCATCGCATTCTCGCGACCAAACCAGAAAATCCAGCTATTATTACCGTGAGACGAATCACGTTTTTGGAGACATCATTTTGAAGCTTATGCAAATGAGATCGTACAAAAGTGAAGGTGGATTATAGATATTAGCCAACTCAGCATCAAACCAGATTGAAAAGAAAGCAATCCGAGGAATCATAAGGACTATAAGAAGATCATTCGATCAGTTTCACAATCTACTACCCACAACTCATCTCTGCAAAGCTTTACTGCTCGGGAACGCATTAACTTGCAGACATGCACGACGCATTCTTAAGTAACAGTACAAACGGTGTGGCCCGAAGGCTTCTCGTCAGCTTATTCGGGATTGGCAAGTCAGTTTAGTACGGGAATTGAAAGCCACGTGAACTAGAGGAGGCTCATTATTTCGGAAAATCTTGTCAGCAATACAAAAAATCCCTTTCAAGCTCGGGTGCTTCTCTCTCCCGATCTCAAAATCAAGTTGATCCCAAAAAGCGGCGAGGGAGAACAGCAGGTAATATTGGAGAATATCGCTTTGAAAGCGATTAGCAATTCAGGTCATATTCTGATGAAATGATCCTGAACTCGAGCAGTTGATAGCGCAACCGAATTGCATCAAACACTAGCGGAAAGCAGAGCAATCTATTGACAGTATTAATAGTTGCATTCGTGCATTGCCTATAAGATCCACCACTTTTCATTTTCTGGCCTACATTTGCAAGGCTTGACTGCTACCTCCAGAATGGCTTGAAACGACACCCTAGATGATCCCAGCCCAGAATATTCACTAATCGCTCGGCCGCCTATCGGGAAAATGAAGTGAGTGCCTCGCACGCCGCATAATCATGATTAGCTCGGACCACTGAAGGCAGGCCACTCGAATACCGAAATTTGATTCCCTCAAAGACCCTTCTCACAGGATTCTGTCGAGCACTTGGCGTCGCAGTATTCGCTTTGATGATTCGAGGAAAAATAGTAAAAATCCTGGCTCATGTATTCAGGAAAGACACTGCAATCCATTTTCATTTGAGCAAGCCTAACACGCTGTTAAAGTGAGGCATTTTACCTCCGTCCAAACAGAGTGGACCTATCAGTCAGGAAAAGCCCTACTCGACTGAAGAATCAGTGATAATTCGTTGAGGATACGAACTCTTGCAGGTGGCACGCCTCGGACCACAGTACAACTAATCTCAAAATAGCTCTGTATTGGAAACCGTTTCCTTGAAGACGCTGCCCGAACTTAGTGAAAACCATGAAAGAACCTTGATATGAACTCCAGCTTGTCCGAAAAGCTTTGTATTATAGAGAAATTGATACGAAAGAGCGGAAGGGGAAAATAATAACTTTCAGCATGACCAAATTCAGCAAGCTGCGTGGAAGTCAAGAGGAGAAGACAACTGGCAGGCATGAAATTGCAAAAAAGGTATCCTCGCCAAAAAATTCATTACGATCGAGTTATCGATTTATCATGCCCTGGTCAGACCACCTTCAACTTTGCGATTACGCTGACTTCAGGGCACCGAAAATTACTTTTGGCACGGTTTCACAATTACCAAATCTCCAACGCAAAAGTATTCAACGCAAAGAAATTCAGCTTGACGATTACGTCTTGGGGAT
>Ga0163217_1079680_pt1 | contig 15985 bp, 18 predicted proteins | sample SynspAceP_FD_185933 | JGI IMG/M metagenome (GOLD analysis project Ga0163217, IMG submission 185933) | Saline lake microbial communities from Ace Lake in Antarctica - Synechococcus sp. Ace-P (PacBio error correction) | ecosystem: Environmental > Aquatic > Non-marine Saline and Alkaline > Saline ... | reverse complement strand
CCCCCCCAGGAGAATAACAGTAGCCGAGCACCGGCCACAGCGGCAGTAAGAAACTGACGGCGCCAACACGGCGAAACAAAAGCAGCATGACAGACACAAACAGCAACCGCGGAGGGAGCGAAAATCCGCTGAACACCCTCACCAAACACCCACGGGTCCAGGACTCCAGCAAGCCAATCATACGCACAGCCAGCATGCGCGGCAACGAAGCAGCCAAAAGTCCCAGATGCGCATATCCTACGCGGAAGGCACGCTCGGCAGCCACGGGGGAAAAGGGCCGGCCCCGGAAACAAAATGCAGCCCCCCATAGCATGCAGAGAGGGATCGAAAAGAGAAGCACACAGCAAGAGCAAACGACGCAAGGTGCAAGTTACTTCACAACAGCCGCCGAGCATAGCGGCATAAAAATCACCGCTGTGCGCTCACCGGACCGAGAGGCCGGAAGGAACGACCCGACGCAAGCCAAACGAACGGGACGAAGCGAAAAACCCGGAAGAGCGACATAATGCGACACGGAACACCGGGGTCTGATGAGGACCAAGGGCAACGCAGAAACAAAGCCACGAAACCACTCACGATAATGACCAAGCAGGGGCAGAAATGCCACGGAGCAGAAAGAACTGGGGTTAAACTCAAGAAGCAAAAGACGTGGACGCGGCGGCGCCTGCCCAAAAAACGGCACACGTAAAGCAAACCACGCACAAGCGCCCGCAAAAGGGGGTGGAGGGCGAAAACAACCCCATCAGCACCTACCACACGTCCCAACCAGCACAATCGCAGAAGGTGGCAAAACAGAACAACTGACGAAACAAACGACCACCGCATCCGCAATAAGCGCACGACCAGCCACCGGTCCGGACGGCGCGCCACCTCGGCGAGGCACCCAGGCGCGGACGCGGTGCACCGTACAGCCAGCAGCCAACGAGGGCACCGGCATTCCACAGAAAGGCAACGCCTTCGCGCGGCGGGAGACTGCACCGGAAAACAGATAGGCCAGCACGCAGAGGCACAATAAACATGCGGACGCCCAACAAAGCGCGGGCGATGATCAGCCAGCCGAGCCCCACCACAGCACCAACAACCACGCGGACCGCAACAAAACAGAAGTGAGAAGCAGTCGACAGAGGCCACAAAGATTATGCAAGCCGCAGAAAACCGAATCGCATCCTGGGAAGCACCGTGCAGAAGGAGTCCAGCCCAGGGGAAAAACGGCAGCAGACGCTCAAGAAGGAAGCAAACGCAAAGCACCACGGCCTCGGAGTTGAACGGAGCAACCCCATACCGCCAGAACGGCCACGACCGACCACTGCGGCCAGGGAAATTCGAGCCAAGTAACAACCACCATATGGCGGGATAACACAAACAAAAGGGGAAACCAGACGACTCAAACACGCACCCAAACAGCAGGACCCCGACCAAGCAGCCAACACGTGTTACCGGAGCCACAACAGGGACAAAAAGGGGCCCAGCCGGGCCAACGCCGTGCGAATGAAGGGCAACCGAACCAAGGGCACACACCAAAACCAGCATAGCGGACATGCACCGCACACAACCAAGCGGACAAACACCCACAAAGGCGGCAGGTAGGGGGGGAGCCAAGCACTGCGCAAATCGCACGACAGGCAGCCAGGTGAAATAGGAGAACAGGACATGCAGCACCAGGGTACCACATGGCGAACAAGACGCCAACGTTCACAGCGGGTGTAGCATCAAAATGCCCAGGTAAAATCTCACCAAACGCGGTGACCTATGGCAGTCCACTGGGTGGGACGACACGAACGACATGCAAAAATGGAAGGGAGGTGGCAGCGGAGCAGGACCAGGGGCAGCCCTGGGCAATTGAAGAACCAGCAAGACCCGCTGTTGGACCACCAATACCCGGATATCGCATAGCAAAGCAGCCATAAATCGGGGTTTCTCTCCCAGACATCGACCTCTGCACGGCCTTCCTCCACTCTAAACGCTATTCCTTGCAGTCCTACTGCTGTATACAGTGTGCGCTCATCAAGTCTCTCAACTGCCTAATCAGCGTGTGCACTTATAACTGCCGCATAATTTCACTCCACCAGCTCTATATATCTACTATATCTCATGCAATCTCTTAGTCCTAGCACCCTAAACTTGCCCCACGTACACTCTTTCCCCGTTTAACGCAAATCCATGATTCTACCAAATATATCCTTTTTCCACAACATCTAAGCAAAACGACTGCCCGATTGTTATCTCTGAACCTGTAAAAGCTACCTGCTTTATCCTGCAGCATAAAGCACCAACCCGCTGCACAAGAAAAACATCATCACAAAGACGGCTTATGTGCGGCAAAAACGCTGTCAGGAAGATAGAATTATTGCTACTCTCTATCATTCATCTCTTTCTACAATACACTATTCTCAATTTCTTATGTGATTACTCTACATCATCATACTCTCTCTCCATATTTCACATTATTTTCTCACATTCATCGCATACCATCTCATCTCATCTTCCATTTACTTATACATACTAACCAACTAATATAAACGTTCCTCCTCAATCCTACCATATTTCTATCTCACTATCACTATATCCTAATAATCATGCACGCAGTCCATGAATTCAATCCACCTATAACGTCACCATTTAACTATTTGAATACGAAGCTTAACTAAATTCACCACCCGTTTCCAACGATGTTTCTTTAATCCAACCACCATCTCTCAGCCAACTCACCTTTCATAATCTCTTTTTTGCTCCAACAAAATCGTTTGTCCCTGAACCCGCATTAACAATAAGCTGAAATTCAAACACGTCTTCGTGTCCTGCAGATTCCAGCAACGGTCACAATCAAGTCCGCCAACTGCGTACGCCCAGGTTCCACCACCACTTCACATCAAACAAAAACTAATATCATCCATGCGGTAAACAATAAATCTGAAACTACGATTCCATTTTGTGTTCAACACAGCACATATCAAATGACAATCCCAAGATTTACATCCAAGAGCACATGACCGTTACCAAACCGAACTTCACCCCATGATAGCCCTTGATAAACATCCAAACGGTTTTAAACACCTTGTTTGCAACCTTACTTTTTCACGCAAATCTTCACGCAGGATGATGCGCTCACTAACCAATCCAAAGGACACGGCATACCCTAATCATACTCAAGTTCTATCTCCTGTACACTCAACCCGAATGAGTAATTAAATCAAAATAAAAAAAAAAAAGCATAGCTGCCACACTGCGACTTTCACACCGCTGCGATACCAGCTCACTGTACCAATGGCATCCGTACCTGCCAAACAAAGTCAGTTCAATCTCAATGAAATATCTATTGCGTGAAATCCAATCACTCCGTACAAGTGACGCAAATCCAATTGATACTTACCGCCGGGTAACTTGACCACCTCCCCGTACACCCTGAGCAATTTATCTTAAACCCAGCATGCAGATATAGTGCTTACACAAACGACAGAAGCAAATCTGCTTGATGTAACCACCTCATACCAAACATCTGATTCACCCCCTCACCAGAGTTAGACGTCCCACCAAAACTATTCATCGCAATCCAATGCTTCTCGCTTATATAATCACCCAAACATACCCACTCAAAGCTTGAGAATCGCACTGGTATCTCAACTTCATCAATACCAAAGGGCTTATCCCCCAATTTACATCAAGCAATCTCGAACACCCCTGACCCATACTAAAGCGCATATGTTTTATATCAATCAAAACTACACCCTGTACCGCTTTTGAAGCTACGATCCACATCCGATATGCATGATATTCACCCACCATGAAAATTCACGACCCCCCGATCGCCTTTTTCCGTTGTTCCAGGCCATTTTCCCTCCTTCTCATGCAATTCTTCACCGCACCATACTCGACTCTGTCGCGGTGAAAACTTATTAACCAACTCGTTCATCCAACAATTAAATAATGTCACCCACGTAATGCAATATTTGAGAGCCATTACAAGATTTAACAGCCTTTTTATACCTTACATAACACACATAAACCACATCCAACATCATTATTCTTTAACCTAATCCTCAGACAGCACCAAGAAGAATGCGTAGCACCATCCATCAATACTCCGAAAATGATCACTGCCCTGTTCACAATCAATAGCATCACAACGCAAACAGCATAATTCAATTGATACGCCCCTCCAATAAAACATAACTAACATTTCTTAAATATCACGATCCTAAATCAAGATACATTCCATCACCACCCTTTTTCAGCTTCGCACAAATTCATATACTTTTCCACCTATACGCTAATTAAGAGATACTAAATTAATTCAGATTCCACCCAAATGCCAATGAAAACGTTTCTTCAAACAGAAATCCATACCACATCCTGGGCAATCCTCGCCTTTCAAACAATTAGTTCGTCACAAACAGTTCGACACATAACATATTTCACAACGATCATAGCGATGGATTTGCGAACTGTGCAGTAGTCTATAATAAAACATTTTATACATCACCAAAACGCTATCATCACCCATAACCATTGGCCTCCTACCATATTACCCAATACAACAAAACCTATCTCCCTCAAACTACCCAAATTTTTCAAAATTCATCCATCCCTAATCTCGCAATGTCACTACTTCATATCCTCAACGTTGCAATGTAATCCACCTTCCCATAGTTAGCAATTCAACATATTTGAATCATCCTGCAACAACTCCCTGTTGGTATCCAACCAACATTTCCATTCAGGACGACCTTACTACCACATCTCGTATATAAAACACCTACTTCTGATTCCAAATATATCATTTTAAATCACAATACGAGCTGACCAAAACATTGCCTCATCAATACCATGCCGCATAGTCCATCATTATCACACCCAGCATGCCATCCCATTCCATGGGGTCATGGGGGAATAAAATCATAGAAGCTTTCAATCAGACCATTATCATTTCCACAGGCGATCAACAACCTGCACGAACATACTACACCACCGCCATAATCCCAAATATATCATGCTGGATAAATCAGAACCATGTCCGACCAAGGCAATCTTCCATGTATTCAATCAAGAGGTCGCAAATTGCGCACTGCCAAGCCATAACTTGACCTTGAATATTGATCTCACCATTCGCCAAAAACAAACTACCCAATCATTAGCCAGGTTGATGAAACCTAGAAAACACAAATAGCCCGTCCAGCTCATCACTGAGTCCTTATAGAACACCGCAAATAAACGCATTACCAACCTTAAGAAACCACTGATAAAATTGGATATAAAAAATCTATCAATACTAATCGCTTTCAACTCGACGACAATAAAAGATGCTCAAACGCCGCGCCATCCATGATCACCACATTAAACAAAACATGGCGCATCTGGCAGCAAGTAAGCTTCCTCCGGCAATCGATTCGGATCAACGGTACTTCGCCCAAGCCCACTACTGCAGACCTCAGTTCAGTCAGTTTCGCTCCCATCTGCTAAACGCCTATTCTCTTACAGAAAAACTACCGACCATAGGCGCGCTAATGAAAACCAAGCTCTTGCCAATATGCTTGAAAAAAAGCGATCAGTTCTTCAGAATAAACCACAACCGTCACCGGTCTTACCAGCACCAATTCCCACGATGGTTAGTCACTAAAGCTCAATGGCTTTTACATCAATGACTAGTTACCTCATCGGCAACACCAAATCCGCATTTATCCCTCAATTCACTTGTAGAAAACTTGTGTTATCTGTTCGACTCACTCATTACCTTCATCGTAGCGGCCGTCGCAGCTCCACCGGCATAAAACCGGACACTTAACAAATAAGACTCCACAAAAACACGCAAAAGACTCATAGTATACGATATCCCACCATTCAATCAAGCCATTTTTACCACAACAAACAGCAAAATTTCCTATCAAAAAAAAATAGCTAAAATGCACTGCATTCTGAACAAACAATCGACCGACAATGGACAAACCACTATATGCTGGTATGGGCAGCAATATGACGCGTCATCAAAAACGTAGCAACTTGACCTTGCGTTGCTTATGAAAACTCAGTGTTCCCACCGTACCCTCCATCTCTCACCGAATATGCAAAACGCTTAAAGCCAAATGTTAGCTTATTAACCTGGGCCTGGAGGCCATTCCCGCATGCTCGCTGCAAACATATCCTTTTAGGCCTTCCTTTCACGCTTACCTATAAATCATTATTCCTATATCCTGTTCAAAGCCAAAAAGGTATCCTGTTCAACCTTGCCATTGGAAGCGTCTCCAATGCGGCTTAGCCATTGCCCAAACTGCCATTTCATGATCAAAAACTCCGCTAATTAGACATTCTAAAGACCAGCATCAACTGTATATGACACTTCCACCATTACCTAAAAACGAGGATTAAATATTTTACCTGGTTGCAACATAATGTTGCGGGTCAGTTGGCCGCCATTACTACAGCAGCCCAAAACCATGCGACAAATGGTTATCTCTACCCTACAAAAAACATCCGCATGCATACATGCATAAAGCATATCTGTGCTTCTTACCACATATCTGCTTGACAACTGCTCAACAGTGTGCGGGCAATCACTACCAGATTGAAACAATACCCGCAGATACTTAGCTTCTAAAAACCGACCTATTCACCCTCATTCAACTCACTGACCAATACCAAACCCAATATAGAAAAAAACTTATTCTCGCTCAAATGGATCCCACGTGCCGTTTCAGCATTACACCGCAACATTACAATTCTACGACCCAAGATACTCCCTGCTATTGAAATCCACCCTTGCATGATGCAAAGGCCAATGGTTGGAATTACAGCGTCTAAGCTTTGAACATTAGGCAAAAAGAAGTTCCTGGAAAGCAATGATTTGAACGCTAAACTTTTCTCTGGCAAAAGAGCAATTCCACCTCCCGTCGCTGAAAAGGCATATCAACGAATTGCATTCAACCACCTCCCCCAGTATGCGCCGAAAAAACACACAAAAACCCCATGAAATCCAGTGAAGATGCGCTGGACTTTAACTATATTATCGATCGTTAATTTTTTCACCGACAAGTTAGAAAAATCATTGCATGAAATCCACCCCTCCGCATAGTCTGTCCATTAACGCTGATGCCTGCGCAACCTCACAATTTAACAGCATTAGAGCATCCCCCGTGTAGGCTGGATTAACCACACATTATATAAAACTCCGATGGTTCTGCAAACAGCCACCTCACTACAAGCTCATCAACAATTATAAACGCGCATTGTATGAAAAAAAAAACTCGCGCCGCGTAAAATCCACTATAATTATGCTATCACCACACGACCCACATGCAGCTAGCAACCCAGACCTTCTCAGGCAATAAAGCTGATAAGCATTCTACCATTACTACTGCACACAATGGTCGGATGGCTCATCTGCCTGGAATCACAATACCAACGTTGGATGGAATTGTGCGAAATTAAACGCAAACCAGTACTCGTAATTTAATAACATGCACCTGATTGGGTCTGCAAAAAACAGGAATCGCTTCCCGATATACACTAATAAAACCACATAAGACTATTACCAGAAGCATATATGTCACTCGGATCGAAAAAATAAATTTATTTGCTTCAGCCAGCACAAAAAGGGAGCCACTGCATCCCTTTTTTCAGGAATTAACAACTTTCCACTTAACTATAACCCAATTGCGGCAGATTTTCGTTGCTTCTCTTTGTTGATACTCAAACCCATTACAATCGGCATGTTCTCCAACGTTCATTCCCAAATGGACAAACACATCTAATCGAGCACGAATAAAACACTTACCCGCTGATTACGGCTGAGAATTCACCTTTCTAAATTTGACATTCAACACCGTTTTACCGCTTTCCAACGGACAATTGTTACCATTGAATAGCTCTCTAGCCGATTAATTGCCTATACCGTACGAACCAAAATCGATTCACATTAGGCATTACTCCCTCAAACCACTTCAGTCACCTCTTGGTTCTTCACCACAATCATCGGTTAATCACATTTCAGGATAAGCTACAACGAAAAAGCGACATGCGCCTAAACCTGAATTTTTGCCCATTGACATCTTCATCCAAGCATTCCTTGGCTTAACATCCTGCGCGAACTTCCTTATCCTGTTTCACCTTCTTGAAAGTCCCCAAAAATGCCTACACAGGATCCATCCCTTCACCAACGTACACCCATCCAAATCGGGTCTTCCATTCGCGTAAAAGTCATAATCCAATAACGCTGTGAAAGTCTCAACCAGAACTTACCCACTACTCCGACCAAACGTCTGGAGGAACGTTAATCAGTCAACATATTCGCTGCAGTAAGTGAAATAATACTGCATAAGGGATATGACGGCCAATATCGTTTCTTCCAACTCTACCAACTAGCTTCACTGATCGTGTGCTCGTAAATGGCTCTCATACGGAATCAACTAAATCAAAACACCTCACCCACTTCCAATCGCAAATTCATCCTTTATCGCCTTTGGTACTCTTACCTCCAATAGACCTCATAAACCCCGTGTCACCACCGTAAGCCATCACGGAAATATCCTTTCCACAGCCTAAATCCACTGCAACGGTATCAAGTCATGAATCATCTGGTGGCCAGAGTACGCATCCAAATCAAAGGGTACAGTTGTTCACGGATAAATACCCTTCATTTTCATCTGCGTTCCAACACTATCCCGACTGCCCACCTCCTGCCATTTGGATTGTTTTAGATACCTCTTTCCGGTCCACATTTCCAACCAAACCTGCCATAAAAATCGGATTTCTCAATGCTGGCCCAGTCACCAGGTCACGCATAAATTAACCTTCAGCACCTCACCAACACGCCTTCGTATAAATGTTGCCACATCATGTACCTGTGCCCAACCCCAGCTACGAATCTCCTGTGAATCAATGTGTAAACGTGCAGCATATACTTACGTTGTTTTCTCAACTGGTGACCCATGCCTCACCCTTTCATTTTAACCACCACAATCAGCCTGTCCTTGCAATGCTAAGGACTAAGCTCTCGTCTTATATGGTATTACTGAAACGTGTTTCTCTTAGCAGCATCCTCATGTTCCAGTATTCCGACCTGAGCTTTCAATTTCCAACTCTCTCACATATCATCGTAATGAGCTTTGCACCCGACCCCTGACAAAAACTCGTCGTACTTTCCATAATATGGGAAGAAGGCGTAAAGCCGACCACATAATCCAGGCACGACGTGCCTGTTGCCATTCACGCATATCATCGACCAATTTTCCCGAGATTGGCACACATCGTACAGCACGCTTGTAATTTCTCAAAGACGACGCGAAAACTTCTTATCTTTAAAACGCCTTCTTTCAGTAAGCTCAAATAAATGCCAAGATACCTCATCTTCACACCGATCGTTGCAAGATAAGCAATCCGCTTTTCATGCTCATCGGCCTCAACATGCTGCTTTGCGATCATCATATTCACGCAAAATCATTGATGGTATCACACCCTTCCTTAGCATAAATCCCGACAACCATAAGACCCCAGATTCTACATCTGCAAATATTTTTGATGTCTGGCCCTTGCCGGGACCAACAATACGAGTTTTTTCCCATAAAATCCGTACCAAAAATAAGACCCTCTAAATAACATCCCTGTAAAACCAGTGTAGGCTTAAATAATAGCGGGCAAATCAGAATAACCGCCTCAAGTCTTCCAAAACACAATTCCTCCATCAGGCATAAGCCACTTCTCTGCCGGTCTTGATAAAAACACACCATGAGCACGACCCATTGAACTTTCCAGATCGATTTCTCATATCTAATCCAACACACCTCGATGGACAAACTGCGGTTCACTCCAAAACACCGAACCTTCCAAAAACAATAAATACCCGCAGAATGGAATGGTCAACCCTCTATTCCCTTCACTGAAAACAGATATGTTGGATTGTCCATCTCTTGCCCACCACCTTCATATGTCGACCAATCAAGGCCTTGTTTAATCTCAATTCCTAAAGCCTACCTTCTCTAATTCGAGCCAGGACTCTTACAGTCTGCATCTTCCGTATCATATAGGTTTCAACAGATATCAGCACACATCAATTATATTTCTTTCATCGCTCTCTATTTGGGCTATCAGATCCTGCTCAACGTATCGTCCTCGTAATTATGCTAACCTACGCACTTCCAGTAAAACAGCATGGTATGAACCACAGCCTCAATCCCTTGTAATAAGTTATATCGATCTGTATCGTCATATCCCAAAATCAAACATTTATAATCTTGTCAATCCTTGTTCCAAAACTTCTCGTCGTGCATACATTCTCCTGTTGCGGGACAAAATCCGCTAAAGGACCAATTCTTCAATAATCATTCCTTCAAACTAACTCGCCCCTTCTCTAATCAAACTGATACAGCTCGTATAAGGTTGTGATTAACCCGTATGGCGAAGACCTCTCTCCCTGCCATTGCCATCCTCGCCTTAACACGAAACCACTACCGCACCCACCACCAGGTGCACTAAACCAAACCGCTGATAATACGGTACCGAAAATTTCACTTGGGAAATCCAATGAAAACCTCCAGATGATGGTGCATTTCACAATATGACGCCAAATCCGATTGACTGGCCGAACCCATCCACCCGTGCGAACGCCGAATTTGCCTATCCTAACGCCCCCTTATGCCCGCAGCATCAAATACCTGTCGCTAATCCACTGTGAACTATGTCGCATCCCTAAAAACGCAATCAAAGCTGTATCACCCCGAAAAGCCATGGTACCTACCACAATGCCAACTCCATTACTAGTAAATTACATCACCCTAAACAAACAATAAAGCAGAGATCGTATTGTTCAGCAGCTCATAATCTGTTCTTGGATCATACAACATATCAGCCAAACCATTCCATATCCGCAACCTATCCCTGGGAGATTGAAGTAACGCAATTTTGATCAACACTTTTAACAGCTTATTCACGAAAAAAATCTGCTTTAAACCTGGTAACAAGGGTTCTGGCAAAATGCTGCCCGACACAATACTGTAAAGCCAGCTGACTCCAGGATATTTTATCGAAAATCTAGCAGCTTCTTCCATTATTCTCCTGAACGAACTTTTCATAACAGTGCTGATCGTGCTTTCATCACATTGCATAACTTAACTTCTATACGGAATACCATTGTTCCCGGCATGTTAATCCGTTAGGTTACCAATCTTCATCTCGCGACTGCATCGCGAATCGGTTTCCCCGCCATTATACGGATTAAAACAGCCGCTCCAAGCCATCCCGGAGTACCCAGATAATGACACATTTATACTGCCCCGATGGCGACTACACATCAAATAAATAGAATATATCACCCTTCCATGGTTGATGGTTCCCGGGAAAGAATTAGACAAAATCTTCCTCTTCAAACTGCCAACAACCTATCCCCACCATCACTCTCGATTGGTAAGGGTAAAGGCCCGGAGTAAACCCAACCCGTTCTCCACACGCATCACCCAAATAAATAGCTTCGACTCCAGTCTTTCACCCGTATTGTCTAAATAAACTTTACCACACGAAACAACTGAATTCATTTGCTCTTCGCTAATACCTCGAGCATAAACAATGTCCCCCTCCAGACAATAATCTTTCATCTGCGTGCAACAAACATACCGAGCCATCAAGCACTCTGCTCCCACACTCGTGTAATCATAAACGAATATAATAGGGATGTAAAATGGGCTTCATCCATTCTAAATTTCTCCATCGGGGTTAAACTGGGAAGGCTTGATGACACTAACCTAAACCTCGACCATCACGGTAAAACCAGATTAATTCATCTCCAGGAAATATATCGGATTATTCCACCCGATACCTGCCAGATTCACCATCAGATATCAAAACTGCTGATAATCCCAAGCTTCCCCTTAACCACCACATAACTCAGAGACAGATTAAAGGCTACACCATCAACAACAATACCATCAATAGGCAATAACCCAAAAACACATATATCATCATAAATCCTCATGACCGTCACAGTCACCAATCCCTGATAAGAACACAAGGCTCATATGCTAATACATACACTAATCAATCACACAACAACTTTTAAAATGATCATACTCACTGGTAAACTTTTTGCTGAAGGCAACTCTCTATGAGAACATAATTGAAATTAACACTTCTCATCCTCAGCATCGCTCATATATAACACATGCTGGCGAGCATGTTCTCCGTTAAACCGAAAATCTCTATCTGCATTTCATCCTAATGCATTGCCATTATCCGTTATCCCAACTCGCACAAATCTTCCTACATAAGCAGCTAACTATCGTACAAACAGCGCCAGTTATCAGCAATATCAATGCAAACCATAATTATCTACAAATATCGCCAAACCTTGAGCATTATCAATTTAAAAATAACTGATCTATTATATTATAGCCAGTACTTAATGTCAAAACTCAAACTATTGCACTTTCTGATTCCCATCGCCCTGAAAGCTAAGCCTATGAAAAATCCACCAAATCCGCCAGCTTGCAAATTATATGAAACAATTACACGTATGGTCCAACCATAATACAAACATTATTTCATATATTCAGATAAAACAGCCACGTTTTATAACCCAATTAATAACCGAAGTGAACTGATTTAAAAGCTCTCTCGTCACCAACTTATAACTGTCCTGCAGACACCATTCGTTTCGGGTCATACACGCAATAACTTAAAGTATCTTATTATTCTGCGACCGTATCAAGAAATCATCCGAAAAGGGTTGTGATTATCTAACCAAACCTAACGCCAACGCATCAAAATAACCTGAGAAACACCAAACAAAGAACTTAAGGAAATCCATGCGCATAATTTCGCCGCACTCCAGGAATTCTGCAACCACCCTCCCCTTTACTATCGACAACCATAAAATTAGCGCCGTTACACAACCGATCGTCCTGCCGTCTACAAAAAACTGCTCACCCACAAGCAACTCGCTACACATCAGATCTTCCTAACAGGCTCTCAATATCAAACTAGCGATCGGGAAAAGCTCATACACAATGATGGAATTTGTACCAGACTAAAAATAAAATGTTTAAACGCCATCGTAGCTGCATAAAATGTTCAGCTTCTTTATTCCACTTGGCTGCCCCACCAATAACAACGCCATCTGCGGGTAAAAACCTAATTTGATTATCAATGAACCGTCTGATACCGGCCTTATTAACGACAAATACCATTGAAAAATACGGATACCGTGAGCAGGCATGCCAAACTGCCACACCAGCCACACTCTACTGAAACGTTAAACACTTAAACATACAATCCTCGGTCCTCACCTCAAATCTGACATTTTACGCCAAAATACTCAAAAGCCGAAAGCCAATATATTGGTCCAACCGCATGCAAATAACGCAAATCGTGCTAATCCTGCCATGCACAACACTCTTGCAGAAAATAGCTAGACTCGAAGCACTTATCAATCGTATCCAAATTCATAATCTGCCCAGGCACGATTATCATAGGCCCAGAGGTAAGATTTCATCAAACATGGGAACGTCATCTTTAATCATCCAGTCTCCATAAAAAGCCATCATAATATATTTTAAATCTCATCTTAAACCTATCATGCTAAAAACAAGTTTACTGGTCGCCGCCACGCATCTCTTCCATTTACAACTGAACATCTTAAATACCGCTCAATCTGATATCAGCAAACAATCTGAGATCACAACCACTATTTCAACAATCTGTTAGTTGATCCGTTACCCAACGCTTCAAACCTCACCAACGTTACTTTCTAACCTAAACTAAAACCGACATAAATCCTTGTTACGATATATCAAACCTCCGCTCATTGCGAACCATCACGTACTTTAAACCTAACGCCTGTAAATGCTAACAACATGGCTACCGTTAATAAATCCTCTCTCAACTACCATACACACAAGCATTGGGGAAAAATCACAGAACAGTCGATCTTTATGCCATCCACATGCTGATTAAAAGTATCAAACGACGCCAGAATATCAGACCACTTGAAGCAAAATCAACAACGCCTATATGTCAATGTAAACGTCGGAAATATTCCAACGAAATCTGAATATTTATAAATCCACTATTCGGCCACAGCAATTGGAAAACTTCCACAAGAAATTACTGAAACCACCTTATTTATCTTTACTTTTTGGGAGCCTCATACAATGTCTCACAAGTAATTAACTTATTTACACCAAACAGCGCATTCTATGCCTGTTCAGCCCAGGGCAAAACCATATCTGGAAAATCCAAACAATGAAGTAATCCCATATCATCAGAACGCTTCTTCATGAAGAAAATCTGTCACCCTTAAATATCGCACATGATCGCCAGCAATGCAGCAAATCCACAAAAAAACTTTGAATGTGGATTCAATAGACCGTATATAATGACCCCATTACCGAGTAGTCATCCGTCGGCATCCCTGATATCAAACTGCTAAAAAACAGCAATCAAACGTGCACAACAGCAGCGCACTTACGGATAAACCTTAGCCCACTCACTGAAACCCGATGCTACTGGTTTTAACAACTACCTGTCTCATTAAGCAGGAAAAATGAATACAATAGAAGCATTTTGCAACGCCGCGAGCATGGAGCACTCATCCAGGCTCACTCGAAGAATAATCTTCCTATCAATGCACCGAGATAACATCTGATGGTTCTTCTATGCCTGCTTACCACGGTTAACCTTCTGCTCGCTTGTTTTATCTATACAAACCTACATCATGACCACGATTATATTTGAACACCGCCACCTCTCCACTGGCAACGGGCTATCACCTGAATGCCACATCAATACCTAAAATCACGAAAACCCCTCTTACAATGGCGTACCCATACGTTCAAAATCCAAACAATCCAACTACCCAAATAGTCAAGCAGACAATATCTTCAACCGAAATACGCTAATACCTATCACGACTTCCAACAATATCCTACACCCATGAAACGAAAACGCATCGCAATTCACCACCCATGATAGTCCTAATCCATCAACTCAAGGATTTAGCCGCCACCCACAGCATACCTAACTATACCTATTTAGAGTACCAGCAATGATTAAACGCCACTTCCCTTCCCATCCCTAGCAATTCTCTCAACAAATGACTTAGCCACGATGTATGAGTTCCATGCTTCCAATATCAGGACTTATCGAAACGCACCCTTAGTTCTCACTCTTTATTATATAATATTGCCTATAGCTGATCCACTCATGATAACCCTCCGACCATGATATTTCTCAATTTTTGCTGACTAGTCGTCTTATTATCCGATATTCTCTCTGTTTAATCCTTACCCGACTTTAAAACGGGCAAAAAACTCACCTCCGACGACTCTAAAACTGTCCTGTCTTTTATATGATCGCGGCTCACACCAGCAGTTACGATTCTCTGTTCCACTTTCTACAACGCATTAAACAGCTTCTATTAAAAGTTTGTAGCAGCATAGGAATCTCTGAGTAAAGCCTAGCGCCTCGTAACGCATGGCGTACTTTGCTACTCAGACACGAATGGATGCAGGTGTATTGTCTGAGCACCGGATTCACTCTCGACCAAAGTCTCTGAAACTGGCATGAGCGAAGCCCTGAAATAGTATCCTAATATGACGGACAAATTATGTTTCCATATTGAAAAAAATCCGGCCATTTTTTTCTCCCTGAACCCCGATAATCCACTGTGCCCGTGCAGCAAGGCGAAAAACTAGATTGGCCTGATCCAGCAGAAAAGATGGAGCTGGAATTAAAAGAGCACCGGTCTTGTTTACCGCGAAATCCCATCTGCCGGAAAGAAACGTTTAACATTTGGCTTTTCCGGTCAATATCATTTGAGCCTCTTCGGTTAAAAAATTCAGGATGGGCCTACAACCGATACAAAGAAGTAGCTATTTTACGCCAAAAACCGTTAGTCACCATCTTTCCCACCTTACCCCACTTGCAACGTCTGGATGTTCCTGACCCATTTTGCTGCCTCATTCTGATTTTTCAAAAAGTTTTTGGATATCTCGTTCTTCCCTTTTTTGTG
>Ga0163217_1030151_pt1 | contig 15989 bp, 8 predicted proteins | sample SynspAceP_FD_185933 | JGI IMG/M metagenome (GOLD analysis project Ga0163217, IMG submission 185933) | Saline lake microbial communities from Ace Lake in Antarctica - Synechococcus sp. Ace-P (PacBio error correction) | ecosystem: Environmental > Aquatic > Non-marine Saline and Alkaline > Saline ... | reverse complement strand
GCATGTTATCGCGACCTTATTCACGACTTATAGTTTATGCTTGCATTAGCGTGGTTGCCGCCTACTTTAAGAGCGTGCTGAGCCTGTATTACTTAGTGTGCTTATTTCTAGCTAATATTAATCTCAGTTTACGCCGTGTTTTGCTTGCTATGTTATATGCTCTTTATTTCTACTTTTTCCCCTGAGTTTATTTGGTTTGAGTTTTTGGCTGAGTTATGTCGGCCGTGGTTATTATTTATTTTTGTCTCTTGGCGGTGGCCAAAGCCAGGCCGTGGTTTTAACTTGTTGACTAGTTTTAAGTATGCTACGATACCAACTGGCTCTGAGTTTATTAATGTTTTTCTTGCCCATATTGCTTGGCCAGGTTTGTTATGTTTCTTGGCTTTCACCCTTAGTGAATTTAGTAGCTGTTGCCCTTTGTGGACGGTCATTTTAGTGCCGTTGTGTCTAGTGGCAATTAATGTGTTGGCGTTACTGGGCCGAGTTTGGGCTCCGCTATTGTTTGGCTGGGTAGATCATAAAATGGCTTAATGTGGCATTGGATTATTACAAACTAAACCCTGAGTTAAGCTGGGGTGTGTGGCAGTTTACCCGCTATTCCATAGGTGCACTGGGCCCTGTTTTTATTGGCATTTATTGGCTTAAATTGTTACCCTAATGTGCGTTAAAAAAAGCTCTATTTTTGTTACTTTTTGTACCCTGTATTTAAGTTTTGCGTTACCTCTCGAAATACGGATTGGCGAATTGATGTATTAGATGTGGGGGGCAGGGGGACAAAAGCGGTCATTGTGAGTAAACAAGCAGGGCTATGATGTACGATGTGGGGGCCGCTTATTCCCAGTGGTTTTTATATGGCTGATAGTGTTATTTTGCCTTGTTAAAGCGCGTGGGATCGATTACTTAGATTATTTTTATCAGGTCATTGGGATAAACGATCACAGTTGCAGTTTGCCCGCTTTGCAAAAAAAAAGGCCTGTAGGACAAATAATAAGGCACGGATAATTTGTGCCGACTTGGCCAATCGCGTAAGCTGGCAAGGATTAACTCTAACATTGCTGTGCCTTGACCAATGCTGCATTAAAAACGACATAATAGCTTCCTGTGTGATGCGCATAAAGCCGATGGGGTTTCACAGCGCATTATTACCAGGCGATATTTGATGCCCGCATCGAGACGCTAGTCGCATATTGGGAGAGGGCCTAAAAGTGATATTTTTGTGATAGCGCCTCACCAGGCAGTAATAACCTCTTTCTTCAGCGTTATTTATTTCAACAGGTGTCAGCAGATTTGTAGTGTTACCCAAAGGTTTATGAATCGTGGCAATTTCCTCGGACCAGAGGTTTAGCTCGGATTTTGCCAATAGCCAGGCAACTTCAATACACCAGTGCAGATTGCGGACACAGTTAGTTTAAGTTTGTCTATCAGTCGAAAAATCAATTTTGAAGTGTCTACTTTTCGCGAGGACTACTCGCCTTATTGGTATAGTAACTTTCCATAAGCACGTCGCTAGGCTCAATCGTTGGTTGCAGTGCTTTTTAGTCATTTTTACCGGCTACTTTTATTCAAAATTATTTCGATTAGCTGCGCTCATTTGCGGTTTTATTGCGCACAGGGATTAAAACATCTTGATGAAAAGTTGGGGGAAATTAAACATCAAACAGTTTACACTCAGTGCAGTTATTTAAAAATTTTAGAAGCCCATATTGCATGACAGTTGAAACCTCTGCTTATTTCGCCCAGATCCAGACCAAGATCTTTTATCGTTTTAAAAACAATATTTAAAAACCCTACAAATTAGCTTTTTTGTGGCGATTATTGGCATGATTGCTATTCGGCCATCGACGTTTAGTGGATTTCTCGACTTATAAAACCGGTGATAGATGACAAGCTTGGGTTAACGGCAATATGAGTATTTGCGTATTGCGCGCTATTTTCTTGTGCCAATTTTATTCTGCGCGGGATTTTAACTTTTTAGGCAGTTATTACCGTTGCTTGGATTGGGCAGCAATAATATGTGGATGACAATGCGTCAACCCTGTGTTTTCACAGACATCCATTTACCAGTGGAATACCATGATAAAACAGCACAGAGTTTAATAATCTAAAAGTCAATTTGACGATACCGAACAAAGTTTCTTAATGCGGCGGGTATAAGCCTTGTTAACCCTAAGTGCAAAGAAACGGGGCGCTTTGGTTATCGGATTTATTGATTTCGATTGTTTTATTATTGCATGCAATTGTTTCGTTGATTTTGTATTAAATTGGTCCGGTTGTAGCCATCGTAGTATCGATTGTCAGTAAACCGGTTTTAGAGCCGTCAGTGAACACGCATTCAGCAGGACGATATGGCTCGCTTACATCTTCGGTTGAGCAAGCCACTTAAAGGCCATAAAGTGGTTTTTGATGTTGGCGGCCAAAATCCTTGGAAGACGAGCATTTTAGGCAGAAAAATAATCACAATCGTCAGGCAGAATATGAAGCTCATTGTGGCCCGATAATTCTCAGCGTATCTTCTATTCCAAGTTATCGCCTCCATTGCCTTTGGCATTTGTTTTGGGATGCGCCAGCTTCCCTCATTTTGGTGAGTTCTTTAACTCCCGGTATATTTGTCAATGTAGTGGGTTAAATATGGTGATGTTACCTTAAACCCCTTAAACAACTGACTACGTAAAATAGTGGTTTCAGGCGTTTGGTATGGCCAGCTGTAGTAAGTATTTTTGATGTTATGGATCAGGAAGATTGGAATCGACAAGGGCACATAGCCTCCGCCCGTGCTCAAGCAGCATAGATTCAAAGACGTCACTTTTTGTCATGGCAAATAAGGTTTAATCCTGCGCTTAAAAAAATATTCTCTTTTTAGTGTAAAGCCAGGACAAAACTTTGCGCCTTTAGTGGCCGCTCGGTAGCGGTAAATCGGACCATCGCGAGTTTATTAAACCCGTTTCTACAATCACCAACAGGGTTTGAAAAATATTATTAGACGATATCAAGTTAGATGACGTTACCAACTGAAAGATCTGCGTCGTCCAATTTGCGTTAGTTTCACAACACGTGGTGTTATTCAAAACGTTACTTTGCTAATAATATTGCTTATGGCACCACAAGGCACGGTGACCGCGACAAAAGTATTAAGCCGCCCTAAAACGCGCATCGTTATGGCAGTTTTTAGCCCCAATTTTACCCGATGGTTTAGACCACTATAGTGGGGAGAACGGATTTATGTTATTCTGCGGCCCAACGCCAGCGTATAGCCATTGCGCGCGCATCTGTTTATTGATGCCCTGTTACTAATCTCGATGAGGGCTACCTCGGCCCCTTGATACTGAGTCCAGGAGGCGTTTGATTCAAGATGCCCCTATATAAACTACAACAAAAACCGCACCAGTATTGTGGTGGCACATCGGCCTGTCTAACTATGAAAAATGCGATACTATATTGAGTGATTGAGGCGGCCAAATTATCGAGCAGGGTAACCAATCAAGACTTACTTGGAACAGCAGGGTATCTACGCAACAATTGCACAACATGCAATTTGGTGAAGAGGTTAACGAGTGCTTAACCTTACCCAACGATGGTAATGCCCCGCGTGGTATCATTGGCTAGTATCATCTTGTGTTGCCATAAGTTGGTGTTTGCCTTACTCGCAATATTACGGCGTTTTGCTTTGTACAGGGTTTAAAAAATCCACTAAAATCGCCGGTGCCAGTGATATTCGTGGGTAACATTAGCGTAGGGGCAATGGCAAAACCCCCTGGTGGGTTTATTTAGCACAGTTGCTGCAAAAACAAAGGTTATCAACCTGGCATATAAACCCGAGGTTATGGCGTAGCAATTGCCGTATTACCGCTGGCGGTTACAAGCACAAAGTCAAGTTACAACAGGTAGGCGATGAGCCTTATGTTTGATGCGTCAACATGTAAACTGTTCCTTTGGTGGTTGATCCCTATTCGTGTTCGCGGGGACAGTATCTTACTCGAGCAATTTGAGTGTAAATGTGATAATTTGTGGACGATGCGTCTACAACACTACGCCTTTTACAGCGCGATAATTGAAATCGTGGTAATGGTTGTAAATCGTCGTTTTAGGTAATCAACTCTTATTACCGGCAGCCCATACGCACGAGCATTGGGCGACTAAAAACGTGCGATTTTATTGTAAAAATGGCCAAAGCTAAGCAGAACGAATTTGCCATGAGTTGTACCAGATGATGTTGAAAATTAACGTGTAAAAAAACCCTAAATATTGCGGATGCAAAGTGAGTGAGTTATATGGGGCCAGCTGGCATGCCTTGGCGGGCATTGGTCATCTCGCGCAACGTTTTTTCGACCTATGGCAACGTACTTCACCTTTAAACGCCTAAAAAACCACCTTAAGTTTTGTTTGATTCATATCAGTTTAGTGTTAATAATCTGCCAGCAGAAACGGTTATAATGACGAAAAAAGGGACGCAGTAAAAGTCGCGAATTTGCCCATTTCAAGATTGTTGGGTATTTGCCGGCTCGCAAGCCCAGTTATCTGAGTCTTTTTCCAAGCATTATTAAACAAGGTGCGAACATCAATACTGCACAAATCAACACAGAGACTAAAGAGAATATTATGGTTTGATAAAAATTATTGGAAGTTTCTGTCCCGTGTGCAAGGCAGCTTGTTTATCCGGCAAAATAATGCACACTTACTTTGTAAATTTGACCGATTAGTTCTATCCATTAATTGGATAATATTCGGTTCTATCTAGAGTCGGGGAAGCTAAGTCAGTCTTCTAGTGAAGAACTAGAACAGTTGTTAAAAATAGAGCGTAATGCTCAGCCAACCACAGTTAAGCTATACCAAGTTGATAAAGAGGACAACCATGAATTTTAGTTGTGATCATTCCCGTCGTTATGGCATCTACGTTTTCCATGGTAAACCCTTGGTAGATATCACGGTAAGCCAATGTGCAACATGTTTATGAACGGCGGTCGAGTCCGGGGCGAAATCGGTAATAGTAGCAATACGACCTCAGCATGTGCCAAAAGTTGTCAGTTATTTGGTGGTCCCTATTGCCATGACTGGCGCTCCATCACGGAATCCAGGTAACTGAACGTTTAGCCCTGAAGGTTATTGAATATGTAGGTTTTTTATCCCATGATTAGTGGTTTAAACGTGCAAGGCGACGAACCCTTTCTATTCCGGCTATTAATATTCAATCAAGTCGCAGGAAAACGTTACTCATCCACCAACAAGCTGGAAATGGTCCATGAACACCACTAAGCTTAGCGCCGTCAAATACCCGTGTTGAAGAAGCATCAATCCTAATGTGTTAAAGTTATTACGATAAACAAGGGTTATGCCTTTCACGTTAACCACTAATCCATTGGGATTAAAAAAACCCTCCATATCAATAACTTCAGCTAAACGTTCAGTTACCTGATTCGTGATGAGCTGCAGTCATCAATAGATGACCACCAAAATCACTGGACAACTTGGCAATTCTGGAATGGGTCGTCAGTTGCTACTATTACCGATTTCGCCCCCGACTCGACCGCTCGTTTCATAAACATGATTGCACTGCTTTACCGTTGAATCTACCAAGGGTTTTCTGGAAAACGGGTAGATGCATAACGAGCGGGAATTGATCCACTAAAATTCAAATGGTTGTCTCTTATCAAACTTGTATAGCTTAACTGTGGTTGGTTGAGCATTACGCTCAGTTTAACAACTGTTCTAGTCTTACTAGAGACTGACTTTAGCTTCCGACTCCTAATAGAACCGGAATATATCCCCAATAAATGGGAATAGACTATTCGGTCAATTTACAAATAGTTGGTGCATTTTATTTTGCGTGATTAAACCAAGGCTGCCTTTGCACGGGACGGCTAATACTTCCAATAATTTTTTATCCAAAGGCCATAATAATTCTCTTTATCTCGTGTGTTGTTGTGCAGTATTTGATGTTGCGCAATTTGTTTAATAATTGCTGGGAAAAAGACTCAGATAAACTGGGCTTGCACCGGCAAATACCCAAACAATCGTGATGGGGCAAATTTTCCGCGGACATTTTACTGCGTTCTTTTTCGGTCATTATAATCGTTTCTGCTGGCAAGATCATTAACACTAAACTGATGATGATCACAAAACTTAAGGTGCTTTTTTAGCGTTAAAGGGATACGTTTGCCAATAGGTTCGAAAAAACGTTGCGGATTGACCAATTGCCCCGCCAAGGCAGGCCCACTGCCCCATTAACTCACTCACTTTGCAGCTTAATATTAGGGTTTTTAACGTTAAATTAAATTCATCTGTAGCAAAACTCATTGGCAAATTCATGTTCTGGCCTTAGCTTGCCATTTATTTACAATAAAATTCAGCACGTTTTTAGTCGCCATTGGCTCGTTTCGCGTAATGGGCCGGGCCGGTAATAAGAGTTTGATTACCTAACGACGTTTTTACCATCATTACCACATTTCAATATCGCGCTGTAAGGCGTAGTTTGTAGGACCATCGTCACAAATTATCACAGTTACCACTCAAATTGCTCGAGTAGTAAATTTACTGTGCCCCCCGCGAACACGATAGGAATTCAACCACAAAGGGCAGTTTACATGTTGACGCATCAACATTAGGCTCATCGCCTACCTGTTTGTAACTTGACCTTTGTGCTGTAACCGCCAGCGGGGTTATACGGCACTGCTACCGCCATTAACCTCGGGTTTAATATGGCCAGGTTGATTAACCTTGTTTTTGCAGCAACTGTGCTAAAATAAACCAAACCCCCCCAAAGGAGGGGTTTGTGCATTGCCCCCTACGCCCTCACTGCTTACCTACATAAAATCGACTCTGGCCACCGCGATTTTTAGTGGATTTTTTAAACCTGTACGAAAGGCAAATACGCCCGCTAACTAATTGCGAGTAAGCAAAACACCAAACTTAATGGCAAACCAACAAGATGATCCCTATATATCCAATGATACCAACGCGGGGCACTGACTATAGTTGCCAGAGGTTAGCACTCTCTCTCGTTAACTCTTCACCAAATGCTGTTGTGCAATTTGTGCGTAGATACCCTGCTGTCAAGTAAGTTTTTGATTGGTTACCCTGCTCGATAATTTGGCCGCCTTCAATCACTAATGATATATCTTGCATTTCTAATAGTAGACAGCGATGTGCCACCACAATACTGGTGCGCGTTGTTGTGTTTATATTAGGCATCTTTGAATCAAACGCTCTGACTCAGTATCAAGGGCCGAGGTGTAGCCTCATCGAGTATTAGTACAGGGCATCAATAAAACAATGGCGCGCCGCAATGGCTATACGCTTGGCGTTGGGCCGCCAGGATTAAACATAAATCCGTTTCTCCCCACTATAGTCTAAACCATCGGGTTAATTGGGCTAAACTCCATAAAATCGTGCGCGGGTTTTAGCGGCGGCTAATACTTTTGCGGTCCAACCCGTTGCCTTGTGTGCCATAAGCAATATTATAGCAAATAGTATCGTTTGAATAACACCACGTGTTGTGGAAACTACGCAAATGACGACGCAGATCTTTCAGTGGGACACGTCATTCTACTTGATATCGTCTAATATATTTCACCCTGTGATGATTGTAGAAACGGGTTATTAACTCGCGATGGTCGATTTACCGCTACCCGAGCGGCCACTAAGGCGCAAGTTTGTCCTGGGCTTAACACTAAAAGAGATATTTTTTAGCGCAGGATTACCTTATTTGCATACAAAAAAGTGACGTCTTTGAATTTCTATGCTGCCTTGAGCACGCGGCGAGGCTATGTTGCCCTTTGCGAGTTCAATCTCCTGATCCATTAACATCAAAAATCTACTACAGGCTGCCAATACCACGCTGAAAACTCACTATTTACGGTAGTCGTTGTTTAAGGGTTTAAGTAACATACACCATATTAACACTACATTGACAAATATACGGGAAGCTTTAAAGACTCAACCAAATTGAGGAAGCTGGCGACATACAAACAAATGGTGCCAGGGCAATGGAAGGCGATACACTTGAATAGAAGATTACGCTGAGAATACGGGCCACAAAATGAGCTTTTCATTTCTGCTGACGATTGTAATTATTTTTCTGCCGTAAAATGCTCGTCTTCAAGATTTTTGGCCGCCAACATTCATAAAACCACTTTATGGCCTTAAGTGCTTGCTCAACCGAAGATGTAGCGAGCCCATAGTTCTGCTGAATGCGTTTACTGACGGCTCTAAACCGTTACTGAAACATCGATACTTACGATGGCTACAACCGCGAACCAATAATACAAAAATCAACGACAATTGCCATGAATTAATAAAACCATTCCGAAATCAATAATCCGATAACCAAAGCGCCTTCTTGCACTAGGGTAACAAAGGCTTTACCCGCCGCATTAGAAACTTGTTCGGTATCTGTAAATGACTTAGATATTAAACTTCCTGTGCTGTTTTTATCATGGTATTCACTGGTATGGATGTACTGTGAAAAACAGGGTTTGACGGCATTGTCATCACAATATTGCTGCCAATCCAAGCAACGGTATAACTGCCTAAAAAGTTAAAAAATCCCGCGCAGAATAAAGATTGGCACATGAATTACGCAGCAATACGCCAAAACTCATAATTGCCGTTTACCCAAAGCTTTCATCTATCACCGCGGTTTAAGTCGAGAAATCACATAAAACGTCGATGGACCCCCGAATAGCCAATCATGCCCAATAATCGCCCACAAAAAAAAGCTAATTTGTTAGGGTTTAAAATATTGTTAAACACGATAAAAGATCTTGTCTGGATCTGCGAAATGCAGAGGTTTCAAACTGTTCAGCAATTATGGGCTTCTAAAATTTTTAAATTTACTGCACTAGTGTAAACTGTTTGATGTTAATTCCCCAACTTTCATCAAGACTCTTTAAATCCCTGTGCGCAATAAAACCGCAAATGAAGCCCAGCTAATCGAATATTTGAATAAAAGTAGCCGGTAAAAATGACTAAAAAGCACTGCAACCAACGATGAGCTAGCGACGTTGCTTATGGAAAAGTTACTATACCAATTAAGGCGAGTAGTCTCGGCGAAAAGTAGACCACTTCATGATTTATTCGACTGATAGACCAAACTTAAAACTAAACTTGTCCCCGCATCTGCACTTGGTATATGAAGTTGCTGGGCTATTGGCAAAATCGGAGCTAAAAACCTCTGGTCGAGGAAATCCAACGATTCATAAAACCTTGGGTTAAACACTACAAAATCTGCTTGAACCTGTTGAATAAATAACGCTTGAAGAAAGAGGTATTACTGGCCATGTGAAGGCGCTATCAAAATATCACTTTTTAGGCCCCTCTTCCCCAATATGCGACTAAGCGTCGTTCGGATGCGGGCATCAATATTTCGCCTGGTAATTAAATGCGCTGTGAACCCCATCGCTTATGCGCAATCACACAGGAGCTATTATTGTCGTTATTGCAGCATTTGGGTCATCAGGGCCACAGCAGTGTTTAGAGTTAATCCTTGCCAGCCTTACGATTGGCCAAAGTCGGCACAAATTATCCGTGCTTAGTATTTATTCCTACAGGCATTTTTTTTGCAGCGGGCAAAACTGCCACTGTGATCGTTATCCCAATGACTTTGATAACAACATATCTAAGATCGGACTCCCACGCGCTTTTAAACAAGGCAAAATAACACTAATCAGCCATATTAAAAACACTGGGATAAGCGGCACCCCACATTCGTACATCATAGCCCTGCCTGTTTACTCGACAATGACCGCTGTGCCTGCCCCCACATCTAATACATCAATTCGCCAATCCGTATTTCGAGAGGTAAACGCAAAAACTAATTAGCAGGTACAAAAATAACAAAAAATAAGGCTTTTTTTACCAACATAGGGGGGGATAACATTAAGCCAATAAATGCCAATAAAAACCAGCCATGCACCTAATGGAATAGCGGGTAACTGCCAAACACCCCCAAGCGGTAAGCTTCAGGGTGTAGTTGTAAAATAATCCAAATGCCACATTAAGCAGTTATCTACCCAGCCCAAACAATAGCCGGTAGGCCCAACTCGGCCAGTACGCCAAACACATTATTGCCACTAGACACAACGGCACTAAAAATGACCGTCCAAGGGCACAGCTTACTAAATTCACTAAGGTGAAAGCCAAGAACGATAACCAAACTGCCAAGCAATAAGGGCAACATTAATAAACTCAGAGCCAGTTTGTATTGCGTAGCATCACCTTAAAACTAGTCAACAAGTTTAAAAACCACGGGCTTGGCTTGGCCAACCGCCAAAGAGACAAAATAATAATAAAACCACGGCCGAAATTTAACTCAAGCCAAAAACTCCAAACCAAATAAAACTCAGGGGGAAAAGTAGAATAAAAGCAGCTAAACTAGCAGCAAAACACGGCGAAACTGAGATTTAATATAGCTTAGAAAATTAAGCACACTAGTAATAAAAAGCTCAGCCACGCTCTAAATAGGCAGGCCAAACCAGCTAATGCAGCATAACTAATAAGTCGTGAATAAGGTCGCGTTAATGGCTAACTTGTGCAAATTAATACAATGTAATTGATAAAAACACTAATTAATAAAGGCCCAGTAACCACGCCAGAATAAAAATAGCTCATGGTCCCACCAACGACAATTGTTATAGACCTGATAATGAATTATGGGCAATGCCTGTGGATTGCCACCCAAGACCAATCTTTTCATCTTGCATTAAGCCCTATAGCCCAGCGTTAAAAAGCAGCATCAATTTGGCTCTTCTGTAATTAAGTTGTAGTAATCTATCTAAAAGCTTGTGTCTTAAAAACTCAGCTTACCGTAATAATTCGATTTTTTGTTGCTTTGTCTTGAAACATATCCTGTTTGCAGTTATAATTTTCACTAAACAACCATTGCTGATAATTAAAACCCCGCTTCATTGGCTAATCCAGGAGTTGAGGTTTCAACCAGTAAAGCGATAACCCGCTGACCTTGCTTTACAGGCCATAACGGCATTGTCCAGCTCAATCTTATTAGCCGCGCACTGACAAGGATTGTGATTTCAATTGGTCAATATTGAGATTAAATCGCGGGTGACTTAGTTCATGAGTCAATGACTTTACTCGTCCTTCAACCCAAATGCTTGGTTGATTTGCGTTAAAGGGAGTTGCAAAAGGAGTATTGCCAATGGCCTACACTCGCCTCCACGAAGGAACCGATTAGGGTTTTAAAGGCCGCTGTTCGTGTTTTTTGAAAAATAAGCTAAAGTTATAGCGAAAACAAATAAACAACACGGTAACCAAGTGAGACTGGGTAAACTAGTCCAGTATTAAAGAACTCATTACTGGCTGAAAGAAAATAAAAAGTCACTTGTCCATAGGTATGTTGAAATAATATCCCATCAGAATGTAAGTATAGAGAATTATCCTGGAAAAAGGTTATTAAGCGCTTTTTTACTAATCCGCAACAACGGTTAAGCACATAAAGTGTTATGGTTTTTGGTACCTTGCTGCATGAATTCCTACTTATGGCATTTAACCGGCCGCTCGGCTGCGGGTGCTTTTGGTATTGACTTGTTTTTTTGCGTTTTGGCCGGCCGGTGCCATTCAGATGTGGTTTAGCCGCAGCAGTGGCTATTCAATTAAGAAGGTCACTTAACCTCTTGGCAGTCCGCAACGGTTATGGTGACGAAATCCCCATACCAGCCCCCCATTTTTTTTATGGGCGCAGATTTAGTTGGGGTAAAAGTTACTGGGGCACCAGAACAAAAATTTGCTTTTCAACTTCAGCTGGCAATGGGTATTAGAAAGGTTGAAACCCATGCCATGCATTTTATTAGGTTGTGGTATTTGTTCAATATCTTTTTTGGCTTGCTGGGGCTATTTCACCCTGAATTATATTTGGCGCTGGTTCAGTGGTTAAAGCATGGAGATGCGTGTACAAAAAAAAGAACAACAATGTAAACACAAAAATCAGCTGTGAAGCGTATTTTTAATACCCCGATTTAACATTGAAATCCCCGAAAAAACTATTGCAAAAAATTAGCTTAAAAATCATGTTATATTACGCGGTCAAATAATGAGTTGATATTAAACATTCATTTTAGCTCAGCTCCAAACGCAACTATTCTAATCAACTTTGCGTAAAAGTTTACTGCTTAACTTCCCACCTAGCCTTAGTTTCTTGATTTAAACATGTTTAAACAAAACAATTTTACACGCGGCAATTTAGTAACAAGGACTTGGACCAAAGAGAAAGACTCTATCAATCATATGTAGTAAGTGCAGCGCTAAGTGATATATACTAAGAGTTCGGTTTAAAAGTTGAATCGCACCAAAAAGAGACCTTACTTAACTCGCTTCGAATACAAAGCCATACTGACAGTTGTAAAGTCCTATTGTAACTGTTATCTTGCATTATGATTGCACGCATGCCGCTTGCGCTTGCCCATATTATCTCAAACATATGCATGTGAATGTGGCCTCTAATCTCTACATCGAAGGAATGGCTTAAATAAGTTCTCAGATCAACAAGCATTAAGTTTTTCAAAGTCAAAAAGGCCTTGCTGTATTTTCCTGCGCGAAAACACTTAGTTTCGCCCAATGAAACTATTTGCAAGGCCTTACCGTTAAAACCTCAAGTCAGAAAAGAAATGGCGGCTGGAGCAAAACCCTAAGTTACGAATACTTAAATAGCGAACCTTATCGAAACAATCTTTTGTACTGCCAAGACGTACCAAATTATAGTAGTGATCATACGCGGGCGCCAACTCCGATATCATAGAGCATCAGCAGATTTTACTAGAACTGGTCAACACTGGGCGATGTGTTTTTGGCGCAAGATGAGACCAAATTTTTGACCAATGCAATAAGCTTAGTGAGCCCCTTAAAAGGCCATTTGGGCAATGGCGCAAGTTTGGCTCAGCGCATAAGTTTACACTTGAACTTGACCACCCCTGTGCAGAAACATATCCCACATTATTAAAATTCACAAACCTATTAGGTTTACTACGAATCGAGTAGTAACAAACTTGGCTCGTAGAAACCGATCTCAATAGTAAATTTGATGCTGAGTTTTTACACAGCCCAGCCTTTTCGAAAAAAAGTTGGCCGGTGATATTAAGTAAATTAGAAAATGTCCTTAGGCGAAATGCAGAAAAAAATGCCTAAGCCACAACTTAAAAAAAAGGATAGCCTTTAAGCCGCCCTATCCTAAAACTATTACTTGGGCTAGCCCCAATAAACAGCAAACATATAGCCGCCCAATTAACATTGCACTTTGATTATTCAGGGTAAAGTTAGTGTACATCCCTTAGACCAAAACAAACCACAAGGCTTTAAGCGACGATAAAGCCAGTCTCTATCCGTGATTTTGCATTTGCAAAAATTAAAGTCATCGATACGCTGCAAAAATTGGCATTTCAGCAGCCGTTATACGCAGTCTTAAAAACATTCAAGATATGGGCTTATTTAGATTATGTTATGAGTTTAGAAGGTCGCATACTGTGCTGGCCTTTTTTACAATACCATTGCAGTATTGAGACAAAAAAGGTTGGCTTATTGATTTTGACGAAAGTTTCCAATATGAAGAACTCGAAACTGACAGGGTTTTTGATGCTGAATTAAACAAGAGGATGGCCATGAACTTTTTTTCCTCGGCCTGCAACTTACAAAATTTGATGGCCAAAGCATGCCAGCTTTTCCTATTTTACTCAGTGCATTGGAACAATTACCACAATGATAATTTTGCTAATGATTCAAGACTATTTAGACGCTGACAAAAAGATTTTTTGTAAGATATACAAGGTGGTTAATTTATTGCGCTGCGTTTATCAAGTATTCAACCTGCTGAAAACAATTTTGTTGAATCTGTTTTAATGCCTGGTTGCCTTGCAAAAAGGATGGCACCATGCGGCTTTGCTCGTTTTCAGGCCATCAAACCCTTAGCGAATTAGACAATCAAGGATTATTACGACTGGCGCCAATGAAACTCCCAACTTGCCGAAGAACTGCGTAATTTTTGATGCTATTCAACCCGTTCCTGTACTCTAAGCAATTATTAGCGGAAATTACCGGAATATCAACACCAAGGCTCAATTGGTTACAGTTTTACGGGAATATGAGTCTTAATGGCATTTTGGCCGACGACATGGGTTTGGGTAAAAACGATTCAAACCTTAAGTCATTTACTCTTGGAAAAAAGAGCAAGGTCGACTAAAGGGACCCACTTTTAATTTATTGCTCCTACCAGTTGTTATTTAATTGGGCTAATGAAATCGATAAATGTTACCCTGAACTCACCTACGTGGTGATTAACGGGGCAAAGCGCCAAGAAGGAATCGAGACCCTAGAGCATCGATATTGTTATTACCAGCTAACCCCTTATTGTTAAAAGACAGTGAAATTCACCATAAGCAAAATTTATTACTATTTTAATACTTTGATGAAGCCCCACTAGTAATAAAAAATCCGAGCACCAAAACTGTATCAAGCGGGTCTTAAAAATAAAGTCTTCCCCACAAAAACTTGTGTTTTAACCGGCACCCAATGGAAAAACCACTTTGGGGGAGTTCTGGCGCAATTTAAATTTTTACTTGCCTGGATTTTTAGGCGGTTATAAACAATTTACTTAAGCTGTTTAGAACCCCTATCGAAAAAACATAATTGATCATTGGAACGCAAGTCATGCTCAACCAAGCGCATAAAAACCCATTTATCTGCGGCGACCAAAAGAACGTATCGCTAAAGAATTACCTGAAAAAAAACCATTATTGGCAGAAGCCTGCCAACTAGTAGGCAAACAAGCTGAATTATATAATCAAGTGCGCCTGAATCATGGATAGTCGTTCTAAAAGAAGTGGATTGCACAAAAAAGGTCTACAACGCTGTCAAAATTGAAAATTCCGAACGCTTATTTAAAAACTACGCCAAGTATGTTAAGCACCACAGTGCTTTCACTACCCAAGTGCTAAATTAGTTACTCAATCCGCTAGCTTTGAGGTTTTTAATGGAAACCTTGGCAGAGATTGATCGACGAAGGGCGTAAAATTTTATTTTTTTCGCAGTTTCACTAGTTTGTTAGCCCTGATCGAAGCAGGTTAAAGAGCAAAATATTCGCTTACGTAAAACCACTGTAGCAGTAAAAAACCGCCAGAATTGGTTGAGCAATTTCAATCTGACAGGTACCAGTATTTTTAATTTAGCTTAAAAGGGCCGGGTGGTGTAGGCTAATTTTAACCCGCTGCAGATTACCGTGATCCCATTTCGATCCTTGCTGAAATCTGCGGTAGAAAACCAGGCCAACCGAATCGTGCTTATCCGATCGGCCAAGACAAACCAGTATTGTCTACACTGATCATGCGAGAATTCGATTTTGAAGGAAAAAAATTCAACAATTCAACAAAAGAAAAGCCGAGTGGCCCAATTGCCCTAATTATCCGAGAAAAAGTTCACTCAAAGTAAGTTAAGTTTAAAACCAATGATTAATACTCGCGGAGTTTACTCGCTCCGTGTTAAGTTGAGCGTTTTGCCTGATTAGGCTTGCCTTAGGTTTTACATCAGGTTTTGATTTCAATAGAAAGGGCCCCAATTAGCTAAAAAACTAAAACCTTGCTGAGCTTAAGGGCACTTTCAAACGGTTCAAATTTGGCTATTAACTGTTACTATCCTAATGGGGAACTTAAAGGGCCTAGATTAAAAATAAAATTCAACGATTGGGTAAAAAATTTTTAAATTGTAGCTTCATGGAAAAATACCGTTTAAGGATAATAAAAGGGCTAAGTGACTTGGGAACGAATAATCAAGGGCTTAAGATTTACTATTCAAAATAAAAAAATAAGACTTACGTCAGGGAATTACAATGGGACAAAATGAAGTATATGCAAAAAGTCCTGAGGCAAAATTTACCAAGGAAGGCCTTTTTCAAGGGGAAAACCCTCAGGGGGACTCTTTTAACAAAATTTTCCAAAAAAAGAAAAAAAATTTACTTTTTTTTTTCATTTTTCAAGGGGGAATCCTTTTCTCTTTCTTTA
>Ga0163217_1058475_pt1 | contig 15990 bp, 10 predicted proteins | sample SynspAceP_FD_185933 | JGI IMG/M metagenome (GOLD analysis project Ga0163217, IMG submission 185933) | Saline lake microbial communities from Ace Lake in Antarctica - Synechococcus sp. Ace-P (PacBio error correction) | ecosystem: Environmental > Aquatic > Non-marine Saline and Alkaline > Saline ... | reverse complement strand
ACAAATTTTTTTAAATTTTCTAAGAAAAATTCAAAATTTTATTCAAACACTTTATAAAATATAGATAATTCCAAAATTCACCTTCCACTAAAGGACCTTGAAAAAAAACTTCCCGATAATAAAATAAAAACATAAAGGACAAGAGATAAATTCTGTTTATACCATTTTAAAAAGATAAAAGGAATCTTAGTAAAACGGCGTGGAACCACAGGTAAATCCCTAGAGCTACTCTATACCCATGAAGACGGGCAAGACGTTTGCGATTCTTGATAATTTTAGAAAATGGGTCATTGGGTATGCAATTAGGTAAAAAAAAACGGGGCCATGTTTATCAGGTAAAAGTTTGTTGAGTTAGTTTCAGATCTTAAAAAGAATTAGGTTTTGGAAAACAAGATTACTTATATTAATTGTACGGTACTTACTCCACATTTCATATTCACAACAAATATCTTAGATTTTACTATTAGAAAATCTAATAAAAACTACCAGCCTCCAATATTATGCGTAGGCTTTCCATCCACCCATGTAATGAAATTGCAAAGTTTGGATGGCCAATGCCATGATTTCCCGAAGCCATACGATTAAAAGCCATTTTCCCTACGGGCCAGAAAACCATTACGGAGGGATATTCGCAGGTGCTTGAAAGTTACCTTTAAACCAAACCTTTATAACCAATACGCTTTCCTTCAAGAAGTTCGCTCCAGTTTATTCTTAGAATGCTAAAAACAAAAAAAATTAACAATCTAGAATACAAAGTGGTGTTTTTGAAGTTGTAGGACCTGATAATAAACCACTAATTAAAAGGCCGCCTTATTGTTACCGCTTTTAATACGCATGGGCACGCCATTAATACGTTTATGCACATTGGCGATGAAATTGAAATTAAGTGAGGAAAACCTGTTTTTTTTCTTTGTGCAACAACCAACCCGTTAGTAAAAACAAAATTTTAGGTCGTATTTCTGATTATATTTATTCGAGGAAATGGGGAAAATTAATTTAGTTAATATTCTCCAATTTGTTTAAAGGTGCGTAAAAGGCATAAGTACGATTTTCAAAATTTCAACAAAATGAATATAGATAGTATTTTAGTATTATTGAGAAAGATGCCGAAGTATATAATTTAATTTTCGAAATGCCTTTACGGAAAAATCTAAGGAAACCGTTTAAGGAAAAAAAATTGAAAAGTCTTAAAATATGTTGATGAAAAGCCCGTTGGAAAAAAAAAGTCGGTAAATTTCTGCTTTAGTTAAAAGCAAAATTACAACTGAAAATTAAATAAAATCTTAAATAAAAAGGTCATTATTAGATGGCTATAATTTAACATCTAAAAATTATTAATTAAAAAATGAACTTTCAGGATCAAATAAAATGCTGCCCACTCAAGTTAAATATTGCTTAAATTAAAATTTTATTTAAGCAATAATTTTAAAATTAAGCAATCCATTTCCAATCAAATAGATGGTTATCAACTAGGGGAGTTTTTGATGCCAAAAATATTTACTTGACCGCTTACTTTCATTTTTGATACATTGGAAAATTGGACGTTAGCGGTTACCTTGCATTACATTATTGCCTATATCTACATTGAAAGTATTAAATTTCAACTGAATTAACCGTCATGACTTGAGATGAAATTAATCGTATTATTATTAAATTTGGCATTAGAGGTATTTTATAAGCTGTACCCCACCTTTAAACGTCGTTATTTTCAAAAATAATACTTTCGCTACGTTCAAATGGCTACTTTTTGTATCAGAATATACTTATTATCATAATGGTAACCTTATTATCTTCTTGTCCCAAATTTCGCGTTTAAATATGCAAAATTTAAAAGTTGCTCTTTTTCAACATTAATTTCGTTACCCTCTATAAAGTTATATTCATTTACAAAAGTCAAGGCTGCGCCATTTATGCCTTTACTGGATTTACTGTTTAACTAAAAATCTTGTTATTAGTATCTCCATGATTTTCAGCCTGTTTTTAGTTTATTCCCATTGTATAGAGTTTTCAATATTATTTTCAAAATTTTAAATTCTTATTAATAAGCGGCAATTTACCGATATCGTAACCCTTGAAAACTAAATTTCCTGAAAATCTCATATTAAAAAACAGTTTCTCCATATCCTAGTGCATTTATGGCCGTACTAGTTTTTGATTTTTTCAGATGCTTTAAATGTATTATTTCTAATTTTCGTGCCAGGAGGCGTAGACATAACTCACCTTATTGGTTCAAAATTTATTTATTTTAACTATCACATTCTCCGCAGTATAATACTGAAAAGCACCAACACGACTTTTCCCCTTTCAACATTTACCTCGAAGTATTACATTCATAAACCACGTTTTCGTACAAACCAAATTACCATGGCAATCGCTTGTGTTCTTACAGCCTCCAATATTTCAACGCCAAAAACCCACAACACCACCATCAGATTTTGCCTATCTTAAAGCTGTTATCTATATATTATTATTTTCAAACTAAAATATCATAAACATCTGTATAAGCGTGGCCATTTCGTCTTATTATTTTCAAAAAATACAATTGCGTACTGAAATAATTATGAGAAGGTTATATGATGGTCTTGGAAAGTGACAAACTTATTTGAATTTATTGCTAATGCACCAGCCAGATCCATACTCATTTTTATTTCCCTCAAAAAAGTAATATTATTTGCCCTCCATGTACCATATTAACAAATGATTACCTCTTCTCCAGCTTGGATTTTTGGAAATAATCATCTCATCTCGATCACCAATCAAATTCCTCCACTAATTTTGGCATTTGAAACTCTCTAACGGCTAAACAAAACGCCGCCATTTGTCCTATCATTAGGAAAATACTTCTTAATTTGGTTATTGTCCGTCATCTTCAAATGAAAATTCAGAGGTATATTAACTGGATTCAATAGTATATAAAAATTTTGGTTTCGTCGTTGTGCTCGTTCACTTTTGAAAATTTCCAAAGTAGCATCAAAAAGAGTCAAATATTGAATACTTGAAGCCCCTATCTTTTGGAGTAAAAAACAATTAAAGGGCTTCTAGGATTGTTATTATTTTTTTGCGCTCTCTCTGAGTTTGTATTGCCCTGTTTACAATATCCCAACGTTCTGGATAAAAGGTAAAACTAGAGTCGTCTATTTAAGGTAACGTTTCCCGGATTACTTTCTAAATTTTGATTTTTAATAAAGCTCCGTCAAATTTTACCCACCGTTAAAACTTAGGCTACGTTGATGATTCACCACCATCATATTCTAAGATAAAAACATTGCAGGAAAGTGATCGTTTGCCCACCAAATTTAAACTGACAGCTTATTTTTTAAAAGCGTTTCATTTGCGCGGTTTAAACTAGCTAAGGTTTATACTCACAAGGTGTGGTATTGATGGCTAGAGTACCGAGGTTTCGTAGTGATAGGATCCGTAGGGTCCGTGTGGATCTACTGGATCTGGTTACAGGTCCTTTCAGTCGTGGCATCTTCCAAAATATTCATTATAAGGTCATCTTGGGTGCAAGAAACTTAAAGTGAAACGTTACAATGTTAGGGCTAAAAAAAAGTAGTAGGTAAAAAAAATTGGGGTTTTCTCAATTGATACAATTATTTTAAGATGGATATAAAGTTACTATTTTTTCTGATAATTACGATTAAACTTGATGCCGGCTTTTTTCGATGAACAACACGGCTTTAGCTTACCGCAAGCTTTCCTTTTTTTAGATTTTTTTATTTTGCCTTTTTTTAACAAAAAAAAATCGATGAAACTTACATCTTTATATCCAATTACCAAGCATTTTATTCGCAATTCATCAATTGAACTATTATTAAACTTAAACGAACAAAACAGTACGTTATTAGCTTATTATCGTGTCTTTTAACCATTGAAGTATTATGAAAAAACATCTGGAAAATTTATTTACTTTTAAGCCGAACAATTATAAAATGAAAAAAATAATACGGGTGACCCACCATCCCTGCTTCTTTATATACTTTATTGCGTGGGCAATTACAGTTTATGAATAGTTATTATGAAATGGTAGGGATCGCATCAGCATGATGTACTTTTAGCCGAGGTTCACAACCACAAAAAGGTACGCGTTATTTCCTGTAGAGATTGACCCGAAAAATTACTCCCCTAAAAGATTTAAAAGCTGTTTTTTTACCTTTATATAAAATTTTTTAAAAAAAGAAAAAACCCTTTATCCATCCACAGCCACACGCCTAAAAGCAGGCCCACAGTAAGCATGCTTGCTGCCAAACCTAAGCCAGGGGTGCCAAACAGAAATTGCACACTATTGCAGGGTTACCCTAGTAGAGGCAAAGCTAAAAAAAATAGTTTTGCATTATGGTTGAAAAAAGGTCCACCTATGGCCGTGTGCACCAAAATATATCCTAACTCGTATGGTTTACCAGGAGAATTATTTTAAAAAATAAATTTACCATGCCGCTAAATGAAAATTATTGGTAATGGCAGCAGTAATTGCATTGATGTAGGGATTTTGACCCTAGCCTATTCACACAAGAAAGTTAAAGCTATCCTAAGAAATTCTTTTAGGCTTAAGGAAAATGATATTGTTTTTATTTTTGTTAGGAAGACTGCGTCAAAGGACAAGGAATAAACGAGCTTATGCTTAGTTTACAAAACTAAATGCCAGGTACCCAACAGGCGAAGCTTTTTTGCTGGTAGGGACCTATGAAAAAAGAGCTTTTACCCCGTATTACCAGAAACAGAAGATGCCCATTTTAAAACAGTCCTAATATTTACTTGGTAGGCTGGCAACAAGATGTTCGACCCCTTTTTCTCTATTGCCAACGTATTGACCTTTCCTAGCTATCGAGAGGGCTTTCCAAATGTTGTCATGCAAGCTGGAAGCCATGGGTTGTATATATTGCTTTCGGATATTAATGGGTGTAATGAAATTATCATAGAAGGTGAAAATGGCAGTATTATTTCCCCCCAAAGAAGAACGATCACTCTTTGAAAAATGAGGCTTATTTGTGAGGCTAAAAATTAAAATAGGACCCCGGACACAATAGGCATTAATTGTTAAGATTCGGTTAACGAAACAAAAATTTTGTCTGGCATTTGAAAATTTTTAAAAGATACCAATCTTTAGAAATTACAAAAATAGGCTAGTGAAAAAGTAGTGGGGTATTAGAAAAAAAAAGCACTTAAATAACGAAGTAAAATGGGTGAAAAATTGAGGTCATTGGAATAACTAAAAAAATATTACGTTGAGGCCATTGAAAAGAATTACCTATTTTGAAAGATACCGTTGCTCCCTTACTAAAAGTAAGGCTCAGTGGGCTTGGTAGATAATTGAACGTATCGGAAGAACAGGATGGCTGCGGTGTATCGCTCTGGATAATGACAAAGTATTTGTGCTTTATTTATATGATTCCTGATTTGCCTCAACAAAAACAAGGCTAAAGTGTATTGGATGATTGATTGGTGGTTCAAGAGCAGTATAAAAATACAGGCTTTAGGACCTTAATATTTACAACCAGCAGTACAACTGGCAGGAAATGGTCAAATTTTAGTAAAAGGCCTATACCGAAAATGTAAAAGCTTTTTACGATAAGCAAGGACTTTAAAGAGATCGCTTCTAGACTAAAGATATACGATATTTCGTTAGACGCTTCTATTTTAATGGCGAAGATTTAGTTTCTAAAACCCTTTCGATTTTTGTAAAAGCGCTCGATGGCTATTAACAGCGACCTGCTTGTGCGGCAAATAAACACATTATAAATTGGGTCAAAAACCAAAAAAGCCCTTGCACTATGAGTACATTAGCGAAGTTAGACGAGGAAACTTGGAGTATCTCAAAGCCCAGCTTTTGGAAAAATGACTTAATTCTTAAACAAAAGGACTATATCAATTTTGCAAAATAAATATAACCAATACATACAGACCCCTATTGCACATAAAAACGCCGCGTAAAAAACCTGTACAAAAACAGGAATGAGTCCTTAATATTTATTTACATAATGTTAAAAAATTTTATGGGGCGATAAAATTATCGGCTTTTTATCCTATTTACCGTAAACTATAATGGAATTTTTAATGTAAAATATTTATATCAGTAGATAAAAAAAGCTTAATTATGAGCTATGTATTGATGCCGTACTGAAAATTTAATTAAATCAAAAGAACTTTATTTTTACCGATTGATACTGCCTTAGCACCAAGCTATTTAAACCAACGTTTATTTACGGTATTTTACGCATAAGGTTACTAAAAAAGGATTGGCCCATAACGCCATAGATTTTTAATTTTGAGGGCTTAAAGCATGTGGATAGAGTGGTCATTTTTATAAATTTAAACGCTAGTACGACTATGAAATTTTATAGCTACAATGCATGAGTCTATTACAAAAAAGCATTTTGATAAAATGCTTTTTATATTGATGAAAATTTTACAACTTACTCCAGAATTTGCTTTAGAAATAATCTTAAAATTCGGACAGGCCATAGCCTCTAATGTGGATGACTCTGAGAAAATAGTAGGTTTATCGCTAGAGACCTATATACCTATTGCTTCAATTATTGGCCTTATGGCTTGAAGCAAAGGCTTATGTGCCCAGTAACCCTAGCCATCCTATTGAACGAATGAAGAGATAATTGAGGCTACAGAAATAAAATTACATACTTGACTCTGCCCAGGGGGGCAATACAAGAATTTGTCAAGTTTAAACCCTACCAACCAAGCAGCCTGTTCTATTAAATTTAAAAGCCAAAACCATTTGATTAAAAAATGCTTGCGCCTATATTTTATTCACCTCTGGGTTCTTACAGGAACACCAAAAGGCGTGTTGCCCATATCGTTAGCAACTTAAATGCCTTTGGTTCAGCAAAACCTTTCGATGGCGATTTTAAACTCAAGCCAAAAGCGATAGTGTTTTACAAATGTTTTGAGGCTTACGTTCGGACTTTTCTGTTGTGTCTTATGCTATTCCATTATTGAGCGGGAGCCCTGTATATACACCGTACCAGAAATGCCATTTAAATTACTTTTTACATTTATAAATGGCTTCAAACCATAAATAACGGTGCTATCATTTAGTTACCCTCCATAATTCATTATTTAAGACCTTATTTTGGTGAAATAAAGCACCAGAGGTACCGCTATTGCAGTTTTGGGGGCGGGCTTATTACAGTGATATTATCTATGAGTGGGGTTAAATGCAATTCCCAATAGTAACGGTATACAAATTATTGTGGACCCCCACTGAAAATACTTAATTTATAGTAGCGGGATTATTACTATAAATGAGTCTTTGTAAAACCCATAATGATATTATTTCAATAGGAAAAGCCATTACCTGAAAATTACGTACATCATTATTGATGAAAAAACAACACAGAACTCCCGATAGGGAGAGATAGGGAGAATTAGCTATAGCAGGGCCACAATTAACACCGGGTTAAACTGCGAAAAATGATGAAAAGACAAGGCTAACTTTCTTTTGAAAAGAATTAACCAGCCAAAATTTAGATTTATAAGTCTGCGAGATTTATGTTTAAAGATACCGATTGAAAAATTACATGTACATAGGTTCGCGTAGATTTTCAAAGTTAAAAATAAGAGGCTATAGAATTGAAACTATCGAAGTTGAATTTCCATGCAAAAAATGGCGCCAAAAATACCGAATTTTAATAGCCATTGATATCCTTAATAAAACTAGAAAACACAGAATTGTATAGTCATGGGCCTTCTTGAACCCTTTGAATACCTTCCGCGAAATTTTAGCTTTACATGAAAATCAAAGCTCCCAGACTATATGATTCCGGCACACATAAAATTCTTTAAAAAAGAAATTTCCCGCATAATGCCAATGGAAAATAGATCGAAATACCTACGAATGCTTTTTAACAAGAAATACCATAAAATGCAAAATACAAGAATATTAGAAAAATTAAGCCAGTTTTCAACGAGTTTTAGGTCACGATAATTTTGAACTAAGTGAAGGAGCTCTTCAAAAACCAATGATATGATGGGTGGGAACTCCTTATTCCCCATATGATGGATTATTGGCGAAATAGGAAAAAGTTTTTATATTAAGTTTTAAATTATTTGATTAATGACCATGCATAATGTAGGTGACTTAATAAAATTCAATTACAAAAAAAATATATCCTGATTTAAAATAAGGAACATAAAACACATTGAATAGTGGTGTATTTACTTACTTTTTAAATCTAGTTTCACCCACTTTCTGCTACCGATAAAATTAAACTCATCATTTTCTTATTTGGCCTGTGTTGCCCTTGAGTTTGGCTTAAAGGATTACTATCTTTCCATGAATTTAAGCGGTAAACCTTGGGGAGCTATGGGTCTTAAAAGCCAATTGCTTTGATTTTTGCGTTGCGTTTCAATTAAAATAAACAAAAATCATTCTTTTTTCTTTGATTTTATTTTTACACCACTAATGTTTGATGGTTTAGACGTGATTATATTGAAAAATCATAAACATATTTTTCGTAAAGGTAAGCATATGCCTCATCATAAGATCTATAACGGTATCGCCATACCTTTTACATACACATTAATTGTGGTATTTCTTCATAATCCTGACCATCATTGTCATTTTCAGTATTCCTTGAACAACTACAGTCGTTTTCGGTTTGTTTAAAAAACCCTTTAATTTTTTTTATCCATGGCAAAAACCGTTCTTTATTTCAAAATCAATATAAACAATCAGCTGGTTTAATTTGGTGAATTAAAAAAGCTCGAAGGGTTGTTGGGTATCGATTTTTTATTGTAAACCACATTATTTTTGTAGTCAAAAAATACCATTACACCCAAAAGCGTTTATACGGGTAATCACCCCCAGCGCATTATTAAAAATAGCATATCCGTTATCAAAACACCATTCTAATTTTTTTACGAATGCATGGTATTCCCCAAACCAAATTGGCATTAATCAATTTCGTAAGAGCTTATGGCGCTTTTCAAAAAAATATTTTGATAACAGGTAATTCCAGCTTATCGCATGGGTTTTTCATGGCTATATATGATAAATAAGCAGCTTTTTTGTTTAATATCATTTCGCTAGGCGAGTTTTAGTAAAAATCCCAATTTTTAAGGCTGCTATGTTTTTCTCCCCTTTGTTGCAAACCTCTTTCTTATTCATAGGATTCGAAATTCTCCATTAATTGCATGCACTCCTCCTTATTTATCCTCCATGTACATTTTATAGCGAATATCAAAACAGGTTTCTAACGCTTTAGACGCTTCATTAACCATTTTTTTTCGCCGCTTTTACCTAGTTGTTTCACCATGCTACTCTTATCGGTGTAGCATAACCAGAGAGTTCGCACATAAAACCCTTAAAATTATTAAACTTAAAATTACGATAAGATTGGTTTTTCTTGAATTCAAGCTTTTAGGGCTAAAAAATGACGCCACAAATTCAGTTAAATGAAAACTGATGTAATATTGAGTCATCTGTAATTTTATTTGGAATTAGATCTTCTTCTTGATTGGTTTGGTTAATAGCCTTGCCTAAACAGAGGACCTTTAAATATTTTTTTTTTCAAAAAAAATTCTGCCGGGTGAAATTATTCCTTTTGCGATTTAATAAACCCATTTTTAAATTACATTTTAGTTTTTAAATAAAATAAGATGCTTTTCAAGTTGATTAAAACCAAGATTCACCTATTTAATTTTAGCGTGGGTTTTAACAATTATTAGTAAATATCTACTAATGCTAAATTAAAAAAGAAAACATTTTTTTAAATTAAACATCCAATATTCTCTAAAAATTTATCAAAGAAATGCGCTTCCCAATAATTACCTGATCTGTATAGTCTAAAAAAGACAGGGAAGGCATAATTTGGCTTCTTTAAAAAATATTACTTGGGTATTCTTTATCCAAAAAATTGGTATTTTACAAACCATTTAAAAAAAAAATACCTGGAATTTAACAGAAACTATTATTTAAATTTGGACTATGTATAAATCTGTATCTAAAACCCAATTATAGATAGCAATTGGTTGCGGTAGTTGTTATTTGTTGAATGCTACACCAATTTTTATTTTTATACTTTTTTGTCTTTCATTGCTATTTCAAGGAAATCCATTTTTTTAGTCAAAAAAGGCCTTGGGAAAAATGAAAAGATTTTTCCGCCATTTAAAATTTAAGGTCTATGACAGATAAACAGATTGCGGACGGAATTGTTTACCTTGGACCATGTTAAGGGAATAAACTAAATTCGGTGCATTTTTTTAAGAAAGTCGTCACTAGACGAAATACCACAAAACTACTAAATGGTTCATTTAAGGGCGATATGAGTTTTATTGGGTCCTAGACCCCTACTTATTAGGTATCTTCCCTATTACAATAAGGAGAAAAATTAAGGCATTACAGGTTAGGCCTGGGATTACACAGTTTAAGCACAAATTTCCGGAAGAAATTATATCAGTTGGGAAAAAAAATTTGAACTAGGATGTGTTCTAATGTCAAAACATCAGTTTTTTTTTAGACTTTAAAAAATTTTTACTTGAAAACGTTTTCTAAGTAATAACGCAAGCGGTGTTTGCCGTAGCCACAAATGAAATAACAGAGTTTTTTTGGATGTTGGAAAAGAAAAGAAGCATATAGAACGGGGTTTAAAATAAAATTTTAACAGCAATACTGCATTAGATCAAAGCTGTTTTAACAGGAAACCAAATAGCTTTTGGTTAATTAATAAACCAAGATATTTAATACTACTATGAATTTCAAAAAAAATGAGAATATATGCGGGCTGTGAGGGACATTCTCAAGTGATATGGAAGTCATAGAAGCCACCCAAAAATTATAGCATCGTTACTACTTTATGACGATAAGCCGCTAAATACCGCATTATGCTTCAAAAAATGTGATGAAGGGGCTAGAACGATCTTGCTAATTTTGAACATTGCATGGCCCTCCTTAATTATAGCTATCGTGGTAAATAATAAAGAGGCGCCGAAGTTATCAAATTTCTTAAATGTACTTTTGGAAAGCAATTACATAGCCGCTGCAATAATAGCTCCGACGGCCAACAATTTGGCGACGGAACCGTAGTTTTTGCAGGAGCCATTATTACAGCCGAACACAAGCATTGGCGAACATGTAATTATTAATACGGGAGCCAGTGTAGATCACGATAATAGTATTGGTTAACTATGCACACATTTCACCAAAGCTGCCCTTTGCGGACATGTTACGGTAGGGTGAAGGCTCGCACGTAGGTGTGGGCGTCATTATTCCTAAAGTAAAATCGGAAAATGGTGTGTGATTGGTGCAGGCTCTGTATTTTTAAAGGATGTTCCTGATTACACTACCGTGGTGGGCAACCCTGCTAGAATTTATAAAAACCCAAAAGCGGCCACTCATGAGTGATCAAAAACCATCATGTTCAAGATTATATATTATAGGATCGGGAATTTCAACCTCCTTTTAGCCTTATAAAGCTTCATGAAGTTGTAGAGAAAAAAAGTGTCCCGGAAAAACTATTTTCATTTCAATTATAGAAGAAGAAACTAGCGAATTTCATACAAGGAATTCCCTACGGTTTTTCAAGGTCCGGATTTTCAGCACTTCGTTATAAACGTCCATTTACGAAATTTTCTACCAACAGCCTCAATTTAGCTGGACTTCCTTATTTGGCTTAAATGAAAATAAAATTTGGCCTCTTAAAAGAATTTTGAAAAAGAAGGTGGAGGAACGCTCTAAAAGTTATGGCTTTGAAACGCATGCCAAGCGAAAAACTAAAAATAATGAATGGGAAAGATCTATTTATTCCAAGGGCGATTTTTTGGTTGTTTATATAGTAGCAAAAACAGTGAAGCGCGAAATGAAAGGCTGGAAAATTAAAAAAACCTCATTAAAGTAAGGCTATATTTCTTCTGAAGTGCTAAGACACAGAAGAGGCATTTCTGATATTGGGAAATTGTCGTTTAAAAATAATGGTAAACTCTATGCCTAAAAAAGTAGTTCTTGCCATCGGTTTCGCTACCGACAAAAAATCACTTTTGGAAAAAAAAGCGCTTTCGTCATAGAAAAAGATAAAACCTTACTATTTATTAATAAACCCTATTCAAAAAAATGTTTACCACAGACTTAAAAACAATTAAAGAAAGTTTTACCCAAAAAAGAACAGCTAAAAACAACCAATTTAATTATTATTGGTGCTAATGCCAGTGGATTGGAAAACTATTTATAAAATTCATGATTATTAATTGGCCATAGATTCTTTACCATTTATTCCACAAAAGGTAATTTTTACCTGATGCTGAAATAGACAAAGAAAAAACTTACTCACCTACCGTCCTAAATTTATATGGCAATTAAAAGAAGAAAGCACTTTAAAACGCCGAACAAAATTGCAGCAAAGCAACTTTTAAAGATTAAATGAAGCTGAAAAGATGACAAAAAACTAGGCGCTAGCATCTACTGTAGGTATTATTTCAAGCGCTTTCGGTTCTTTGCTGAGTAGGCTTAAATTCAGTAGAACTTAAAAATTTGCATTGTTTTTATGGCAACGAAATAGCAGGGAAAGACAACGTTTGCGTGGCGTGCAGTATTCTAATACATGAAGTACTCAAGACTCAAAATAAATTTAACCATATTGCAGGGAAATTTAGTACTATTTCCACCAAAAAACTACCAGTGGGAATTATACAGTAGAATTACCTCGATACGGCCACTTCAAATAAAATATAAAGTAGATAAAACCAGCCAACATTGTTATTAATTGATTGCGGAATGAAATTTTACGGCATCAAGAAATTGCCTAATTTTTTTTAAAAAAACCTTATCCATAAAAAAAATCATCACCATTAAATTCCGTCTAAAATTGGAATTGACGTTAATGACAGATCTTGAATCGGCCCAAATTTTTATATAAACGGTCCACTTTTTAGCGGGTAACGTTATTGAAAGATGAAAGCGTTCTTGGCCATGTAGAACAATTGTGAAGAATTATAAAGTTCTCTTGAACTACTGGCCACCAACTTTTTCCCATCCGAGTATGCATTTTCGTGTTTTAATCTTCTTGATAATCCTCTAGAGGTAAGAAATACAATTGCGCTTCTTTCCAAATTTTACGACAACAACCCGATTATTGCTACTCTTACTTTTGTCACCATCAAAATATGTAACAAATAAATTAATGCATTTGAGTTACGCAATTCAGCTAATTCTTTGGCTATTATGCCTATCATTTTGCGATCTATTTAAAAATAGTACCTCCTTTGATTTATTTCTCCCTATGGCTATAGTGGCCCCTTGTTTATAGATACGATAAAACCGAAAGCAAAGAAGCGTATTTGGGAATTTTGTGGACCGTTTTGGTACGCTGAAAAAAATATCGTATCCGAATTTATTAGATTTGACTTAAATGGAAACAATAAGGAAATTCTGGGTACTGTATGGTGAACTTTAGGACAATGTATTATGGTACGCTATCCTCTAATTTTTGAAGAGCAGTGGCATAACTCTCATCGAAAGTAAGAAACATTATAGAAAGGCATGTACCTACCGAGTTAGTCTTTAAAACTTTATTTTGAAAACCAAGAAGAAATTCAAGAGAACAGGAGATTTCATCATTTTACAAAAAACGATATATTTAAGCACTATGAAAAGAAAATTCAGCTCCAGAATTTTCTTTCTTTTTCAGAGCATTTATTTTAAAAATTTAATATTGAATAATCCCACCCATTATTTGCGATTGCATTAACCACCTATAAAAGGAATTTCCATTTCAACTGAGTTAATTAATTAACCATGAAAAAAATTATCTGCACGCCTTTTTAGGGGAACAGATTCAGATTATTTTAAATTTAAGACCTAATGATTATCTTAGAGTTTGAAGTCATTAAGTGGGGTATGTTAAAAGGGTAAAAAACACATCTTAGGGGGTGGTATTTGCAATGGAGACGGCACTCTACAAAAAGTAAGAAAGCACTTTTTCCAAAAAGTGCCGAAGAATTTTTTATACAGGAAGAAAAAATTTTAAGACCCTACTTCTTATCAAGAATTGGTACAAAAAATCAGGTTTTCCAAATCAAATAGCACCGCCTTGCATTTTTTTCCTGAATACCGTAAACCAAACTAATATGCATTTCATCGGAGATTACCGATAAAAAAAGATTGGAAAAAAATCGTCCTAAAGCTATGGATAATTATGATTTTTATCATACCTATGGATTTTATTCATTAATCTTTCAAAACTCGAGTCGAAGAAATCAATCTCCTATATTATTATTTTATTAAAAAAAATTACCCCACAAAAATAGGCGCTACCCTTACTTATACAGGCCCATTCAAAATACAAATTATTTTTTGACGCAAACATCCGTTTATGGCTATGGCATGGACCATCGTAGCGTTGAAATTGAAGACATTGACCTTACAAGAGTTTGCTAGCGCTTTTGAATAAAATTTTTTTAAAAAAAAATGAAAAAAATAATTGCTGTTTTTTCAAGACTTTAAATCCTTTAATAAAAAAAATTTCAAGAACTTAGTATTATCTACCACTCGGCACCCATTGTAAATTTAGGAAGTGTTTGTGGCCTATAAAAATTAGATGAAACCACTTGGAAAGTCAACGGGCTAATTATTCTAAAATTAACTAAAAGATATTTAAATAAACTAAAAAAAAAGAATGACTATAGTGAAAAGCGATACACAGAAGATTGTTTATTAAAATTTATTACCCATATACTATTGAAACCATTGAAAAGGAGTTAGCGCAGAAAACATTCGGGTACTTTTTTTGATAAAAGGACTATTTTTTAAAACTGATGCGCAGTACCGATTTTTAAAACGAAAATTTAATTTTTGCAATTTAAAACGAACTCAGGAGATTGTATCGCCGCTCTTATGATTAAAAACACAAGGGTAAAATAATTACAGTATTCATTTATCGGGTTACCCGAGAGAGTATTTAGATAAGTTCACCATTAAGACTTATTCATTGATCAACAAAGAAAAAACGGACCGCAAACCAAAAATTTTCCAGTATTTAAATTTAGGTGGTGGTTATAAGGCCAGTAACAAGCAGATTCTTTTATTTCAATTTAAAAGCAACTTTTTCTGAATACCTATAAAAATTTTAAGGTTTGGAAAGTTACATTGTGAATCAAAAAAAAATATTACGATGAAATAGCCTAAATGAAAGGCTTTCAAGCCAGCCTCTGGTGATACTAGTTTTTTTTCAATTTACCCGGTCTCCAACCGTGATTATTTGATAAAGTAATATTTAAAATATTTGCTGTTTAATTCTATTGATTTTGCCAATATTTTTACCATCGTTTTATTTACTTTACTGGCTTGTTTCTGCCCAAAAAATAACACTATAGAAATGGAATTTCTACTTGCTGGCTAGCTATTGTTTTTTACGCCTGGTGGGTATTGGCGGTTTTTTAGGCTTTAATTATTTTAGCTCTATCGTGGACTTTATGATAGGAAAAAAAAAAATAGAAACGGACTAGCCATAAAAAAAATAAAAAAAGCCAATTTTTACTTGCTAAGTGTTTTGTGAACCTCGGTGCTTTGTTTTTCTTTAAAAATATTTTTAATTTTTTATTGAAAAGTTTTATCGGTTTTCACCCTTTTTTGCTCCTCCCTTTTCAGGAAGAAAGATTAAATATTCATTTTTAAACCAGTAGGTATAAGCTTTTTAATTTACTTTTCAAAAACATTGGAGTTATAACAATAAGATATTTATCGAGTAAAATCCAAAGCTTACCCATAATTAAACCTGTTCTTTTTTTTTACATTTGTTACGCTTCTTTTCCCGCAATTAGTAGCAGGGGAAGGGGGGGGGGGGGGGCCCCCAAAAGGCCCCTAAATTGGAAAGAGCTAGGTTTAATCTAACTACCTTCCCCCCAAATTTAGTTCCCCAATCTAAAAAAAAAGTTTTTTTGGGAATCTTCCAAAATGGATTTTTCAAAAAAAAAAAAGGGCCATTTTAAAAAATATATTGATTTTTTTTTTGGGTTTTTTTTTTTTTAATCCTCCTCTGGGGG
>Ga0163217_1075628_pt1 | contig 15995 bp, 7 predicted proteins | sample SynspAceP_FD_185933 | JGI IMG/M metagenome (GOLD analysis project Ga0163217, IMG submission 185933) | Saline lake microbial communities from Ace Lake in Antarctica - Synechococcus sp. Ace-P (PacBio error correction) | ecosystem: Environmental > Aquatic > Non-marine Saline and Alkaline > Saline ... | reverse complement strand
CCAAATACCATCTACTTTTTAACCACCATAAAACTTTTTAAAAACTGACTTTATAAATCTGAAATTTTCATGAAATCAAGGTGAATTCTTCATCCCGCTATGGTATTATTCAAAGCATTCTTCGTCCTGATCAAAAGCAAATAATCGGACCCGTCAGGCCCCTTAAACGCTTTTAATATTTCTTTAGAATGTCCGCCACCACCAAAAAATACATCGGACATTAAACCCCCGTTGCTTTTTGATGGCCTAAAACCATCAACAGCAGTTCATTCAATAAAACTGGGTTATTGATTACATCATCGTTCGTCTCCTTTTCCCATTACTTCTTCGCCCAGGCCGCCAAAAAAATCTTCAGCGGTTATTCCTCTAACACCTTATAACTGTCTTATCCCAAGATCTCAACAATATTGATGGCCTGAACTCAGCACCACATCTTTTGAAATCTCGCGCATACCATTAAATTCTTAGGGATCAATACTACCCGTAGGCAATCTATTTCTACTACCTTTTAACACCTGCAGAAAAACCGACCGTATAAAATCATTATTTTCTTTAGAAACCTATTAAATTTTTTGTTCATTTTCTCCAGCAAAAGATTCCATCTTTCAATTGGATATATTCTAAACAAGGTGAAAAAAACAGATCGTGTTAATCACAAGCCATCGCGTCAACACTGGAGACATCTTGATGCTTCAGGGAACAGGTAAAACATTACCCTCCCTTTCGTATCTGCCTTGCAGTCATATTCCAATGAAACTTGTATCATTATATAAAAGCCCTGAAACCTATTTGTATTTAAAAACTCAAATATATTAGAATTTATACCACAAATTTACCACTTCTGATTACCACATTGGTTAATAAAATTTCCCCTAATTTGACCCGTTTTTGTGTTCGAAAACACAAAATTTAAGTTTAAAGGACTGTTGTTATAGGTATACGGAATACTACATAAAAACAGTAGTTTAAACCATCTAAACAGACTCTTTACAACAAGTAGGCTATATTTCTTAGGAAATGTTTATATTTGCCCAATACAGAAGATAATCTGCTTAATGAAGAAACATTAATTACTGAAGGAAATACAAAATATCTTGAAATTGGCGAGGCACTTTCCCCATTATATTTTTGCATGGACTAATTTTAAGTGGCGACCGCTCCTTAGGAATTTTTACGATGGTGTTGTAGAACCTCGTGCACCTTCATCTAGGCCTTATATACCAGTTTTTGAGTACCTGAATTCACTAATATACCTATTATACCACCTTGTTAAAACACAAATGTAATAGAGCTTTGCAAAGTCTTTAGAAGGTCTCCCATAAAGCATAAGGGACTTAAAAAAGTGAATCCTCTAACTTAGGGAATTCCTTAGTGGGCACATTGGCCTTTTTGCACACAAAACTAAATCCAAATGTAGGTAAAAGCTTTAGTTCATTGCTGCGTTAGTTCTGCGACTTTACGAAAGTGCTATGGGCGTATGCGGTATCCAAAAAAGAGGGAGACTACGAGTTTTATTCAAGAAAAAAGCACAAGATGTTTTTTATATCCCGAAGTGGCAACGCCTGAAATCATAAGATGAAGTTTCGCGCTACTTTAAATGACCGCATTAAATTAGTCAAAACCCAGCCATTGCTAAAAAGGCTTATCCGCTTTCATAACATGTTTAAAAGAGATTACCACCATATTGTTAACGCCAACCTGTATTTAATTTGGGGCCAACCAAATCGATGCGGTAACTCGCGCGCCTAATGTGGCTTCGGAGTTTCATGAATTATCTTAACCCGGATTCAGAGTCTTATTCTGCGATTGAAAAATGGCGGCCATTGCACCAAATGATGGAACACCCTCAAGAATTAATACTATTCTAGAAGCTTGGCTTTAAGCACGAAAGTTCTAAGCGCCACATTTTCACTATTCTTTATTCTAAAATGTATAGGAGCTTAAAGCTTCAAAGTATAAAAGGTTCTAACAAAAGCATAACACAAAAGTGTATCCGATGAAAAAAAGTCCGCCAGAAGGTTTGTTAATTAGCAATCTAAAGTCACTCATTGCCCTATAGACCCTTATTACCTGAATATTCATTTAAGGGCAGGGTAACTAATGTGGGTAAATCATCGCTCTCAGTAAATATGCTAGCCCAGCGTAAAAAAACTTAAGACAAAAACATTCCAGGTAGACCGGAAAAAACACAAGTTTATTATCACTTTAAAATTAATGATAAATTGGTTTTGGTAGAATTTACCAGGATACGGGTTACGCCAGAGGTTTCTAAAAAGGATAAAAAAACCGTTTCAGATTTAGCCAGTACATTACCGATTATTTTAGAACAGTAAAAACAATTGGTGAGAGGCTTTGTTTTGATTGATATACCGCCATGCAGCACAACCTGTTGATTTAGATTTAGTGCAATGGCATGGGTGAAAATCAAAATTCCCTTTATCTATTATTCCTTTACCAAGGCCGACAAACTTAAAACAAAGGCATTGAAAAGAAATGTTGACCTCTACATGCAGGCAATTATTAGCCAGTATTTGGGAAGAAGCGCGCCTAAACTACTTCTATCACTTTCTTTCAACAAATGGAATTGGCCAAGAAAGAGGTCATTACAGTATTTAGGACAGCCTAAATGAAAACTTTAAGAAAAACAATTGGGCCGATTTTAATTTAACCGATTTTCTACCAAATTGTATTAAAATCTTTCCACACTTGTTTACTGCGTTTAGTCATCGGTAAGCAGATAAAAAACCTCTAGGATTGAGTTTGTTTCGCCCAGTAACCACTGGATTAGGTGGTTTTAAATCCAAATTTAGAGGCATAGGCTTTTCAAGAAATTCATCCTTTATGCAAAAATTCCATCTTATGGAATTTGGCAGGCTTTTCTGAATTTTCTTCCAAAGATTTTCTCTTGAAATGTACAAAAGTAATGCACATAACTTACATCATAGGTACTAGGCTTAATAGTTTATGTGCAACAAAATCTAAAAAGCATTTTTTCTTCACCCCTGAACTTGCATTTAAATATAGATTAGCTTTTTTGAGTCTTGTTTTTGTTCTTGCATGGAATCGTTTTTAGCCAAAAAAAAATCATGGCGCCCCTAAATTCCTCAATAAACGCACAGCTCTAAATAGGTTTACTTTTTTTAATTCTTAATTTTTCGCGAAAATCACAAAAATCTTTGCATCAGTTGCTGTCATTTTTTACGTCTTGGGTGCTCTTCATAAAGGTGTACAGACAAAGAAAACCAATGTTTTGCATGAAAGAACATTTGTCATTCATCTACAGGCATTATTCCTTCGTCCACAAATCGATCTTTAAGGACTCTTTTTATTTTTTGCCTTATCCCAAAACAAGGGACAACAACATGGCTTTTTGCTCCCTCTCCTCGTTAGTCTATGCCACCATCTTGAAGCAGGGACCATGTAAGTTCTTCAGGCACACATTTTCGTCTAGCCTTACTTTTAAATGCATAGTTTTAGGTGCCTGTAGAAATACCCATTAGTTCTTTGGTTTGTTAATTGATTTCTTTAAAATTTCTTCAGCAAGATTGTTAGCATTTGATTAAAGTCTATGTCGTTTATTTTCCATGAAAGCCACGACAATCTGCCAAACCAACATACTGCCAATTTCTACCTTGGTGACTCGTTATCTAATTCTAATTGAAACTTAGAAAAGGAGCTGGGTACTATAAATCCTTGGTTGTAATATGCCTTAATCTGTGCTATATAATAAGTTTCTATCCACCAAAATAAAACGCCAAATATCTTCTTCGTTAATTTAGCCCATTCTAATTGTTCATGTGTGAATAGGCGATTACGCTGTTCTTCAGACTCAAAAGCCATTATTTATCTTTCAAATACAGGGTTTTTCCAAGATAATCATTTGAATCTAAAGAATGTTCTCCCTTTTCTTTGGTAGGTAGTATGAACCATCAAAATTCTGGAAGCGTAATCTGAAACTAAGATATTTTCAATCTAAGCCCTTTTTTAAATTACCTTTGAAATCCCTTTGGGTGTGTAAAAATCTTTATGATTCTTCACCCAAATAGTTTCCAAGCCAATCGAATAACAAAGGAATCAGTTAAAATGACACGATGCTGCGAGTAACATGTAACATCTGAGAGTTAAAGGTAATCACGTTAGGTTATGGTAAACTCCGGGAAGTAATATTTTCATATGTTTAAATAAGCTCGTAATCGTCATAACATCAAATGAAAAAGCCTTTCAACTTCGTGTATTCAATTCTATTTGTATGTATCGTTAGTTAGCCATCCAGATGCTATCGGGGTATTGCGCAGGAAATAAATACGGTGATACTTGCCCTAACATGGGTAAAACTTCAAGAGTGGCCGAAAGCAGAGACTCTTTTATGCAAAAACCGCAATCGACCGTGTATTATCTAAGACTTATTTATCAATTTCTTCGGCAGTTTTCCACTCTTCTTCACCCACAATTACTAAAAAGGAGAGACAAAAAAAATCCAAAAACCTACAAAATTAGCTTTTCACGTCTGATAAAGTAGATAGAATTATTTTTATTTAATTACTGCTTAGACATTATTTTACGGTGCTATATATATATCTAGTTTTAACGAAAAAACAAAATCCATGCAACCGAAAAAAATAATAAATCATATTGTAAAGTGGTAAAAGATTATCGCAACGAATGCTAAAAATGAATGGTTTTGTTAATTGGAATCTCCGGAGTATTGATTCTGCCGTAGAGTGTGCGCGCGTGTCTGTGTGCAAAATCGGGGTTTTAGACCTTTTATGTTTAGAAAATGCCCGATTCACCAAGAATTAAAATAACAAGTAGGCAAGAGCATCTAGAACATATAGACTGCGTTACAAGAAAATTTTACAACTGTAGTAAAAACTTCAAAGTAAAATTTAAGTATTGATAGCTTGAATTGTTCACCACACCGGTAAGCTCGTGAAGAAGACCGCTTTATCGCTCTGGCAAATGAACAGAGGAGAGGCAAACGCCTAATTAGAATGGACAAGTTAAATTGCTAAGTACTCCATTTTGTCAGGCTTTTATATGATTAGGCCTTTAGTGACTGGCACTGGCCGAATAAAGTAGCCCACAGATTTAGGGTGTTAGGGTTTTACACCAAATACGGTGATGGGCCCGCGGGTGCTTGATTTAAGCCCCTAGATTCCCGATTTACTAAAGACCGGAGTTTGGGAAGTTGCTCACGAGTTTTGAAAAAGAAAGTGTATCACCCGACGTAAAATCATAATAACGCAGGTCCTACAGACGGTCTTTGGGGCGATGATAGAACAGACGAGATCAATTGGGTGCTCCTACATAGAATTAGAATGGGCAATGCTCCATGACTGATCAAAATAAAACTTCTCAAAGATTTTAAGGGAACGGGAAATAGGAAGGTTTTTCAAATTTATTTAAAAGACTGAAATACAGCAAATAAACACAAGATGGTCCCTATTCAATTTGTGAGATTCCAAATGAGTTGAAATAACCATTTATCTTATTAATTTAGAATATAAAAACGAAAATTAACAAATTTAGAACGGTTTCAATAAAAAATATCACTTTTTACAGGGCAAATAAGATAAAAAAACTTTTACATTGCATGCAGAATTCATGCGGGCCATTTTCCTTTGTAAGCTATAAAATCGTAAAAAAAAAGTAAACCATGCATTAAAGATGATCGCAGATAACCATCCTGTTGTTAGAAACTGGGAATAAATTGTTTTAACCGCGTTCTGATTTTGAATGTTATCGAGACGTGGCCACAAAAACTTCAGAGTTATTTGAAAAAAATTAAAGACTGTAATTCCTGATTGTAGTCATGTTAGAGATGGACAATTCCTGAAATCCAATGGGAATTTGCACTCTTAGTCAAAACAATTAAATCTGAGTTCCCTGACATTAAAGTTTTTGAGTATATAGCGGTCAGTCAACGAAGATGTTTAGCCTTAAGCACTATTAGAGCAGGTGCCTACGGATATTTGTCAAAGCGACTGATTTAGATTACATTTATTACTGCTGTAAAGAAAAGTAAGTAAAGGTGATATGTTTATTACCAACGAAACTAGCGCAAAAGACTTGCCGTTTGACGAAGGCACAAAAAAGCCAAAGAAGATTCTTTAGAAAGCTTCTTCAACGAGAAGTAGAAGTTTTAAAATGAGAACAGCGGTAAACGTAATAAAGATGTTGCATTGGTCTTAATTTGAACGAAAAAACCATAAGTACCTACTAAGCGCGTTTAATGCCGAAAATTAAATGTCGATTAATTTGGTGGACTTTATTACAAAACAAGCGGAAGCTTTAGAATTTATACTAGACAAAAACATTTCCTACAAAAAAAACCTAGCAAAAGGCTAGGTGTTTTTGTATAGGAAATGTTTTGCATTGCTACTTTAAGATAATACTCGATTTTAACTTCTGATTTAATAATTTATTAAGTGAATATAATTGATGATTTCCTCTAATATTTTCTCGGGTTTGTCTTTTTCCACATCCTGAGTTTCATTTTGTAAAGGTTATTTATTCTTCTTTTAATTAGAAAGCAAACCGTAAAGTTTAAAAATTGTTTTCGCTCGCCAATTGAAGAAATTCCTTGATCTTACTCTTAGGGTAAATATCTTTACGTCGCCCAATCATGCAAAATATATTTTTTCTTCCTCCATTAAAATAGATGGATTATTTCTTGATACCCATATCCTGTTCTAAAAGAGGCTATGAACGTGAACCGTAAAGTTTTCGTTTCATTAAGTTCTTGAACTAACGTTTTATAAATTCGCTTAAAGTTATCATTTAACTAAGTTTCCTATTTCATCGCTCCTGTAGCGTCTAAAAATATTTTTTCGTACACCTTAGCCTCTAAAAAATTCCAGGCTCTAAGGCTAATTCACCTTTATCCATTTTCTTGAGAATTAAATCTTCAAAGCGTTGCCAATGTATTGCCGCTATAATTAGTAGAATTTCAATTATCTTTGCGTTCAAGGTTCAAACTGCACATCTACTTTCTGCGTAACTGGCCCTTCGTGCGAACCACTCGAAAGCCTTTTGATTGTCCTTTTGCTTTTTTTTATTGCATCGGCGATATCCTTTTTTCCAATCTGTGCGAGTGTATTAAACAAAACACCTTCGAAATATTCATGATTTTTGAGCACACTCCCGAAATTATAAAAATTTTCTTTTGAATTCGATCTGGAATTTTAGAAATTTTACTCATTGACAATATCGCGAAAACGGTATCAGCCCTTTTTAATGGGTCGGTTTTGCGGCTTTCCTTTACATGAAGAGAGAAAGCCTGAATTGAATAAAATCTTGGCGTTCGTTTTTAAATACGGCGTGTACTCGGTACTAAAAACTATTAAGTTTTTAGCAAAGCTATCTGGATCTTTCCTCCTTCAGGAAAAGGAACAGACTTTTGACATTTCATTCCTTCTCCAAAATAAGGTCAATTCCTCGTTAAAGAAGCCCCTTAATCCTGCCGCATCCACCATCAAACACAAACCGCGACCCGTGGATTAATTTTTATAAGGTCCGGTTACCAATCGAATTTGTCCGGCTTGTCAATGCGGTTCCCGCTAGAGGGCTACTACATTCTCAATTGGCCTCGCTGATGAAAAAACTGAATTACATCGCGTATACCCTTTCCACCAAATAACCAATTATCCTTCTTTTGCATCGCCATGTTTTGCAATTGAAAAATACCGTATTAAAACTTTACTTTTATGGTTAAATATCACTTTCCGGGAAGAATTTAAATATTTGGCAGCTTTTTTATCGTTGATTAAAATTCTACCCCCAAAACCAAGTAACCCTTCCGCTCATAGATTGTATAGGAAACATCATCCGGCCTTAAAACCTGTTCGAACTTTTTTTTGCATGTTCGCAGGATTCTCTAGGTTTATTTTATCGATACTTAAGCCTGTACTTTCCTAAATATTTTAATTGATATCCTTTATCTAAAAGCTTCGTTGGTAAAAGACGTCCCACCATCATGATCTAAACAATACCCCAAAAGCGAAACTTGTTTGATGGTTTCATCCGTAAAAAACACTTCTTAAAATAACTTTAAGTCCTATTGCTTTCTAGCTCGCTGGCCCATAAAATGGTGGGAGAAAAATTTTTGAGCAAATTCAGACACTAAATAACATGCTTTTCCGCGCTCGTTCTGCGCTGAAACTTTTTGCTCCGCTAGTTTGCTCGCGGTTTCTCGATTTCAATAGAAATGTACTTTTTAGCTAAAGTATTTTAATAGCTTTCAGGAGAAGTAGGTAAAAATGCTCGTGTTTCATTAAAAATGCAACCACATTACCTCCTTTTCCACTGCTAAAAATTCCTTCCAGAATTATAGTGCTTTAAGCAGGTACAACAATCTTACCATAAAAACTAGGTGAACGTTCAATCAGTAAAACGGACTTAAGACCTTTATAATTAGCGCCTTGATTTTTTTAATTGTACAAAAATCACCATAACCTCCTCTAAACGGGCGGTTTCATCATAACCTCATGACCTCTTTAAGTTTTTGAAATCAAATTAAAAATATTTAAAAGTTTAACTTTATGTTTAAGTTTAAAGGCCTGCAAATTTTATTGGGGAAAAAAGATTCATAATTATAAACCAAAATTTCTATAGGCAAAATGGTTTACAGCCATTAGATTTTTTCTTTGCTGGGAGGCTAAGCCAGGCTTCTTTTTGGCAAACTTTGAATCAAAAGTGTCAAATCCATTCTAGGCCCTAGCATGAAAAGTTATTGATTCCTATGGATGCCAAGAATAAGTTACTACCAAGAGGAGCCTGATCGGCTTTAAAACATCCTCACGTCTGTGTGTTTTTAAATTTTAAGAATACTGCAAAAACCTACAAGCCCATCCGCAGAAACAGCGCATCTAGGAACTTGTAGTTTCATCATGTAAGACGCATATTAATATTCTCTGAAACTTAATTTTACATAATTTATAAGATTTCTTAAATCTTGAACTTACACTTTAAGGCTTTGATTTCTCTATTTCTCTAGGATGAAATGAAAACGTTTAAAGGTCAAATCGTAAGCCTAGAGAATATATTGTTTGCTCCCACTAAAGCATACATTCATATTTAATGGCATAATAAACTCGTATGTCCATCCTCATTAAGTTGGTACATGCCGCCAAAACCGGGCATAGGGCACATTAGATCCATAAATTAAGTCATTCTGTGCTAATCTCTTTTTAATTATCTTTTACCCTGCCACCATCCGCGTGTACTGCTACATTTTTTGCCGTAGTGTGAGCGTGCGTGAGAGAGTGTGAGAGAGAGCGGTGCGAGGAGCGCGTGAGAGCGGCACTCTAAAATCTGTTTACTAATGAATATATGCGAATCAGAGATTATCTATTGCGCGAATTTCGACCCGGTCCCAAAAAAACTATGAAAACAGGGAAATACTAAGTTGATCCATGCGTAGTTTGACTTTATCTAATTCCACATTCAAACTCTTCTAAAAACTATTTCGTCATTGTTATTACAAAATAGCGGTTATACGGTGGTTTAAGTCCATTAAAACTGGAAAAGAAAATCCGTAATTAAGTCGTGAAAATTGAGTTCTGGAAAAACCCGTAGTTCGCATTGCCCAACCCATTTTCAAAAAATCGACTGCCCCCATTTTTATAGGGCGAATTCATCAAGGATCTGACCGTCGATCACAGCGTTGTTAAAACCCCCTATAGCTATGACCAAATCTGAATACCGTCTCTAACGTTAACGTATTTTAAGTCGTTATGTTTTTTTTTCCGAATCGCTAGTAATTCCGAATAATTTTATCATCGTTATCATCTTTGTGCCCAAATCCTATTTTCTATGTTTACTAAACCATATTTATTGTATCTAATTCAAGAACATTACAACATTATTTCTTTCAGGTAACGCAATTTGATTATTCCACTTATATTAGTTCTATTTTCAATATTCAGCGCCTCTTTTTTTAGCTGCTGATGCCTTAGCGTTTGAGCCTCACTTTCTGTTATTTGCTTTTTCTTCATAAAAACAGACTACTGTATTAATAGCTTCATATTTCGAGTCTTTAAGGCGTTCTTTATTCTTGTAGATTGTGATCAGTTTTAAAAGCTTTTCCAATTTATCTACTTTGGTTTCATAATTAGTTTTATCCTGTGCAGTGCCAATTGCAATATTGCCAAAAGCAACTATTAAAATGACGATCTACTTAAGTCTGTTGCTTCTACTAAATGATTTTTTGATGATTTGATTTTATATGAATTAAACTTTTATTCCCTGCTCCTTTCCAAATTTCAGTTTGAAGGAGTCTTTTTTAACGCTTAAAATGATTACTGATTTTACTTGTTCCGTCGGCTAAAGCAGCCTTACTTTTAAATAAAGGCCATTTTTAAGTTTCCACAAAAAAGCTGATCTCGAAACCGATAAATCTAGCTCTGTTTCTTGTTATTATAAATAATTGCCAAGGCATCAACGCCTATTTGAATCTTTAAAGAGTTTTCTGTACAAAAATTTCCTCTTGTGCCTTCTCGCAGTAAAGCATCTATTTAGCATCTGAAAACTGTAGGAATTCTGTCAAGCTAAGGCATCGACTTGCGCTACCACTAAATTAATTTTTTTCGTCAATTAGAACATACATCGCCAAATTAGTTCTTGTTCTCTAAGGAATTTAGGCTTATGCTCTATAGGCAATGTCCGCGTTATTTTGGGCCGGATTATTTTTTGTTAATGTTCGGCGCTAAACTTGTATTGTTTAGCAGTACTTGTGTGTCGTTCCTTAGCATTTTTATTGTATTTGTGTTGCCAAATATTTCAATAAGCTCTTCTTTTTTGCTTGTGGTACTTCTCTGTTCGCTCCATTTTGCAGCGGGTAAAAAACCACAGGCTCTCTTCAAACTATGGTTTCTTGGCCAGCCTTTAAAAAAAATTACGAGCGTCGCAATCAAATAGGCCGAATAACACCTGGCGCGCATAGCATACCAGGCAAAACCTTTTTTTAGTTGTTCTGCGTGGTTAGTTATTTGACTGAAAATTTTCTTCCAAGCTTTGAGCAGAAGGTGTATCACGCACCCTCTAACTTTTCTTTTATATTCTTTCTTTCGAATTTAATTGGTTGCCATAGGCCTAATTTCTTTTAGTTTCCTTTAATTCTCTTGTAAAATTCGCCGTGCTTTAAATAATTGCACGATTTTGAAAGGTACTTTCTGAAATCTGTAACATCGTTGCAATTTCAGCATGCTGTATATCCTTCAAAACAGCATACAACAACCAAATACCATTTTATAGGCCTTCTGGAAGGGTTGATCTATCAAGCGTTGTATTTTTCAATATCAATGTCTGATGCCACCTCAATTCTGGTGGTTTGTATGACCCCAGATCATACACCTCATCATCAAAAACAACAAATTGGTATTTTTGCGAAGGTGGTTATGGCTTCACGAAACCATTATCTGCGAATCCAAACCTTCAAAACTACCTTCAAACTTAAACGCTTATCTAAATATGTTAAATACCTTTTACAAGCCCATAATCATAACATCTTACTGCCAAAAGCAACATCCTTTATATACTGCCGACAAACACTTAACATTTTGTAGGGCGCATGCTTTTCATAGCGAAGGCTTTCATGAGCCTCTCGTTTCCGGAGCAAGCCTTTTTATTCAAGCTGCTTTTCATTGGCGTATAAAATGGAATTATTTTCACAGTTTAAATTTCTTAGCCTTCATCAAAAAGACATTCCTTTAGGTTTCTATAAAGATAGGGACAGTCTCTTCTGTTAAAAAGGTTGCCTGATAAACCTCTACTATTTTTTAAAAAAAATCGAAATAAAAAAGTATTAAATAATTGATTATCAAATAAATATATTTAAAAAATTATTTAATTTTGGCAAAATATAAATTATAAAAAAACCTGAGCCACTGCGTAGATGTTTGAGGAAAATATCGAATCTACAATTAAAAAAAAGAGTAGTTACTTTTCTCGGCTCTACTACGTAATTCACCATAAGTTCCAATGAATTTTATAGGCTGAATCTGGATAATTGCTAAATAGCTTTAAGGCCTCATCTTTTAAAAGTGAGCATTTTAGTACTGCGTACTCTAGATCCCCCATTATTTCTTTACAAAAGCATAACTTCTTTGACTCTTTTCTTATCCTTATTTATGGTTTTCGATTAGAATTAATAGCCCGATTTTTTTGTCCTTAAGGTTACAAGTATCAGAACATGAATGTGAGAGAGTGAAGTCATTTTTGCTCCTTGATATCGATCCTGGTAGGTTTTAACCAATTGGCCTTCGTTTCCATAATCGAACAAATCAGTCTTTAATTTGAAAAGCCATTCCGCAGTATTCCCAAATTTCCTAAAAGTTTCAAACCTCTCCGAGTCTGGTTACCGCAACAAGCACCTTAAAACTACAACAGGCCGCTATAAGGGTCGCTGTTTTTCGGGGCGATATAATTTCGTAATATACCTCTTCGTGATAATCTAAACGTTCTTTGCGTTTTTTCAATTTGTAATAGTTCGCCTTCACGGCCATTTCACGAACCGGCAAGAGATATAATTTTAGCAAATCCAAATCTTCCATTATACAATCGACAAAAAGCAACCTTTGGACGAATAGATAATCACCCACCAAAACCGAATTTTAATTTTCCACTAAGCATTAATTCGAGAAGACACCGCCGGCCACGTTTGCTAAATTTCATCCACGACATCGTCATGGACTAAAGTTGCGGTATGAATCAGTTCAATGACGGCGGCACCTCTATACGTGCGCTCATTTACCTCACCCATGATTTATCCATTTTAGCCGTTATGAAAAAACAAACATCGGTCGCATTTTGCTTCCCTTTTCTATTCACCGATGTAATGGGTAATTCTGTTATATAGCGCCACCTTTTGAAGTCATGGATTCAAAAAACTTTTTTTCTCAAAAAAAGTTCCATTTCCATATGACTGGGTTTCCTGTATTTGAGCTGACTACATTTCACAGCAAAATTTATCCCGAGTTGGGCTTATAAATTCGTCAAGCTGCAATATACAAATAGGAATCAGAAAAAACTATTCTTATATATATATATTTATTGAGGCTCGTGTTTCGCTATTAGTTTTACGGTTGCACTTTAGTTTTGTTCGCTAATTGTCCACAAGCGGCATCGATATTCTTTCCGCGAAAACGGCGCACAGTTTACTGCCAATATTATTTCTCTTCCTAAGGTTATGCAATCTTATACAGATATCTTAGCAAGCATTGGATTAGCTTGAATTGAAATTGTCCCCGTCATCAATCGGATTGTACTCAATTAAATTAACCTTTGAAGTGCAAATTTGCAAAATCAACCCAGGGCATCAACATCGCCTCTGTTGTCATTTACTCTCTTCCAACACAATTCATAGGGTAATTCTAACTTTTTTTTTAGTGGCATACTTACCGTCGTTGTAACAGTATTGCAATGATTCGCGTAAATCACTGAAGTTAAATTTGCATTAAAAGGCATTATGAGTTCTTGAGCATCAATTGCGGAGTGCAAGGGGAAACAGCTAGTTTAATTCTAACCTCAGGCTGTCGATCTGCCTAGCGGTTTGTCGAATCATTTGGCACGCCTGAGGTAGGAGAACTGACAATTCGATTTAGTGCGAGACATTCCCGAGACCTGTCAAGAATGTAATTTTTTCTATCGCCTTTTAACACGTATTGTAATCACAAAGGTTCTCGCCGAGGCCCGGGATGTAACACAAATATTGCCTGAGCCGGGCAAAACGGATGCAAACATACGAAGTTACTAACATTGTCAATGGCCACTACTGATCAAAAAATTCGATCAGATTTAAGTGTCGCATGCGCTTTAATTCGCGAAGTAGCACAAAAACTTACGACTACCACATCAAGCCAACTTGGGGCTGTGAAACACAGGCAGTGAATTTCTTGTTTTTGTAGGAATTAAAACCGATTCTACAAGTTTAAATCATTCATGTAAACGAACCGCATTTTTTATGGTGCCATCCGTACTTTCGCTGAATAACATCTAAGCCTGATATGATTTGATGACAAAATTACTTTCTACAATCGTCTTGTGGCCTTCGGCATAGGTGGTCATCACCTTCAAATGAGTGAGCTGATCCTCTTGCCAAAGCCATTCATTACACTTTGGTCCCTCGGGAAAAGCCTTTGTCGCCGTGGCTTCAAAAAACTCACGACAGTTTGCTCACGTTGTCCAGTGCTCGAATGTCTTTCTTTTGAATAGTTTCCAACAGCCGTTAAAGGATAGGATGATAAAAAAAAACCTGCTACGCTAAAATCTGTTATTTCTAGCAGTAGCAGGTTGTTTGTGTACAAATTATTGTATATAATTAACATGGCATCGCCATAAGAATTTAAAATTTATATTGCTCATAGAATAGCTTTCTTCTATAAGGCTTTTTTCACCAAATCATGGCCCCCATGCACATGCTGAAAACCATCATTAACAGAACGTTGATTTTGGCAAATGAAAATTCGTAAATTCATACAAATTCGCTAATACTGAAACTCTTCGTTTATGGAGGAAAATAAATTTATTGGTACAGCCCTCGCGTAGGTGTTTAAAAAAGTTTGCTTGAGAAGACACTCACTTTCTAAACCACGCATAGCCGGTAAGTGCCAACAGCACAAATTTCTTCTTTTTATGCTTTTTAGCATTGTTTTACCTAATTTCGGAGCTGTTTTTCTCCTCTATTAATAAGTTTCTTCGCTGATCCATTTTATGTTTAGATAAAATTCTTCCAACCTCAAACAGGGTAAAAGTACCCTAAACCAACATGCAAGGTAAGCTCTGCCAAGATCAATTCCTTAATTTCTAATCGTTTTAAGCCAAAGCTTGGAAAATATGTAAGCCTTGCGGGTTGGCCTCAGCTACTGCCTCCTTCATGTTTTGCCAGTAAATAGTTTGGTAGCGATCTGCATCGAAGCTTCAGTTTCTCGTTTAATGTATTTAGGTAAGGGTTATCCACCCCATTTCTTTTAATTTTCTAAAATCGGTATAAGAACCCATGCGTATAAAAAAACGAAGTGTTTTCTTACCTCTAGACGTTGTATTATCAATTACCTCAGCGACTAAAAGTATCCATCCATCAACCAAAAATACCGAATTTATATACCAATCTAATTTTTCGTGCTGGATCCACTAAAAACATCCCGCATAAACGTTGTTCTTCGCTTGAATTCTGCTCAACAAGAAAACTTCTATACGTGCTCCAGTTTTTTTCTGATGTACCACTAGAAGTCTTTGGCTGCGAAACACTTTGTAGGTATATGCAGATACCAGAACATCACCTGTTCATCGAAAATAATCAATTCATGTTCTTTGAAACAGTTGTGTGTGGTTCAGATTTTACGCTGTTTCTCTATGAATGACCATACAATCGAGATTCGATCTCGTATTTCTGATGGGGTTGATGTTTGCTAAGAAAAGTTCATTTCAGAAAAGTTTCAAGCGTTAAACCGGATTAATTCTCCATTATAGATTTTTTTTGTTATGTTTTTATGCGAATTGCAAAAAGTTTACTTTTGATGAAAATTAGGGCCTTGTCAAGTAAATACGTGTTTTATATTTTTGGAAACTGGTAATAGGGTTTTCTCATGACTGTGTGGTATACTAAAAGTGGGGCTAGTTGGTCAAGGTTATGAAAGAAATCAAAAATTGCGCCTTACCCAAACCTTACTAGTAAAAAATCTTCAAATTCAATTCCAACTTTTAATTAAACCAATTTTGGGCGGGAAAATGGTCAATTATCCTTGCAAAAAAATTTTCGGGATTAAAGGGGGGATTTTTGAAAAAAACAACTTCAGCATCATTTAAATAAAATAAATTGAAGTTTTTTAAGCTAAAGGAGGCAGAAAAAAGCCATTTAGGCCCATTCTATGAATCCGTTTTAATTTTAAGGTTTTGGGGTCGATTAAGGGCTGTTTTACCATTATTTTTTTTTTCTTTATTTTTTTTTTTCCATCCCCCTTCTTCCCCTTTTTTTTTTTCCCCCCCCCTTGTGGGGG
>Ga0163217_1017475_pt1 | contig 15995 bp, 7 predicted proteins | sample SynspAceP_FD_185933 | JGI IMG/M metagenome (GOLD analysis project Ga0163217, IMG submission 185933) | Saline lake microbial communities from Ace Lake in Antarctica - Synechococcus sp. Ace-P (PacBio error correction) | ecosystem: Environmental > Aquatic > Non-marine Saline and Alkaline > Saline ... | reverse complement strand
GCTAGCGGCGGAACCCAGACCTGTCCGTGCGGAACCGATCACCTGATCCGCCGTGGACGAACACAGACTGTTCCGCCTGCGGGAAAACCGGCACCGACACCTGTACCGCCGTGGCGGAACCGACACCTGTCCGCCGTTCGGAACGAACAACCGACAACCCAAACCCGGACACCGGACACCCGTCCCCGCCCCGGAACCGATCAAAAACATCCAACCCCAGCCTCCATTCAATTTCGAGATCAGTTGGCTGAGTGAGGATTGACTTGCCGAAGGGTTACAATCGGACCCATGGCAGAACAATCGGTAAATCCCAATCCAACTGTTTTCTTTCAATAGTAAGTTTCGCGGAATAGGAGGTATCGAGCTCTCGCCATTTCAATCTTTTCAAATTTTTTCTAACTTCCTTTTTGTGATGCTGATAGCTCCCTTGTCAAGAAATCTGCAATTCGGCAAAACTCTCTCCATTTTTCCTTCTTTTATCGGTAAGCAGAGTACATAAGTTTCCATCAGAATAAAATATAGGGGACAAGGGGCAATCACCTATACCTCCGGCTAAAAGTATCCAAGGTATCAGGTTAGTATTTCAATTCATCGCGAGTCGCTTGATTTTCTATTCAAAAAATTAACAGTCATATTGACTCCAAGATTTCAGATTACTAGGATGCTATTATTCGCCTTGATGGAAATGACATTGATATTCAAGGGCATGTTTACCCATTTTTTATTTCCCAGCCATTATTTCAGTACCGGAAGAACTGACCGCTATTCGAGATAATTGATATCGCTCGATGCTTCTTCTTTTAAAAGATTTCATTCAGTTTCCAAACGTTACTTTTTTAACAAACCCCATAAGTCCTTGATATCAGGGTGAATGGGCAGTACTCTACCGCTCTGCAATTGGACTTACGTTAGCTCTTCTGGCAAATTCACCATTTTAAAAAAGTTCTGACCCGAATAATCGATCCTGATGCAATGCGACCAAGGTAGGCAAGCTCGAAAGATTGTCTAGATGCTTCATCGCCAAAGTGTTCTCTTAGCATTCAGGGGACTCCCCTAAGGAACCCGCATAGATTCTATGATTTGAGGGATGTCAGAATCTGAGGCTTTCTGATGAATCATTTTTGAAATATTTATTAAGTAATTTAGCGACAATGGTTAGCGTGCCGAAATAACTTTCTTGCGCATGAGAGAAATTTCCGATGGACTTACTCCATTATTTTCGCAAAGCGTATATCTCAACGAGGCCTATTTCCGAAGTATATCTTCGCAAGCCTTATCTCACGAATTTATCTCGCGAAGCCTACTTTCTTTTGAGACCGTATTACTCAAAGAAGTGCCTTAACAAACAATTTTTCTATATTTGGCTAATTATTTCATTAAACGAAAAACATGAGAAACACCCTGTATTTTAGTGCCTTTTTAATTGACCAGTAGCTGTATCAGTAATAAGCGCATCACCTGTGTTACTGCGATTGCCGATATACGCCCATTTGCCTTGATAGAATTTATTCGTATTGCCGTAGATTATAAGGTACATCACTAAACCATTCTGATATGTGTGGAATCGATTTTGCTGCATACCATCCAGATGCAAATTAACCAGGCTTTTCCTTCCAAAACGCACAGCGAATGGATGAGCTATAGGGTGGACATGAGTGGTGGAGTGAGGCGGAGGTTCGGATCCCCTTTAACTTTTTTGGCTTACCATTTGATCAGCGAGGGGGGAATGTGGAAGTGCCAAAATTGGAAAAATCAGATCGGAGGCTGACCAAGATAGCTAAGTGGACAGAGAAAAGGAACATTAATTCCTTTACTTCTAAGGAAGCATTACGTCAAAATGGGCGATGGCTGGAATTCCGGTAGACGGACTCTGGAGTTTAACTCGGTGGAGTAAAGATTATTATTTTAAAATAATCGCGCACCAATTTTTGATGCGCTGGCTAGACTAGTGGGAACATGCGCTAACTTTGGCTAAAAAAACCAACTCTTTATCATCAGCAATATATGAAGAGGAGTAAAAATTCATCAGATCATTTAAATGACCGAGCGTTGCTTCTAGTCCCTTTTATTTTATCAGCCAAAAAGATATCTTACTATATGGAACCAATTGAAAATCAGGCAAATCGACCTACACGCAGATATATTAACTGCTTCTTTGGCCTTGTTTGGAAGACTTTTGGCTCAGCTTTGTTGGATGATCAATCTGTTAGTGGTAATAGAAATGGAGAAATTAGATTTAAGTTCAGCTGCTATAATGAGAGAAAGCATTAGAGATCCGTACCTCGTTCGCCAACAAACATTCGCTATTGCCTTTGTATGCGTTCTTTATAGGCTCTTTTGTAAGTAGACTTTCTTGTTTCACGATATACGTGGAAATCAATATGAGGTTCAGCGTTCGATGCGATTCAAAACCAATTACTTCTCCCGAAGCAAGATCATGGATCGTCCAATATTTTTTACCGCTTAATAACTTGGGAAATGACCCATCCTCGCTAAAATCCCAAAGGCTTGCTCGTTGAAGCTTTAGCTATTGGCTTCACTTTGATGTGGGTATATTCCAAAACCACCATCAAGGCCCATCGAATGTATGATTCGATTCCCCAATTCGAATTGATGTAGACTGGAATCAATTGTGCAAGTCTCAGATTCTCCACTGCGAATTATTATTCTATCGGAAACTAACTTTCAGATTTCTTCCGGCAGGATCTGGCTTTGATGACTCACTCGCCATGCAGCCAGGGATTGTGCCTGTATAATAAACCTACAGCTTTGGAAGCCCCAGCTCGACAAACTTGGCGATCCAAATTCACCAGTAACCGTACAATCCTCAAGAATCAATGAGTCCTGATAATTTTCAGCTTTCACCCAGTGTATTTAGAGGATATGTTACGCGAAACTCTGTGCAATTAATCTCAAGAATTGACTACGCTCGGTACTTCGCCTAAGTCCACACCAAAAAGTAGTGGAGAAGGGAGGACTTATATCAATAGATCTTATGCCTGACATACATCGCATGACTGCCGAGAATAAGACATCGGATTCAGAAAACACCTTGGCCCATTTATATTCGAAGCAGCCCAATTGGGGGTTTTTTGCACGGAGGATTTTCGCGCAGGAAAAAGAGCGGGAACTTCAAGATTCAAAGTAGAATAACAAAACTCCTGACTCTCCTGATCTGAATTTCTCAATATCTGGGAAGATTAGAATACGCTGGATCGAAATGAATGTTGAGATATGACTTCAGTTAGATTATTTACAATTTAATTCAGTCCTACATGGAGAGAGAGTAAGGATTTTTTTCAATTGTGATTCGCTCCTCTGTGATTGCTGTTCCAGACCCTTTATTGAATGGTTAAGCCAAATTTGTTACCGCTGTCCAGATCGAAGGAAGCCGAGCCACAGTCAATGAAAATCATCCCGAGTCTTGAAAATGATGTGCAGATGGAAAAATTCAGGATGCACTCATTTGAAACGTGCTATCTTGATTCAAGTACAGAGAAAAAGAAGCACTACTTCCAACGGAGATTAAGTATTGACGCTGAGTTTGCGAACTTTCCAGGGATCCGAATCAAAATACCACGGGAATCTTCAGAGATTAAGCTTCGCGAATCTGCTTATTTACTTCATGCTTCGAAAAAAAACGTCGGGAGGCCGGAAATCGCTAGAAGCTTCAATGTTTTCTTTTGGATTACGCAAGCGAGGCACCTTGGTTCTTCTATTATCAGAATTATTGGTTTGGAATTCTATTGAGATTCTTAAATTTCATTTCGTTTTGTTTAATCGTGCGAGATATGTGTGTATATAGTATCAAGCATCAGCGCCGATTTCCTGAATAAAGCAGTATTTCATTGGGATCCTCAGTTGGGATATATGTGGCCATGCTCTTATTAAGACACCAACATGGTCGTACTTCGCAACCCGAAGTCTGTGTTGCTTGAAAGTTCCTTCTGATCGCTTCGATCTGCTTCACCTATCTGCATAAAAAACCAAGAGATTTTGGGAATTCTTCAGTTTCCGGCGAGGGCAAGACCTTTTACTTCACTCAATTTGCTTTCTGCTATAGGCTTATTGGTTCAAAGAAACAGTCTGTAATTGACTTGCGAAGACCTAATTGCATCGTACTTTGAGAGTCGGATCAAGATTGGCTTTTCTCAGCTATGGTATGATTTCCAAGGTAGCGGATAGATTATTTTAAAATCTGGCATGTAGAATCCTTATTTGTTTCCGTCGTTAGTCTCTCTCCTTATAATCGTTCAGACATTAACTTCAACGTCCTTAATTTATTGTATTGTGCCTACTTAAGACTTCGTTTTTGATTTCCTGGAGTTTATACGCCTCCGATGGCTTTTTTTCTTATTGATTCAAACCTTATTGTGGTTCGTCAGAATATACCGTAAAATCACTGTAATGATTAAATGACCTTCTTAATATAGCAGTCAAAAATTATTATGTTTTTAAATGCAATCATCAAATTTCTGGCTATCACTATTGAGCGATACCACTATGGCATATGTATAATACCTATCTCTAATTCACAGAATACTAGTACATGTATAATTAATTATGTGAATTGATCTGGATGACAAACGTAAGACATGAGAAACAAAAAACATGATAATTTGTGGAAGAAGCTGAAACAACCTTAAAAATAAAAATTAGTTCTATTGAGGTAAAATGACAACGGAAGTAGATAGAGATTAGGAGAATGGAGATTCGATCATGAAGAATTGAAATGATGCCTCCGACACCTGTCCGCTCGAGGAAACCTTCAGTTGATTAACTGAAACCCACAAAACTTATAACCACAACCGATCAATTACCGAAAAGTTCCTTTTGAAAACATCGCCCTTTCATCCCGCCGTGCTTTCCACTAGGCTTCCAGCCCAAAACATCGTTGCAGGATTCTTGGTGGCAAATCAGTGATTCAGCGCACTTATCTGAGATACCGTGGCCACTGGAGTTTTTGATGAAGTTCTGGTGGGTAACTCGATCATGATTGCCATTTCGATCACAGATAGAGGACTTGGGGCACGTGTTCGACAGTAAATGCCCCATGAAGCGGTTCTGACCGAGATCGCAGAGCCTTATTAGGAATTAGAGAGGCGATTTACTATAAATGTGCAAGGCGGACGAGCAAACCAATACACTTTAATGGCAATTTTACGATTCTTGTTGCTTGCTTTCAGGATGCTTCTACAAATCGCCTCGCTCATGTGCAAGTTAGTGCAGCGGACGCTGTAACCCCAATTTATGTCAGGTAGAAACAGATCAATTCAACAGAGCACTTTATTTTTCCAAGAAGCAAGGTCCCTTTTTGATTCGGATGGCTTGACCGATTTTTCTTGACTTATGGTAAACATATTGGGATCTATGTGGTATTCGAAGGGAAGTTCTTTGATCACGACTCGAGAAAGCGCATTGGAACAGATAGAGATGCTAGCAGCAACTAGCTCTTGTCAGAATTGGGTTATAAATCGGAATGGTTTCAGACCGATATCCTATCAAATTAGCAATTGATCTGCGGAGATTATTTGAGCCGAGAGAAGAGAACAGCTTTCTAAATTAGAGTATGGGATTATAAGAATTAGTACTACTTATTGATTAAATATGTGACAAATTCAAGCTGCAGCAAAGGGACTTGTTGAAATGGGAATATTATCGATTTAACGATCAGCTTTCTAATAAGCTTATTTTGCATACATTTGCCCTTTTTAAATGAATTAAATTCACCTATGCTGAAGTCTTTGAGAGTGTCTTGACTTGCTTTATTCGCTGTTGCAGCCTTTAGTTGTGTTTCAATAAAAATAAATTTATCTGCAAAAAAAACTTACAGTGGAATAACCATACCGAGGGTAATTGATTTCTAGTAATTCGAATATCGACTCAGTACCAATGGATACATCGACGTGAAACGTTCAGACATGATTGATCTGATCGAAATGGTTTATAGTAAATTGCAGCTGGAAATTAACAGCAAATGCAAGTGCAGGTCAAGTGGTTGAGATATATACTATTATGACAGGATACACCGTGGATCAGATGCAATATTCGCCTAGCGATCCGTAGGAGAAGTTCCAGAGTGAGAGGCGACAAGACATCGATCCGAAGCAGACTGGAATTGAGAAGAAGCTGAGAACGCTCTTGTATCGAAGCTTTACGTCAAAGTTATAATTGGTTGGATTTTCGATATTCTGCATTAGGGTGATTCAGAAGACCCGGCAATTTGTAGTACTCCAAATCGAAATGATCGAATTTTTGAAAGCGCGTTGCCATGCCCGGGGAATCTCACTCACCGTTGCTAGCGAAATAGATCCTGCTCTATTCAGACAATATCCCAAGCACCAGAATCCACGCTTTAAGATCTTTTAGATCGCAACTGATTGGAATCACCCTTTATTTCATTCACCCACGATCAAATTATGCCGAACCGTGAATGAGGAATCGACGTGTCGGGAAAATGCGGCCCAATCCTTTGCTTTGGCTTTCTCTGCCAAAATTCACGCCTTGGCTTTGATCTTGATCTATTTGAAGTCAATCCACTATGTCATACCAAAACACCTACATCCCCAAAAACCCTCAATCCCCTTTTATGCCTCACAAGAGATGAGATTGGATTTTGAAGGGCATTATTCAATTACCCTGCAGTATTGGCATTGGATCGCCATTTTATGTTTTTGGGAGTAGTCTATTGCGTTCTTTTCAATAAGATATGCAACTAATATTTTACAAATAGATCCACCTGCTGTGTAGACGATAAGCCAAGTCTGGGAACGGATTCTGTTTGAAGTCAAGTGCGTATGGGATGTGCAGTGTAAAAAGCAATATTGAAGACGAAATTGGAATCTTGAAATCATTTACGCTGCTGAAGAGTCTGTACGAGAGCTCAACTTAAATTTTCAATACTTTGCAGAGAGTTTATTTACGCTTTCAAGTCTATTTTGAAACACTCTTTTTTAGGTTACAACAAGATTGAGCAAGCACAGTTGGATAGGTTGGCATGTTTCCGGTCGAGTCCTCAAGCGAAATAGCTCTCGAACCTAGAAATAGAAATGATGCATTCGGATTTTCAATCGCGATCTACTATAAACGACCTCCTAATGGGAATTAAATTTTCAAAAGACTGTTTTTTCCTTTGAAAGTATATCGGGAAAACTTTTATCATTTGTTTAACCAGGTTTCTGGGCTTCCGAGATATCCTGTTTTTAATTTGTAGATACCCTCATGCATTGAGTTTAAAACAATTTGGCCTGTTTCTCATCAATAAGCAAGCCTCCATCTTGTCTTTAAGTTTGGAGACTTCCTGTCGAAAACTCGTCGAGAATCATACATCTAATAGTATGGAATGTACTTGCCGAGAGTAGAATGAGAAAAAGAGCTTCGGAAGTGTTACCATCCATTATCGCAGATTCAGTGACCGAATTATCGGATTCCTTCGCTTTTCGGAGAATAAGCTTCAGAATATCCGTACAGAGAATAGGTGTTTATAAACCCTTTCGAAGGAAGCTCTGGTGATCTTTGAGCGAATGCAGGATTGAGAAATATAAAGCCCAACAGATTAATCAATCTCTAAAATATTATCGAAACCCCTAACATACGTATTTGTCAGCAACCAAAGTACTACTTGTTCGCCCAATTCTATAATAGTTCACGGATCCTTCTGAACTCTCTGGTTGAATCCTTAAGTTACAACTCCAGGCCGAAGAAGTTCGGTTGACTTAGTAATTTTTCTGACCAGCACACGTGAACTGACGGCAAATGCTTACCCGATTCAAAACACTTTAAAAAAGCGTCAGGAAATGTGAATTCAGCCATTCGTAATACTGAAAATGTAGTTGTCAAGATTTGAATAAACAAATTCGAATGCTGGAACGAATATCAATTTCTCTCCCTGAGATGAGCGAAAAAACTACTTGAATCCAACGACAGTTTTCGATCAACGAGCACATTTATATCTATTCTCTTGCGAGAAAAAGGCGGAATGCCGAAATCAACCCAAGCATGCCAACATGCCCAAAATCCATATGGATTTTGCAAAGGCTGGACAAACACCAGTTGCGCCAAAGCGAAGTTTGAATTCTTTCGAATAGGATTTGATCCTGGGTTCTGTTCTTCGATTGGTTTTATTACGGTGAGACTTTTTTAAACACCAAAATTGAAGATCCAAAAGAAATAGAAAATCAGCATCAAGTACCTTTTAATCGGAATGATTGGAAGAATACCTCAGAAAATGCTCAGGGTACCAGTATTAACAATCCTAGGTCAACCTGACAGGAAATCTTTCAGTCAACTGAGAGCTGATATGTTCTACTTGGTCCTAACCGGAAGAATTTGGCTAGTTCTGTCTTTACTACATCCATTTCCGCGGAGGTAAACAGTTCTTATTTAACGTGGCTTCAGTTTATGCCATTGATGGGTAAAAAAAAACGATCCTGTCGTTGATTTGAGAAGCAGAAAATATGCTAAGATTTCAATCTAACCCAATGACAAAGGGGATGAAGTTACCTGCTTAGTCTTGATCGCCTTGGCAGACTAGTCAAAGCCGTCAGTCATATCATGAAGCATTTAGATGTTTTGATGCTTTCCGGTGCCCTATCCCCCAAATCCTGCAGATTACTATATGAGAGAAATTGGAGAGATTATCGAGAGATTAAGGATGCTACGATGTGGGATTTTGACTGTCCGCAGTTGTTTGGTATCAGAGCACCAAGAGCTAGTGCTTTTTTGATATAATTTCTTGTATTCCGGTCAGCGTACTCCATGAAGGAAATACAACAAATCCTAAATAACCTAGTAGAAAAGAGGTTTCCAGATTTATGTATTTCTCAACAACGATTGCATATCGATAAAGGTACGGCTTACGGCTATGGCTTCTGGCTACGCTATGGGTATGGAGACAACACTATGGATACATGAAGAGGTGCAACTTTCCTTGGTGAAGGCGATGCTTGAAGAGCGATAATCGTAATCGTTAATGGAGGTTCTCTGGAGCCTGATTTAAATGTCCTTTTAATTTTTGCAGAAAAAATTTCTTTGAAGTATATAGAGATCACCAATTACTTGTTGGAGTCGTTGAAATTGCTGCATTTTCAATTTTCAGGATACCTATTCTAATAAATAGAGCAGATAGCTTTCTGAAGTCCCTAAGCAACTTTTAAAGGGAAATTTATCCATAGTAATGCCTTTGAAATCTCAAGGCAATAAGAGATAAGATTTCCATGGGGGATTGTTTTCTATCCTCCAATTCTTTCAATACAACAAGCTTGCGTAATTACGCAGAACAACGCAGCTACCTTCCCTGTGGACAACTCTTTTATAAACTTTCTGCGTCTTTTGAATAGGTTTTTTCTAAATATCAATTCTATTTTTCAAAAGCCTTTAACGCTGAATCAAAATTTTCTATAGTTAAAAAAATCTGGGGTAGGATATGCCAATAAAACGACTCTCGGATTAATCATTCTTTGCACAGATTTACAAAATTTATAAACCTGTACATTTATTACAGGTTTTAAATTTTTTTAATTAGTTTTAACTATTATTTTAATTCGGCAACTAATTTTTCAATTTTAATAGCTAAAGGATTAACTATTTATTAGAATTTTCAGGATTTTTAAACAAAGCTTTTAACCGGGCTACAAAACCAAAATCTCACGATGATTAATGGTTTCTAGAGTAGGATTATTAATATCCAGGAAAGCAATCACTTTTTCAGATCATTTGTATGCTTAAGAATCTGAATTTCATATCCCAATTTCTCAGTCTTAAATTCCAGCCTGGGTTAAAAAGAATTTGCCTCGCCATGGATTGTGCCTAAATGCTAATGACTATCCCAACATACTTTGTTCTATAGAAATTCCCAAGAAAAAGGCTTACAGTCAAACGCTTCGTTAAATAAGAGATTAAATCTTCAGTATTACAACATTTTTTCTGAATGTACAAAAAACATTGCTCATTTCATCGCATTTATTGATTTACGCCGAGACCTTTATCAGCCTTCTTGAAATCAGGAGATCATCATCAATTAAGGAAGAAGTCTCAAAAGCCTTAGTTTTTCACTTTGTTTCCGAATTGAGAAGTTTTTGATTGAAAATTTGGTCTATAGCATTTCTGAGCAATTTGGCAACTGGACATGATCGAATCTCAATTGCTATAAAGAAGTAAAATTTAGAGCCAATGAACTTCAAAAACAGCTAGGTACAAATTCTTAAGAATGCATTAAAAACTGAGTACAAAAAAACTACTCAGTTGATTATCTTTACGCTGTAAAAGCGTTGATTAAGTTCATTAATTTTTTGAAATTAAGTATATTTTAACTTAAAAAATTCTCGAAGATTTATTAAAAAAATTACCATGAGAGCTTTGAACGTCCTGCCTAGGTTTTCAACGTAGAATAGAGATTTGGTTAAGTATTAAATTTCAATTTACATAATCGAACCTACCGTATTCAATGGACTGAAAGGGCGAAGCTAGCATTTTTTTTAATAACTAATCATTTCTAAAAATTTTTCAACTATGAAATTTGTTAATGTTATTCTTTCTGTGGAGTTGGATTCCAGGACTGCCACCGTCTCGAAAGCAGACCGAACAGTTATTTCCAATCTATTTGATGGGGAAACACTTTTTCAAAAAACGCTACTCGGAATTTCCAAATTTTGTCGACACGCTTTTGGTGGTTTGCAAATTAAAGACAACTTTTTACTGTCAACGAAATGATTTTGAAATATTCTAACATCCTAAACACTATACTGAATAAATGAAGCTTCGCACCAGAAAATTACAAGCAGGCTGCTAATAGCATTTGCGCGTTCCTACGCAGCCTGCAAGATATTCTTTTTGTTCACCCCCTCACATCATTATAGAATCAGGACTGCTATCAGTTGCTCGTGGAATAGAAGGCTATTCGCCTTTGCCAGTGGATCGGGTGCATTGTTACTTTCGGGTTGAAGACTAGAACACCGAACTGGCTTTTGTTATATAGAGGCCACGTTGAGAAGTAAAAGAGTTTTCAGCGAAAAAAACCAATTTAGAACTGCGAGAATTCTCTGAAAAGCGGAAATTTTTCTGGAAAATCAGGGATTTCTGCTTTCAGCGGAGTTTACTTTGAGAGCTTGAAAGCGTATGAACCGGAGTTTATTCAGGTCTCAAGGATCATTTATGCAAGCTTTACTAGTAAGCTTGATTTGAACTTCCTTGAAAATCCCCTCTAATTCTGTTGATTATGCAAGTATGGAAAAAACAGAAAAGCAAGGTCGTTTGAGTCAGAATTCTTCATGACAGATATGGCTCTTTGAGTCTATCTATACCCACTTCAAAATAGCTAGACATGCAAGTAGATTACAAAGGCAATATGTAGATCGGTACAAGCCTGCCACCAGAATTCTTGGCTTAAAGAATACGTTCTCTATTCAGAATTCTGAGCGATCTAGTTCTTCTGGCGAGAAAAAGTCGCAGGATTGTAAAGAAGTGTTTGAGGGCTGGAAAATATAGCCAGAGTTAGTTTATTAGTTTTGGGGTTAAAGTTAAGGGTAATAGTTATTTGAACGTTATGAATTCCAAACAATTTATATACCTACTTCTTTTTGAGAAGCTGAAGCTGTATCACGTTGCACGTAAATTCCGGTTGAATAAAAGATTACCAAGTCTTTTCCTTCTGATGAAAAATTTGAACTAACCGTCAATTAACAAGATCATCTCCAGTTAGCTAACCAACCTGCTGAGGGTTCTGGCAGAGCAGCCTAAAGGGATCAGCAAATTACAAATATATCTTTTTCAAGTGCTTTAGAGACATCACACCTTCGCTATGATTTATATGAATACATAAACGCAGATTTATGTTATTTAAGATGAAAGATTAATGACAACCATCAGAAAGTCTAAAGCCCTTTATAAATATCAAATTGGTCGAGTAGTTGATTAAAGGCATTTCGAGATGATAATCAAAGCTAAAGCCTTATTCTCAGCTCTATGTTACATTTGAAAACTCAATTTATATAATAAAAGATTAATCTTCTATGTTTTAAACTCTTTAATTCTTTTAACCTTTAAACATTATATCTTAATTACTGAATAAAATCTCTTGACATAACAACACAATATATCACATCGCGGTCACCGTGGTAGTAATCAGCCATTGGAAGCCTTGGAGGCAAAGGGTTATTAACTCACCTAATCGAAAACTTCTACGGAATTGGATTTGAGAGTCAATCTCTGTAGCTGATTTTTTGAATAACTGGAAACCAGAATAGTCCATTATGCACAGCGGTGTACGAGGGATACTGGCAAAAAGTTCATTTCCGTATCAGTTTTCTGATGAGATCTTGCAAATCAAAATTCTATTGACTTTTCATTAAAAGCGACGTTCAAATTATTTCTGGGTATTTCATCTGCATTTACCCCAAGCTGGCTCCAAACCCATTGAAGAGCGTATCTCTCTGACTGAACTCTTGAGCCTACGAATGAGTGTGGTACGCATCGCAAATTCCACCGTGTGATAAACCTGCGTAGCTTATCCGTAAGCATTTGGTAAAGATCCTATATCTCTTAATTGGCTTACAAATTTATATGGGTTCTTCTGATTAATTTGATTTGGAACATCCCATGTTGCCAGCTTATGATTCGAGTTCATGAGGCTAAAAATCAATGGCAATGAAACCTGGTTTTATTATGCGTTCAGAGCACTCCATGGGCGATTTCTCCTTAACTGATTTGGCTAAGGCGGTGGTGTTTCTTGAAAAATGTTATTTTTCCAGATAATCCTATATAATGTTGTACGTGATTTAAGTATCTTTCCATGGCCAAATATTCAGGACAGTGTGGTCATACTGGTCAAATGCTTCGGATTACAACAAAACCAAATGTCACCCCTAGGAAATTAATGGATGTGTCCAAAATGGAAGATTAGGTGAAAAGTGAGTATTTTCGATCAGGAAGGTATTGCTGAACATTAATGAATTGGAATTTTTAGAAAACCAAAATTCTTTTAATAAAGTTAAAACTTTTAATTCTCCACGTATTAATCTAAATTTTATCAAAAGAAATTAATTAAAATAGCAGTTCTAATTAACTTGTTTCAAATAGAAAGAAAGGACTAAGCATTGTCTTTACTGAATCTTTTCGATCAAGACTTGCCTACTGAATTTTAAAAGTCTTCAAGTTCTTTTTGTGTTGACGACCAATTCTAGTGGGGACTAAGTGAAAATTGCTCAGCGAGAGTTTCCTCAAGTAAAATCGCTAAGAATGGCATTTATTTTGCGGTGGGGGAATGCGAAAAAGCTTGGTCGCTTTGCTAAGAGTCAGATTGATTTTTTGCATCCTATCTTCTGGCTTAAACTATGCACTTATTTTGCCAAAGGCCTTCAAGATTAACTTGGGAATTATAGCAATAGAGCGCGCAATTCTAATACCGCATGTTAAAAATTCCCGGTACAGTTGAGTTTCTTATGAGGCACCATTGAAATATGAGACCACATTCCACCAAATGGAAAGCGGTTCAAAAATGACTTACATTTATGGAAACTTGTTTGTGATTTCCAAGTAATTAAGAAAAAAAGGGAAATTTCATCACATTTATACCATTAACCTTGGTATTTTGACTACGGAGTTCGCCTAAAGCCGCTGGCTTTTAACTTTGCTACACACTTCAAATATATTTGCAGAATGCAGCTAATCCTCTACAGACTGGGCAGTCCAAACTCTTTAGCAAAAGATGAAAATAGCTCATGATGTAAAGGAAGAGCTATTTTCTGATACAATTCCTTTAAGACCTATCCTATAATGGAGCTTTGTGCGTCTCAATCTTTATTGACACTATCTAAACTAGATTTTTACTGATAGTATGTGAAAATTCAGAATTATTTTAATTTTAGAAATGAAAACAGCTTTTGCCTTTCTAGACGTGAATAAAAAATTTGAAAACAGCATTAATCACCGTAGTTACTGGCCAGATGGTTCTACTTGCAAACTATTTTGAACAGGTTATATGGTTCATGGATCAAGCGTAGAACATCTTCTTTTAATACCAAACGAATTGATCACCTGTATCAGGAATCAACATGAGGATTCTGTGACTTTTACAATTGCTTTGGTGACTGACAGATTCACATGATATCATCGGATCATTCGGAAGTGCAGCCAGATGAAATTTATTTTTAGTTTTTAGGGCAGGGGGGGAGCCAGTTAAAGTTTCCTTCGAAAACTCATGAATATGTGCAAATGTCGATATGTATCGGAACCCTAAGAATCCTCGAAGCGTTCGATTTTAGCTAGAGAAGAAACGCGATTTACCAAGCTCAACTCAACGATATGTGTGGATTGCCGAGAAACAAAAACGCTCAAATATTACTACTGATGAGATTCTCCTTTTATCCTCGCTCACCCTTTGGAGTGGCTAAAATTACGTGTCTGGATCACGAAAAACATCCCGCGAAAAGCTTCATTGCATGTTTGCATGCATGGGGATACTTTTCAAACATGAAATCGCCACGAAGGGGAGAGACTTTCACTCGAAAAAATCACCATGGCTACAGCATCATTGCGCTAGTAGGCAGACTGTTATGTATATCAAAATTTGGAAAGTTTACGAGATTGGTCATGCAAAAAGATTATTTAAGAGCCATGTGTTGAATGCTTACAGCAAGAGAAGACAGAAGACTTTTTGTCGACACAGCAAACCACTAAGGTTCTACTTTGTCATATGGCTTTTGGACCATGTGGATTTACAATTCGCTGGAACGAAGGATTGACTAAATAAGAATTTAGATTCAATTGATGAGAGAAATTAAAGGAATGTACTGTCATCTCTCAATATCTCAATCTCCAATCTCTTAACTCTATCTTGTAAAAGTAGACGGCCATTTTTCCCCCCGAAGGACTATTCTCGGAATCGTACAAAAATCTAAACACACAACTGGGCTGGAACCGGAAATTATATTTATCGGATTGGTAGTGGAATATGATGGTTTCAGATCCAATTTAGTGCAGAAAGAATATTCAACTCTGGTGGGAGAAAGACATGAGATTTTTCAGATAGGCAAGTAGGCTTCTTTCGTTAACAAGTTGAATCCGCTTAAAGTTTTAAAAAATTTTACCTTAGAGTTGAAGGTTGTTCTTATGCGTTAAAAAGCTTTACCCTAAACATTTGTCTTAACTTGTAATAAATACTTACCAGACTAAGCAAAAATTACCTTAAATTGTTATTGAACCACAAGCAATAATGGAAGAGCTTTCGAAAATTCTATAGAATGCGACTCTTATTCCCTGGACTTCACCGTAGCCTGAGTTCAAGGATTCGCTGGGGAAGCTTAGACTGATAGAATCAGGAGCAAAGAGGAGTTTGGAAGGAAGACGGACTTCTTTTACTTACATTATTCAAAAAGAATCTCAACTCGAACCGGTCTACATCTATGTGACTTGGATAATAATCTGGTTTTCAGAGAATTAGCTAAGGCGATGGCAGATGATTTTGTGGCAAGGAGGAATTATCTTTTTTTGATATTGAATACATTAAATATCAATTGAGAGTCAGGAATTAAAAAACAATCTATGATGTATTATCCCAGAGCTTCCAATGTATTTCACGGTCTCGTTCTCAGGATTCCTTTAAATATAGAGCATCTAGCGAACGGCATATTTACACCCATGGCCCAGGACTTATTCTTTTCGGGATATTTGGAATTAAATCAAGTACTAAGTTTGATGAATTACAATTGGAGCAAATCTTAAACAACACATCCTCATCGCCAGAGAAATAAAATTGCGAGGGTGTGAAAAACCGCTTCCAACTATTTTTGCGCATTACCTCAAATCAAGGGAGTATTATTCCTTTTTTCCGGAAAGTTTACCTTGACTTGTAATTTATTGCAGCGGGAGCTTTGAGAAGTTTTTTGATCCAAATTATGGACATAGAGATCGACACTTTTTGCCCCGCCTTTTTGAGAAAAAAGTGGGGAAAAAAAAGTGGAAGTATTCTTACTACTAGTAAACTATTACAATCTCTTCCT
>Ga0163217_1004491_pt1 | contig 15996 bp, 13 predicted proteins | sample SynspAceP_FD_185933 | JGI IMG/M metagenome (GOLD analysis project Ga0163217, IMG submission 185933) | Saline lake microbial communities from Ace Lake in Antarctica - Synechococcus sp. Ace-P (PacBio error correction) | ecosystem: Environmental > Aquatic > Non-marine Saline and Alkaline > Saline ... | reverse complement strand
CTAATAATGGAGGCATAAAGTGACTGAAGAAACTTAATTCTAATAGTGATGATGGAACTGAAATCCGGAATTCTATTGCAAAAGATTTTTAACCCGAAAGGGCTTTACGCGTCCTTTCTGCAGGAACGCTTCAAGAGGGGATTTTACTATTAGACAAAAGAGACGGGGATCGCTGTTCTTAGAATGTTGAATTTGCAAAGGATGGGAATAGTTGAAAGAATTGAGTCATTCATAAATATCAGGGTAAAAGAATTATTTCATTATGAGTGCTTTAGATAATCAAGGAGGTTCGAAACGAAGCCATGAAGTAATGGGGGCTTTATTGATTTTCTTAAGTAAGCCATTTAATGTTTCCAAATTAAATGAGTTAGTCCAAAAAATAGCATGAATAAAAAAAATTCAACTCAACTATTGGCTTAAAATTCTAGAATCGATGATAATATTTGATATTTGGTCAAACTTTTAGATCGTTTTTTAAAAAAAGAATGGCTCGATGTTTTACACCACTATTCTGGCAAAGGATGGACTTGATCTTAATCCGAAAGAACTTTTATGATTTTGATCTTTTGTGATTCAAGCTTCGAGATATGGAGGGTCGGGATATCTCAGAAAAGTCCAGCAAATATTCCCCTGAGGACCACAAGTTGCAACATTATTAACTGATATGCTGATGTCATAGCCGTAGAAGTGATTAAATGGGCTTTTGATTATGTTACCCAAACCCGTATTTGTTTCCAGATGAATTTTTAAACTTAATCGAGCGGGCGGTTAGCCAAAAAGCGCAGAAAAATGAGGGAGTTTCGCTTCGTCATTATCTTACTTCAATTCCAAAGTTCCAAAATGTAGTAATCCAACTTACCTTAAAGGGAACACGAAAGATCTAAACGTCTTTACAAGGAACATCGATCTAGTAGCACCCACCCAAACTGTCGGTTATTATATTATGTGAAAGTGGAGGCAGAGGAAAGAACAAATTGCTGTTGCGAACGTTCATTTGATCAAAAGTTGACCGAGCAGGAAAGCGTTTGTTGCGATTGATTGTGGTGCGATGACAAAGAGCTTGCAGGAAGTGAACCTTTGGGGACACGAAAAAGGATCTTTTACAGGTTGCTACTTTCAGATAAAACCTGGTTCAATTGTGAATTTGGCCAATGGAGGTACGTATTTTTTTTAGATGAGAATTTCCAATCTTTCCTATGAAATTCAAATTGGTTTTTTGGCTCAGGGGACTATGCGGAGCGAAAAATGGAGGAAGATTGGAGGCGCCAAAGATCAATCTATTGACGTGCAGATTTTAGTTGCATCTAATGAGGATTTGAGAAAGCCGTCAAGCAGGGAAATTTAGGTAAGATCTCTATTTAGGTTCAACGAATTTAGGCCATTCACAGTACGCCTCTTTGTGGAGCGACTGGAGATATTCGAGGGCATTTGCAGCTTATTTTCTAGAAACTTTCAAATAAAGAATTAAGAGAGGTGTTTGGGTTTGACGATCAAGTCATGGATTGTTTTTCTTGGATATTACTGGCCGGGAAACCTTTCGGGAAATGCGAAATGTGATTAGGAAAGCGGCTACGTTTTACTGGACCGATGGGAAATCGAATGACACTTTCTGCTTCTAACCACCAGAATTTAGTCTATTTGCCTAAAAAAGTTTGATTTAGCGATTCACCAGTAGTTCAGTTAAGTTAAAAACATAAAAATACACGATAAATTTAAAAGGAATGCAGCACTGAAGCCGAAGCTGAGCTGCTTCCGGAATGTGCTAGAGGAGTGAAATATATCGCACAAAAAGCGGCTCAAAAAGCTAAGGTATCGATCGAAAGACCCTATATTTAATAAAATGAACAATACGAGACTCTGATTTTCTGAAAATTCATTGATGGCCCATTAAAAAAACCGAAGCGATTAACTTCGGTTTTCTTGTTTGGAAAAATAATAAGGTCCAAAAGTGAGAGGACTAAACCCATCAGGAAAGCTGGCTTGTGCAAAATTCACACATTTCTGTACTTCCTTTTTACGGCGTCTTAATTGGTCGGTACTTTCGATATTCCAACTTCAATCGTAGCGGGAATTTATATTTATTGGATATTCATCATTTTAAGCAAACTCAGGAATTAGGAATATTCTCCGGTTCCCCAAGCTACATTTCCTTTGCCATAGCGCTGGGGTAAGTACGTCCTTAGTATGCAATGCTCAGAATTCTGCTATTGTTGTTTTTCAATTCAGAGGGATAAGATCAGTTTGCCCGGCAGCGATATATGACCGGCATCCAGATTTAATCCGTTCTTAGGGCTTTTGAGCTAGGCTGTTATCCCACAAGCCAAAATTTCCTTGCTCGTGTCCATGATAACCTACAGCCATGCATATGTGTGACCATTTGCCAAGCTTTAGTGTTATGTGCATCATCGATGGGTGCTCTAAAGTTTGAATATGTGAGCGCCAGAGGGCGTTGGCAGCTTTCATCCCATAAGCGACTCGCATTGCCGTATTATTCTTCCAAATGGCCATTCGGTTTAAAAGCATTATATTACTCACTCTGCATCTTTGTACATTTGCGCATTCTCTCAAACTTTTTCATTTATTCGCATTTGCTCGCCATTTGTGCTACTTCTTTCTTGAAATGATTCACTTGAGCGCGCCATTTCATTCCAATTCTTTCTGCCTCATTCTGCAGTAAGTTTCTTCACGCGTCGTTGCTTTCCCTCCTAATTGGTACATTTAGAACGTAATCGCGATATCCGGCATTCTGCAAAAGTTTACAGCAGGAATTCACCCCATCAATTCATGGCACTCAGCCACTATCTTTCACATACTGTAGGGTTGCTTCAGCAACTTTGGTCAGGCATCGATCCTTGAAGGAAAAAGTGATGCATCCGATTCTGCTACACCCTTGATTAGAGAGTTGGGTTTATTTGAATTTTTTGAGGTTTGCGAGCTCCTTTCAGCCCAAAGTAGCGCAGTGGAAGGTCCAGCAGCACCAAAGGGCAGATTTTAATCAGAGGAAATCTCTTCGTGGTTTTCATTTAGGTTTAGGGGTTTTGTCGGTTTCAATTTTCTTAAGAGATACAATTCTATTTTTCAACTGTAATGATTTTAAAATTAGATAGGCTAAGCCTATGAGGAGACGAGCGGTAAAACTATAGGAATGCTTACTATTTTCTAAAATTTATTTTTCTTCACTTACTGGCTGTATTCTGCAATGCTGTAATTTATTCGCTGTAGGATTCAAGATTCCTGATCTTTCGGGCATAAACAACACAATAGCAATGAAAATATGAGATTAAAAATATGGTTTGGCTTCTGGTCATTAGTTGGACTGTGATTAAGTTATGTTAGCAGTCAGCAATTTCTGATAATTCCTTTACTCTGGGAGATTTCAGGAAATGGATTTGAACCCAAAATTTCTTACCTCTTTGGGACTATTCATATGATTGTTCCGAGTGATTTCTTAATGGATGATCGAATCAAAAAAGCATTTGAGGTGCAGAGAGTTGTTATGCGAGCTGGATATGGATGATCCGGAAATGATGCAAACAAATGCAACAGAGGCTCACTACACCCGAGATGAAAAAAAACATCAAGTCTGCTTTTAGCGAAGGCTTGATGCTAACTGCCTTGAATGAGTTTCTAAACTGCCAACTACGGCGCAGGATTTAGATTCAATTTGGGGATTCTAAAGCCTGTTTTATTTGCTGATGTCAATGATATATTGTTAAGCAGGTCCCTGTGAGCAGGTCGAGAGTTATGAGTTGTTTTTCACAATCTGGCGACGGACTCAGACAAGAATGTCGAAGGTCTTGAATTGGTCGAATATCAAATGGGGGATGTTTGATAAAATTCCGAGAAGAGATTTATTGAAAGAGATTTCAAAAATGTACCTCGGCTATGTTCTATCAAAGCAGAGTTGAAGCAATGAGTCGTGCATACAACTGCTGAAGATATCGACCACTATATCTTCTGGATTGCCGAAAATTTGAGATGATGGGAAATTTCAAATGAGCTTCATGTGGATATCGAAAATTAGAAATTGGATTCCCTTTGATGGAGAGAACATGAAGGAAAATCAAGTCTTTTCGCAGTAGCTCAGGGGCATTGGGAGGAGGAAAAATGGAAGTCATCAATTTCTGAGAACTCAAGGCTAACAAGTAAAAGCTATTCCGATAACACTAAAATTGGCTTTATTTAGCAGTAACGCTTTAAATTTCGGGAACATTACAGGAGTTGATTCCAGTTTTAGTCAATTTCACAGAAGTAATCAGTCTTCTTAGCGCTTTCAATTATGTCTATTCTATTTCAATTTAAAAAAACGGATAAATCCGGAGTTTTCTTAGCTGACTTAAGCTTCCAGAACTCGCGCATGTGGAGGTCCAAGGTGGCCAAAATGTAAAATAAAGTTTGAGGACCAAGGTTCAGCTCCAATTTTGATATTCCCGCTTACCACAATCTGTCCGAAGTCGGAGAAAACACACTTTTGAAAAGCTTTAAAATAGAATAACTGAAGATGAATCCTTCAGTTTACGGGCTCAGGAAAAGCGATCTCAATTGGCTCAATAAAGAAATTCGCCAATTTAAGAAATTCACGATTCTTTACGAAAAAGCTTTTGACGCAGAAAGTCGTAAAAGCTACTAACCCAAAAAAAGGTTGCCATTCGAGAGCGACTTAAAATCTAAACAAGGTGATGCTGAGAAAAAAAGCTTAATCGAGGCTGGAAAAGAGAGTAGAGCGTTGGGCAGTTTTTCAGTGAGCAGTTGGCAGAGATCAGTAGGCAGTAGATCAGTGTTCAGAATGCAGATTACGGTTAAAAATTTGATTGGAAGATTGACCCTAATTATTGAGGTTATTGATTCAAGTCTTGATTCATTGCTCACTATGCAATTTCCACTATTTTGCCTTTTCCTCATATTTCGCTTCTTCAAGCGTTTCGCAAGGGTGTGCTTTGGATCTGCCAAAGTGCTTGATTTGACTAGTTTTTTCGGCTTGAATTTAATTTTCCCCTCTTCAAAAAAAGAATAGCCTCGGTAAACGAGATAATGGGCATGATTGGATCAGAAAGGCCTGAGTCTTTTAATTTATTTAAAACTTCATTTGCTTGATCAAATCCTGTTCAATGGTCAGCCATTAATTGGGTGAATAGCTTTGCAAAAAATGGGAGTGATTTTTGCTTGCCGGATTTTCATTGAATCTCCATGCGTCCAACGCGTCGGCTTTTTGCTCCATAGATCCATGAATTTACTTCCATGTTATTTCGGCATTTGATATAGGGTTCTCGGGAAATTGGATTTCGGAAGTTTTGAAAAATGGTATTTACGACACCTCGTAAAAAAAACTTGCTTACCTGTCGGGGTAGAATCGCTTGACCTCGATCCCGAGCATCTATTAATTGCAAACTTCCTAGGTAAACTTCAAGTAGTTTGGATTCCCAGTGAATCACTTAGGGTTATATTTTAAGCGTGCATAAATCGACGCTTCGCTTCTCAGGATCATTTGCTGTTCTGCCGGACCTTGTGACCAGGCCACTTAAAGTCTTGGATCTAAAGCTGCCGCTCTCCGAAATGATTTCTCTGCCTTGGTCCATTTCGCCTAGATCGAGGAATTTCTTTCCAACTGTTGGATAGGCTTTTCGGGCTTTCATCAAGATTTTTGGTGCCATTAGGTCAACGGAGCGCTTAGCTTAAACTGGGAAAGGGGAGGAAATAGAAAAAATAAGAGGACCGATTTCATGCGTAAAGTTTTTTAAAGAAGGATTGACATTACATGTCAGTTTAAAAAGCCTTTTGGCAATTGCAATCTAAAGTACCTAGGCGGGACTTTTTGCATAAAACTATTTCAATTTTTAGCTGAAGAGATTGGAATTTTACGTTCGAAACGAACCTCCCAGTTCCCATAGCTTGAAGGGCAATATAACCCTTCTGGCAAGACTGCTTGTTCTTTTAAGTCTTGCGGTAAGGATCATTGATTCCAAGTTTGAAGCTGATCTCCTGAACTTGAATTTTATAGGTATTCCATTCACCAATTGTCTCCACATAAGTGAGCGGAATAGCCACTAATTTCAATCGCCCAGTCCTAAAGTCCTGATTTTTTTGGATGTAGATCCCAGATATTAATTTCGTAGCAATCTGATGCTTATTTCTTTGTTATTACAACGAATAAAAAATGCGAATTGATGGAGCTATCTGGTTTGATTCAAGTTCGAGGATAAAATCACTGTTATCGGATCTTCAGTCATGGACAAACCCGGACGCTTTGTCTTTCTGTGCCTATTAATTCACCTTCATTAAATTATCCATTTCAGCTCCGCCTAAAATTTGCCAGCCGTCAAAGTTTTCCGTCAACATTTCCTTCTTTTGGTCACAAGATTGGGAAAAACAAAGAAAAAATCAGGCTGAAGCAAAAGTGAAGAAAAAGGCTTAAAATGATTTTGTGAATTGAGCATTTTCTGAAGACATAATCAGGGGAATATAAGTGTGAGGGTAAAACAGAAATTTATCAAAGATAGTTTCTGAATTTCAAAAACCCAAATATTTGCCTTAGAAAATTATCACTTATAATTCTCACCAACAGCTTTTCGCAGGACTTTCTCGCTTAACGTTTCTTTGGGAATGACTTAGAAGCTCACCACCAGTTTACTTTGATCGTAGGGCCTCTTGAGAATGAATAATGATTTGGGTCCCAAACTTCAGGATCTCGACTATTAGAAATTCCTTAAAAAAAACTCGGTCGAGCTATTTGTAGCGCTGCCAAAACACATTTTGCCCAGCTTACAATCGCCAAGCTTACGTAATGAGTTTTCCTTGACCGTCCCTGCTTATCTGGAATAGGGGAGCCATGAGATCGATCGTTAGGATAGCCTAGGAGTTCGTCCAGTCGCTCAAAGAATTTTGGAGGCATGAATGTGCTCACCTGCTCCAGCGATCGCATTGAACTTCCTCCAGCCAAAGCCATTTTATTGACCAAAAACATCTCGTCAAGCGAATTGTGTCTAATAAACCATTGCTTGCTGTTTTTTGTCCCTTCAGAGTCATTGACCGGTTTGTACTTTGATAAATCACCCAGCCATTTTTTTTGAAAGGTTTTCACCATACTATCCAAAAAAAACCGTTTTTTTTGGGCATACTGACATTGAAAGCTGCGTCGCTAATTCGGAAATATTCCACTTCTCAGCTGAGTTGGGCCAAGTTTAAAAAGGGGGCTGACGGTAGTTTTCTTCGGGTTTGTGAAGCCATTGCATTCTGTTTTGAAATTCAAAATATGTAAAAAATAATTAGTAAAACAGTTTTGTTAGATAATCTAACTTTTTACTTTTTGTCGTATCTAAAATTTAAAATTTGGGGATTAACCCTTATTGTTAGATCTTTACTTTTTCTTCCTTGGTTTTCTTATTCACTTTTTTTCCGGCAACAGCCCAAATGAAATAATCGGTAAGGTTTATTCTGGAAATGGAAGGCTTTGGAGTTTGCCAATGTGTATATCAAAGGATTGAATGTCGGCTGCAGTAACTGACAGCGGGGCAACTTTTTCGATCAAGATCAATGAAAACGGGTAATTCACATTCAGCTTCTCGAATAGGCTATCCAGACCTTCTCAGCAGGCAAATAAACTTTTACCATGGCGAAAGTCAGTTGAATTGAATTTTTGAATTGACGGAATTAGATGGAGGATTGGAAGAAAGTGTCGTATCTGGCAGCAATGCAAGAAGTGTCCATAATTGGGACAGCCCCTGTTCCAGGTGGAGGTATATTCGGGCAATTTTTTTCAAGGCAATCCTACTCTTTCGAATTTAATTCGCTCCAAAATGTTCAATTGGAAGTCCGTCCACAAGTCAATTGCAACATTTTGTACACGGGAGATATTCACATTCATGGCTTGGAAGGCCTTACACGATTGGATGTTTAATTGATGTGGAATGGGCGATTGTGAGTGGATTGGCTACGGGTTTATGGGCTCTGACGGGAATTTCCGCAGGCTTGATCGATCGAATCGAAGTAGTGAAAGCGGGCTGCTTCCACCGCTCTATGGTTCAGAGGCAGTTGTGTTTGATCAACGTTGGATCACTAAAACCCACTATCTGCACCAATTTTTTTCCGTGCGATGGATTTGCGACAGGTTGGGGAGAAAACCAATCTCGATCTTGGATTCGCTCAAAATGGGGTTCTAAAGTTCATCATTGACTGGAATCTCAGAGATTTTATCTACGACAATCCTGTGGACAATAATGGAGATGGCTTTACGGATTTGACTTTAGCAAAAGCGGAATCCCCCTTTTCAAAAATTCAAAGTAGCCCGACCAAATAATCGGTGTTTTCAATGTGGCGGCTGCGCTTTATGTCTATGAGATCGCTGGGGTGGGGACGAATAATTGGAACCAAAGCCGATCGGGGCGGAGATTGCAAAAACGTTACGGTGAAAGGGCATCATTCTATACGAGCCGGCTGGGGAGACATTCGCGAGTCTGGCACATTACAACTTCTGAAAACCTGAATTTCTTCAATTTTCGGGGCTAATGGACATTCTCAAACTCAGTTTATGGGAAGCACCATTTACATCGCTCTGATCAAGAGGCCATTGGTTTTGGAGCAGTTGACTTGGATAAAACCGCTTTGCAAGCATAATTTTCTTTTTTTGGGGCAGCTTATTCGATTTACCACATTACCGATGTTTAATACGGACGGGCAACTTCAAGGCAGATGAATGAATCAACCTGTCTGTGATTCTCTTCCGGGGGGATTTTGTGCAGGAGATTGAAAAATCTCTCCGACTCAAAGTGCTGTTTGCTGGCAGGATTCGATTAGATTTTATACTTTCGAGTTCATCTGAATCTGTTTTTTCCCCTCGGGTCAATTATAAAAAGGTCAGTGGAATTGGATAATTCGACCATCTTCGACTATCCGCCGGAAATGCTTTCGTGTAGCCCAATGTGATTTACACGAAGATCATGCAGCTTTAACTGGTGCTCGGAAGGTAGTAGTATATTTACGGAGAAACTACGGCCAGAACCAGCTGGAATACAAACATGAATTTGGTAAAGGAAAAATCTATCGGATGGGAGGCACCCTTTATTGGGATTTGACGGTTTCCGTCTTTTATACCTATTCTCAACCAACCGAATCGTTCGGATTGCGAGACAATCCGAATCAAATCATTCTATGGAATCTGGATGGCTCTGCTATCTCGCAATGTATTTTCTTGAATTATGGACTTTGCTTGTGTTTCAAATGGTTTTGACATGGACTGGAGGAGCTACCACTGATGGTGTTGAGTTTGGAAGAAGGATGGGATTCGTACCAGGCAACTCTTTAACGGAGGCTCGCGGTTTTTCGGGCGTATGGTCTGCTTGGCAACCTTATACTGTTCTTTAGAACCGGCTGAAAAGTAGATTACACGGGGCAAAAGTCTATAGATCCAAATTGAGAACTTTCCCATTTGGCTTGGTTGTTGGACCGATCGAGCTGGCTATTCATCACTTTGGTTTAGCATCCAAAATATTCCAATTGACCAAAGTCCTTTGGAGATAAATTGGTGAGATTCTACGAGGGTTAAAAAACCTTGCTCAACTTACGCCTCCGGTAAATTCGATAGCAAGAGCTTTGGGATCCAATTGATCGGGGAGTAGAGTTTTGGGACTGGATGGTTCGGTGATTCCTACATCCGGGAAATCCAAATGGCATTTGACCTTCAGATCCCCACTTATGTCTTTGCTCCAAATCAGGGAAATTCGGGGATTTTGGGAGATGAGGTTTACGATTCGAGTAGGGGAGTAGTAAGAAAGGGATCTAGGGTATGCTCTCTCCGGCTCGCGCTTCTCAGCTATACGCAGGGCAGGGTTTTAACTACTGAAACTTCCTACGAAGAACTAACTTCAAATTTACACTTTAACCTTGTTCCTACGAAGCACGGAAACCCCTGCTACTTGGCGTAATAGGTTTTTGATGTTATCGCTTCGGTGTTCTCTTTGCGTTCGCTTGGTTGTCTGTCGGTTTTGTGTTGCGGGTTGGGCAAGACAACACTCTTTGGCCAAGTTTTGGTTTGCGTCGGCTGAGTGGCGGACTTGGAAATGTGTTGTGGCTGTTAGAGAACGCGGACTGTCATTTTCGTAACAATTTGTTGTATTTCGCCCTTTCAAGTGTGGCTTATTAAAAAGTCTATTCCGTCAATATTTTCTTTATGATTTATTAATGTGTTCTCTCAATTGCTGTATTCAATACCATAATTAAATTTATGTTATATTGCGGAGTCTGTATAATATTGTTTATTTAAGGAATTTGGAGTAGTTGCCTAGGTATTTTATCTCTTATTTGTCAAAATCAGAAAAGGACAAATATTCGCTTATCTTTGTGTTTTCACAAGAACAAAGGCACTCACGCATTCTTAGGTTGCTAAAATATCAGGGAATTTATCGGCTCCTTTGTTTTTTGTTTGTGTGTGTTTTCATCTGAATTAGGTTTGAAGTAAACTCCATGTTACCGCTGTTGAGGTAAATCATAGACAACTAATTTTCCCAGCCATTACTTTCACATCAATTTTAATATGTTTATCATGTAACTCGTTCTTCTTTCATAAAGCTAAGCATCTCTCCATAAAGACCGTTTCTGGAAATCAATTTGCATCTGCTAAAATATGTAGAACACCGGATATGTTTTAACTTCGAAAATTGAGGTTCGCAGACCACTATCGGAAACTGTGCATATATATATCTTGGAATTTTCGTGATTAGTTATGTGCAGCGTTATCTTTTCGAAAGAATATTTTTTGTTTTCACTAGCTTGAAACTGCTCTTACAAAAATCACTCTACTTTTCCCTTTAGTTCCGGGTAAACTCATATTGTTTTGTTGGCATTCATCAATTTTATATCAGACCAAGCAAGAACAGATTAAACCTTCTTTTCTTCAAAAGATTTTACCTATTCTACAACGTAAATAGTCATTTGCAGCAAGGGGGCTCCTGGATAAGGGTCGCTCTAAAGCTGCCGAAGTTTATTTGACATTATTGTTTCATCTCACGACCTCTTAATAATTCACCATATGTGTAGCTGAATTGGCATTTCCAGTTGCAGAAAAAGGTAATTTAGCAAAGTTTATTGAGTAGGGTATTTTATAGTTGCAGAGTAATGGGAGCATATTTCAAGTGGCCTCTTATTTGTTAAATTCTTTTGATTTCATAAGTTCTGTATCTAGCTATTTACCGTTCTATTTACGCAAGAGAGAGTTTTTCTCTTGCCTTAACTGTTCCGTGTTTTCAAAAATACCGGCAGATTATCATCGTTGTAGCATTGACACCTCATCATCCATACTTCAGCAATTCTGTAGGCCTAAAGGGACTTCCAGAATAATTTCTATCGGATCGTGTAAAAATTCCTATATAAGTTAACTGATTTGCAGAAGTTAAGGCATCTGGATGGTTCTATAAGTCTGCTTTGTTGGTAATTAATATTAGAAGTGCAGGAATAATTATAAATGGACATTACGTCATCTAAAGCTTGATCCTAAAAAACAAAGATTTATTTTATCCCATTTTTGGTGGTGTTTACTTTGTGTGTAATAATTGCAGCTTCTGGATTAATGTAGAAAGCTGAACGATTATTTTCGACTAGATGGCTGCTATCTCGCGCAAAATTCTTTGAAAAGCATTGTGGACCAGTTCCGCTTCGTTAGAAACTTCTACAGAGGAGAAAATGGGGTTCTGGTTGGTCAATTTCGTGTACAATAAATCAGGGAGCGTCCCAAATAAAAGAATCTTCTTTATCTGGTCAGCAACTTGCTTGTGATTAAGTTTTCGGCATTATTTGCATCACTTTCATACATTTTTTTTCTTAACAAATGTTTTGTTTCTGGTTCTGTATTGTCAATTACAAATTATCGTGCAAAACGGCTCAGTACTAAACCATATTCTAAAGTTCATTATAAATACTTTTTAATTGCAGACGGGTGCAAGCAGTTTTGCTATAATGGTGAACGCATTCTCCAGTTTGCACTCTCCTTGACAGATTCGCCTTTTAACTATGAAATCATTCTGGAAAACTTTGAATTCTTGCACGTTCACGATCGTCAACCCTCTTTGCATCTTCGGATTGTCCAATGAAAATGAGGTCTGATTCGCCGTCAGAAACGTTGTGTTGGACTTGAATATCCCAGCCAACGTTCCCTCTGTTTTGAAACTTTGGATACATTTTTCTCCAGCGCAATTTATTCTTGATTTTCTGTGGCATATTGTATCTTTTGGATGATGGATTTGGCTGTATATGACAATTTCACGCGAGAATCCGTTCTGTATTTTATGTCGATAGTTCCTATATTCTGAAAAATGGTTCGGTTTTTATATTTCTTCTGTTGTTTCTTTTGGTTTTTAAAGAAATGTAAACTCTTACCCTATCGCATCTTTTATAGTAACATATGGCTTGTTCTGTTTGCTGGGACACGTTTGCAGTTTTTTTGAGAATATGAGATCAAGATCAAAATCTTCGTCTCTGATTCCGAACAAAAATCCAATCTGCTTTTCTTTTCTGTGGAACACTAATCTTGGAGCGTAGAGGCAATTTGCCTTTTTACAGTCATTTGACCTGCTCTTGAAAAGCGCTTTTCAATTTCTTCAAACGAAATTTCCTGTACTTTTCATTCCTGAAAACATTTGGCCAAAACCTACAACGCTTTAGGTTTCAGAATCTCATCAATTAAAAATATTTAGAAACGAAACAAACTCTCCTTGTACATTTAAATTTTCTATCATCTTTTGATGTCGTCTTTCTGTGTGTTCAACTGGAAAAAACCTTGACAGGCGGGATTACCCATCTGCTCGAATAATTATGTCTAAAGGTCTTACATTAAGTAATTCTTAATCGTGTAAGGGTCAAATTTTTTAACATCTTCCTAAAAATTGTTGAACAATTAGGATGGTTTGCTTTAAATGTTGGATTGATGGTGGCGTGTATATCGCAAAACCCAATACAACCTCAAAAAGACCAGGCCATTTCACAGGCCATTGTGAGAGTCCGCACAACCCACAAAAATGAGTTCAACTATTAGTATCGTCTGTCGTTGTGGCGATTCTCTCCCTCCTTTGGAAAATACAGGGTCTTTTTTCCATAATAACCATTCCTTCTTCAACTTTTGACTGATTTATCCCCAAGCACTTTTTCTAATACAATCTGGTTTCAATTCTCCATAATGTTGATTTGATTCTTCAACACTGAAATTTCTGTCGGCATTGTATCAATTAAATTTATTTCCCATTTAAAGTGTTGTAGTGATTGTTCTTCAGCAATTCAATGCTTGATAAAAGCGGATTCTTTTGTCTCTAATTAATGACGTAAAACTTGTTTGCAAGCCACAATGATTCAAGCTCTTCAAAGTTGGCGTTTTTAAAGAGTTCATTCAAACTTTGTTAAATCTTCTCTTTTAAGGGGTTTTTGGTCATTTTCAACTTTTGCTAAGAAAACCTTCTCCAATGCCAAGTTGGAGTTGCTAGTTCTCCTCTGCTTTAGACCAGATTGTTCCCTTAATTCTCTTTTCTCTTTGTCAAGTGTACATTGTATGGTTTTTTTTGTACTTGTCTAAATTTTGGGTGCAAAAATTAATAAATTATTATTGATTTGTTCTGTCGAGCGAAGGAAAAAAATGGTCTTTTGGTTTTTTGAGCATTGGCTCGTTGTGTCGGAAAACCAAATGTGCCATTTGTTGCGGTGGCTTTTACACTGAGCGATAACTTGTTTATTGTGTTATCTGGTTTTTTATTCCGTACCTTATACTTTGCCATTTTGCGCGGAACGATAAGAACGGTTTTACTGATCCTCTTATTTATTGGATAACTCTTTCAAATGTTTTCTAGTTTACACATTCGTCTTTGCAAGACATTCCTTGATAGTTCGTTAATTTCTTTTTTAATAATTTTCACTTTTCATGTTGTAACCTTATGTTGATGTACAATTCGTCATCTCACAAAATAAAGCGTTCTTTTTTTTTTATGCTTTTTGCTTTTAAGACACCAACCTCCACCCAATTTATTTGAGATCTGCCATTTGGAAAATCCAGTGCTCTCTCCGTACCAGTTTCATTTTCAGGGGAGAAATCTACGTAAATCTATTTCGTTCCCAGCACCGATATGTGCATTAGCAGTGATCGGAGCTGCGGGGGTAGAATTTTTCTTATCCGAGTTTAGGAAGTTAATCAATAAAGCCATAAACCGGGCATTGAGGGGTAAGAAGTCTTTGATTTTTCGATCCAAGATTTCAGTATCAATTGCCTGTCCACTTCAGTTTTCCATTATTTAGAGTGAGGGTAGCCAAATCGTGCTTGGGTCCCAACGCAGAAAAGCATCATTCCCACCTCCCAATGTGAACCACCGCTGACCGATTGAATGATTTGTCCAATCCAGTACTACAAATGGAAATTTCTTCATATCAGTCCATCTCCATGGTTAATCGCTAGCACCCAATCGGATCCATCTTTCTATCTTTCAAGACATGCGGAAGTGGCTTCTCCACACAATTTAAGAAGTGCATAGGCGCAAGGAATTTACTCGGGGTATCATTGTTATTCATAGGACTTCGCCCGGAGCGGTTTGTGGGACGAGCTCGCTTTTGACCACACCCTCAGCAAGGACGGATCTGGCCCAGTCAGGGTCTGCCCCCAAAGTTGAACTTCCCAATCGGACGGTCTGTTCGAAGTAATCATTCCAGCGAATGCTTACGGTTATGCTCCCGTATCCAAAAAGCTCAAAAAACATTCGTTCTTGTGCAAAATGTATCTAGTGCTTTTATTCATCAGTGCGCTTTGAATCGGATCAACGGATAGATCGGAGCCATGTATGATAGACTCAGAGATCCATTTCACTGTTTGACAGGACCTTCCTTCACAGCTTGTCCAGCGGTAGTAAGTGGAGTGGAAGCTTTTTTGCACTGAATGTTTCAAGTCGTACCCTCGCGCTGGATCACCCATTTGACCTACAACCATCCTTTGCTAAGGATAATATTCCTTGATTGCGGGGGCCTCGGGTTCTTCATGGCTTTTCCAACAGGATAGCCAAAAGGCTCTCATTCCGAAAGCACTTTTCATAGTGAGCGATTTTCTTTTTTTTTTTCCAAAAAATTTAGGGGGTTTTTTTTGTTTTGTTTTTTTTTCTGTTGCTTTACTTTCGTGAGGCGATCGCGCGATTAAAATCAATGGAGCCGGCCTTGGATTTTAGTGGCATTCCAAAAACCCATTCAGCAGGCGGCTTTTTGGTTTGCCAAGGTTTCCTTTTTGGAGGAAAATATTCCTTGAGAATATCCAAAGGGAAATGGAAAGAATTAAAAATAAGAAGAGCTCGTCCGGACTAAATTTTCATAAAGCTTATTTAAGGCGATTTTACATTTTTTTTACTTTAGGCATTAACCGGTTTGTAAAAAAGAAAATCAGAGTTAGGTTTCTAAAAAGTATAGAAATAAGAAAAGACATTGCTGTAAACAGTAGGCATGGATTTCTGAGTTCTTAAACATTATAAGAGATCGAAAGATGAATTCCAAACCCATGGAAAGAAGCGAAAATTTACATATTGAGCCGGAGTTTCCGGATTAGTAGCTGCTATTTGATTAGAAAAAAGTGGCCGTTGGCTTCACCAATTATTCTTTGAGGAGGTGGACGCGATTCGTCTTTTTGTGTGGGTGCGGTGTTAAAGACGCGCTCCATTAAAACTTGCTTTGGTGTTTTAGACTTCGATCGAGGTTTTCAAGTTTTATTACCGCCTTATCCTTTTCATGAGGCCAAAACGTTACTTAGATTATTCAGGGGTTGAATTTGAAGTATTTCGAGCCAGGCGCTGTTGATTCTTTGATGACAGGAGCATTTATTGCATTACTGACCCACTTAGAAACCCACTTAAAAATCATGGGGGATGGCTTTTTCGAAAGTGGGAACATTCTTATTGATAAGGTTTAAAATGTTTAGTCTGACCCAAGCGCTCACAGAAAAAAAAACTGCTTGCAAGCAGACTTTCGCGTCGCAGATTTCTCTCAAGCCAACACGTT